>Ga0209036_1000372_pt1 | contig 19158 bp, 16 predicted proteins | sample MarorgKNORR_S2LV_3_FD_188222 | JGI IMG/M metagenome (GOLD analysis project Ga0209036, IMG submission 188222) | Marine microbial communities from the Southern Atlantic Ocean, analyzing organic carbon cycling - DCM_A/KNORR_S2/LV (SPAdes) (version 2) | ecosystem: Environmental > Aquatic > Marine >... | reverse complement strand
CGTTATGAAAATGTGAGACCAGCCGATTATTTCGGCGAATTCATAACAATTCGCCAGGAATAGATTTCTTATAATAATGGATTTACCATTAAGTCAGTTAGCGGCGGTATCCGAAACAGGTATTTTTGAAAAGGAGACAAATTCGCCAGTCATGGAAAAGACAAGCTCTAACCGCTGCCTGCTTCCGCTATCGAGATACGAAACTATCCAATTCTGAAGCCCATTGACCCTGGCGATCTGAGCATTCGTTGTCTCTTGTGCCGACCAGAATGGGTCCAATTGGCCTTCTTCAATCAAGCTTCCAATTTTGTCAGATGCAGCCTCTATTGCTGATGCTTGGTCAAGCTGCTTAGCATGCTCATGTCCCTCATGGGCTGTAACCAGGGGAGTAAAAACTAAGCTGCTGGCTATTATTATCAATCTCAAAAACGTAATCACAGCGGTACTCTCTATTTGTTATTGGGTAGTTATTGATACCCGATTACATCGTAGTTGCCTAATGTTTTCAAGCTTATGGATATATCTTCATCCGAATCGTTGCGCCAATACCAGCCATGTGACCCAGCGAAAGGGACCGTGACTGAGCCGCTCATTTCATCAACAGTAGCCGCTCCATAGCTCTCAAAATAGCCTGAAGTATCGCCTTCAGGTTCTCCATGCATGTCAAAATAAAGAGATGAAGTGCTGCCCCACTCATAGGTAAGGTTAGAATGCATATCAAGAAAAAATTTGTATTCTAAACCGTCATTCGCTGGGATTAATATTTCTATTTCATCTTGACGAAATACCAAATCGCCTTCACCAGGCCGGCTTATGATCTCCGGACTATTATCTTCAGCACTTAATGCATTTAGGCCAAGCATTGAACCCGTGCCGGTGATGTCAATCCCGAACTCGGCAGGTAATACAATCGTGACAAAAACTGCTATCGCTATAAGTAGTGAAACTGCCAGAGCTTTAAACAAATTGACTATCGACTGAACTGGTTGATCGATGTCTTTCATAAATTAGGGTCCTCTGGGCAATGTCAGTAGGCGATCGAGTAGGCTTCTCGTCTGGGGTCTGCTGCTGCCGTAAGGACGCCGGTGTCCGGATTATGATGGATCATCTGAGCACCGCCGAAAGTGGCGGTCCAACCCTTGATAAGATTCAATTCATGGCCGCGTGACTGCAGCTCCCTGAGCACATCTTCGGAGACTCGATCCTCTATGGCTAAGCGCGAGAGGTTCAAAGAACGGAATCGGGGCGCTTCAATAGCTTGTTGTGGTGTCATGCCAAACATCAACATGTTCTGAGTGATTTGCAGTATGGTCTGTGTTTGGCTGTCGCCGCCCGGAGTCCCCAAGGTAAAAGCGAATTCACCTTCCGGATACAGTGCCATCACCGGCGATAATGTGTGGTATGGACGCTTACCCGGAGATATTTGGTTGGGGTGTCCGGTCTCAAGTGTAAAGAGGGCTCCACGATTATGCAGTAAAATACCGGTAGCTTCATCCAGCAAACCAGAGCCAAAACCGGCAAAGTTAGACTGAATCCAGCTTACTGCGTTACCCCATTGATCGACGGCTGTAATGAATACAGTGTCACCGGCGTCCGAACGATTTCCATTGGGTTCTGCAAAGATCTCATTACCAAACCCCGGGTCTACTTCTGTTGCCGCAACTGACATGTCAATTAGCTGCGCACGTTGTTTTAGATAGTTTACATCCAGAAGCTGCTCAACGGGCACATTGGCGTGCTCTGGATCGGCGACCCAACGGTCACGATCAGCGAACGCCAACTTTTTCAATTCGACCAGGGTATGCAAATAGTCTGCACTGTTTTGCTCCTTTAAATTTAGTTCGTGGGATTTGGCCATTTCAAACAATGCAAGCTGGGTAATACCCTGGGTATTAGGCGGCATTACTACAAATACATGATTCAAGTACTCGCCACGAAGAGGGGTTACCCAGGAAGAGGTATGGGATTCAAAATCGTCTTGGCGCAAGTAGCCGCCCTGCTCTGTGATAAAGGCCGAGAGCTTTTGGGCGATGCTGCCGTTGTAAAAGCCCTCCTTACCCTCATTCGCAACAATCTCCAGAGAATTCGCTAACTGTGGATTGCGCAGTAGGGATCCAACTGGCGGTGCAATTGCGTTGGGAAGGTATAATTCCCTGCCAGCCTCATTCAGGTTCCCGCCTTGTTCCTCAAAGTCCTGAGCCAGCCTAGTCGATACCGCGAATCCATTGCGTGCATATTCAATTCCGGTGCTCAACAAACTGGCAAAATCCATGCTTCCATAGCGCTCGTGCGCGTCAACCCAGCCGGCAACTGCGCCGGGAACACTCACGGACATCGGTCCAATACCTGGTATTCTTTCAATGTTTGCAGCGGCAAAGAACTCTGGAGTAGCAAGTGCACCGGAGCGCCCACTGGCATTGAGCGCAGTGACCTCACCGGTCTCGCCATCGTAGAATATACCGAAAGCATCCCCCCCGATGCCGTTCATGTGCGGTCTCACTACGGCCAGTACGCCAGCCATAGCGATGATGGCATCGGTCGCATTTCCACCATCCTGTAATACTCGCAGGCCAGCTTGCGCTGCCAATGGGTGTCCAGCTGATACTGCACCAATCTGACCCCGCACATCGGGGCGATTCTGGGGAGCATAGACCGTGGTGGGCATGATGTTTTCCGAAGTTGAAATCACGCGATCAGTGGCAATATCGGTTGGCCGGTCGCTGCAGTACGCCAGCCCCAGGGCTGCGATACAGGGGTAAATTAGAGCTTTTGAGACCTTGGATTTTGTCATGGTTGGTTCTCGTAGGTATCTCTTAGTCGAATGAGTATAAACCGAAGTCCTGTCAGGGCAAAGACCCGGAGTGTGTAGTCCTAAGAGGGATGGGGATTGATACAGCTTCGAAGGTAAAACTAAGGAAAAATCAGCGTGAAATGAGTTACACTACCGCCCTTGTATTTTCCTCCTCTTTAATGTGGTAAGTATAGAAGTGCAGACTACAACCGATGATAGCAGCGATCAGCCCCTGCTTCGTATAGATGAAGCGTTTAGCGCGAAAGAGCTCCTTGCTCTTTGTCAGCGCATTATGGAGTCGGGTGTCCTGGGGCGCTCCAAGAATTATTCGGCACTGCTTGAATATTTGGTTCAATGTTCGCTGTCGGGCAAATCACCAAAAGAAATTGAGATTGCCGTGAATGTGTTTAATCGGGGTGATAACTTTGATGTTGCCGCTGATTCAAGTGTCCGAGTTTACATTCATCAGTTGCGCAAGAAATTAGATGCTTACTATCAAAGTAATGAAAAAGATACTGTCTTTCGTATTGTCATTCCAAAGGGTCAGTACACAATCTTGGCGCAGCAAAGAACGCCAATTTCTCCTGTTCAATTATCGCGTGGTGAGCAAAGATCAAATTTAAGGGTTAATAATGGCTTACTCCTCGCCGTTATAATTTTGTTGGCCGTCAATCTTTTATATATGGGGATCACTGGTCGGGGAAGTACTTTAGAGATCTCTCAAGCTACCTCTGAACACCCTGTGTGGAATAGTGTTTTACAGGATGATCAACCGATCCTGATTGTCATGGGCGATTACTATATTTTTGGTGAATTAAATGCCAATGGGAATGTGGCGCGTATGGTGCGTGAATTTAACGTGAATTCAAGTTCTGATCTGGAAGAAATGCAATTCACTGACTTTGACCGTGCCGAAAATTATTTGGATCTGGATTTAAGTTACATGCCGGAGGGTAGCGCATTTGCGTTAGCTCGAATCGTGCCAATACTTCAGGAAGGTGGTAAGACTGTAAACATTTCCATGATGTCGGATCTAACTACTGCAGATATTCGCGAAAACCACATAGTTTATATCGGGTACATTTCCGGTTTAGAAAAACTCACTGACATGACTTTTTCGGGGTCTGGACTGAGCTTGGGTAGAAGCTATGATGAGTTAGTTAATGTCCAGACACAGGAGTATTACACCAGTGACGCCGGGTTGCCGGAGGAAGGTCAGCCTTTTAGAGACTATGGTATGTTTTCCACCTTTCCCGTTAGCACTGATACCCAAGTTGTCTTGATTTCGGGTATGCGAGATGCCGGACTCATGCACACTGCGCAGGCACTCTCGGACTCAGAGGCTCTCAACGACTTGGTGGTTGCCATCGACAACGATACCGATGAAGCAGTGGCTAGCTTCGAGGTGCTATTCGAGGTGCTGGGTATTGATCGTATGAATTTCGATGCTAATTTGGTCTACGCAGAGCTACTTGATACAAGTCAAATATGGGCTATACCGGAACCGAATCAGTTAAATTAAAATTGGTTAAAGCACCGCTCGCTATTGGCTGCCACCCCCACGTATCTACCCTTTTCACGCTCTGCTTTTAGGTTATTAACAGTTATTTACTGCGATTTAAGGTTGCATGCACGCTAGTATGCGCCGCTTTTGAAATGAGCGGAACGATTAAAGAGAGTCTGTTTTTGTCTTTAAAAATTGAACCTTGAACCTGGGGAAGTAATGTCATGCACCTATACCTAACGAAAATTCCTAATTTGAAAACTGTTTCGACTCTGTCGCTGGGAGTCGTCTTTTTAGCAGGCAGCGCATTCGCGCAGGTTGATAGGGTTGTAGAGGAGATAGTTGTTCCGGGTCGCGCTATTGACACCCTCGATCTGAATGCGACCTCCAGTACTGGAAGCCGCTTAGGTCTAACTGTCATGGAAACCCCAGCGTCAGTCGAATTGATTGATTCGAGTGTTATGCGTGCACGCGGCTACAAGAGTGTAGCTGATGCAGTGAAAAGTTTACCGGGCGTCACCTCTGGCGAGAGTCCGGCCGCACCATCCACGTTTTCGATGCGTGGATTTAGTCGAAGTTCAATAACTGTGCTTCGAGATGGAATCTGGCTAGGCCCAGCCAATATGGTTATGCGTCCCCAGAACACCTTTAACCTAGACCGTATAGAAGTACTCCGAGGCCCGGGGTCTGCCCTTCATGGTCAGGGTGTCGTTGGTGGTACCGTTAATAGCGTTGTTAAAAGGGCGACCGCTACCGAGCAGCCAATTGAGATGCTTGCATCATACGGTCGCTTCGGCACCTACCAATTCGGTGTCGGTGGTAACACACAGCTTGGTGATTCAACTTGGTTGAGAGTGGACGTCAATCAATATGGTTCGGATGGCTACGTTGATCGGATGGATCCTGAATCGACCAATGTAACGGCGAGCATCCTCTGGCAAGCGACAGAAGACTTTGATGTCGAATTCCAGGTGGACTACCTTGATGATAGTCTGGCCGACTACTGGGGTACGCCTCTGGTCCCGCAAAATTCGGCCATTAAGCCACTCGATGATGTTATTCTGACTAGCTCAGGGGAAACCGTAGATGAGAAGGCCAGATTCCGAAATTTTAATGTTCGCGATGGCCGCGCTGAATCTGATCAGTTGCTTTTTCGCATGGACTTAAGTTGGCGACTAACCGACAACATCGAGCTTAAGAACACAACCTATAGTTTCAATGCCGATCGAGACTGGGGTAACGCAGAGGGTTATGTTTACTGCACAGCAGTTGTCGATGTCTGCACCGAGACAGGGGTCATTCAACGCTATTACGGTTACTTCTTTGTGACTCATGACCAGGACTTATTAGGTAATCGGTTTACAGCGAATATCAATTCACAAATAGCTGGCCGCGACAATCGACTGGTTGCAGGAATTGAGCTTACAGATTTAGATTTTGAAAGGGCTCGCGGTTTCCGCAGAAGAATTCCTTTAGCCGCTGGTGACTCAGTTGACCCCATTAGGCCCGTTGCGGGAAATTACGGCGCTAGAGAGCTGCGTGGCATAAGCCCAACTGATATCGATACCCGAGCAGTATTTTTAGAAGATGCACTAGACTTAACCGATAGAATCAAATTAGTAGGTGCATTGCGGTACGAGGAGCTTGATCTTGTCCGTAACAATTTTAACGATTCAGGTGTATTAGAGGGTTCAAGCTTTGCAAGAGATTTTGATTGGGTAAGCATGCGTTTAGGCGCTATCGCTAGACTGTCAGATGACGTTTCTGCCTATGCACAGTACAGTGATGGAAAGGACCCAGTGAATGCCAATATATTTCTTGTCAATTCTGGAGAAGACCTTGACCTTACGGATGTTGAGCAATGGGAGATTGGCCTGAAAGGGTCTTGGCACGATGGGCGCACACAGGCGACAATCGCCTACTTCGACATCCAAAGAGACGATGTGCTCGAAAGAATTGGGATTGACTCCGCGGCAAGTATCGGCGGTCGCGATTCAAGTGGTTTCGAATTATCATCAACGTTTAATCCTGTTTCGCGATGGCGTGTGGGTGCCAATGCGGCCTTTACTGACGCTGAATTTAGAAGATCTACAAATTTCGTAACTTTTGCGGGGAACACTCCGCCTAATGTTGCTGAGGTCACGGGGAATCTTTGGACTTCTTACAGCGAGATAGGTGGCCTGCCTCTCGAAATAGGAGGCTCAGTTCAATATGTGGACGACAGGTATGGTGACAATGCTAATCTAGTAGACTTGAGCTCATACACACTGGTGGATTTATTCGCTACCTGGAGCGGAGCGAATTATAATCTGACGGCTAGGATTCACAATCTAACTGATGAAATATATGTGCCATGGTCTGATGTGTTTTACCTGCAGCAGAATGATCCGGGATTTATATATGCTAACCAAATCATGCTATCAGCACCTAGAATGTTTGAGCTCAGCGTCGAATTCGCTCTTTGAGAGGAAGTCGTATTGCTGGATGGTAGATGATCAAACTACTAGTTAGTTTTCATCGATGGATCAGCATCTTACTCTGTCTGATGTTTGCCGCTTGGTTTGCATCTGGCATCGTCATGATCTACGTACCTTTTCCTGCATTATCAGATGAGGAGCGCATAGAGAGAGCCGAAGTAATAGATATATCCGCTGTTACTTCGCTCTCTGAGCCGTTTATAGCGACTGGAATAGATACTGCTGCTCGCATAAGACTTTTACAGTATCAAAAGCGCCCGATATTGGTTGCAGAGGACTACTCTAATAATTCGGTGGCGGTCTTTGCTGATTCGGCAGAGCTTGTTCCAACGCTTACTGCCGCAGACTCGCAAAATATAAGTGAGAATTTTTCCGACGCCCCTATCGTTTCAGTTGGTGATCCAATTATGTATGACCAGTGGGTTGTTCATGATCGATTTGATCCATATCGTCCTTTCTTCCGAGTTGAGCTTGGAGACAAAGATCGAACGCACATTTATATATCAACAAAGACTACAGAGGTATTACAAAAGACCACTCGTCATCAACGCGTGTGGAATTACTTTGGCGCCGTCATACACTGGATCTATCCAACAGTCATTAGGAAGGACTGGGCATTATGGGATCAATTAGTATGGTGGGTCTCGCTCTTTGGTATTCTGGGAGTGATCGCTGGGATGATTCTTGGCATAAAACACTCAGTTGCAGGATGGAAGCGTGGCTCCAAAGGACTAGCTAGTCCTTTCAGTGGTTGGCTGGCATGGCACCACAAAATTGGATTTGTATTCGGTGTCTTTGCATTGCTCTGGATATTTAGTGGTTGGTTGTCGATGGATCATGGGCGGCTTTTTTCTACCCCAGCTCCTTCAGACAAACAGGAGGCAGACGTTCGGGGTATTAGCTTAACCACAGCATTAAGCCAGACGAGTCATGAAGATCTAACCAAATTCCTTGATACCAGAGAATTTGAGATCTCGGCTCTTGCTGGCCAAGCACTTTTGATAGCAAAAAATGATCAAGCTTCCGAACTTTCTTTGATAGGAATGGACCTTATTCCAGACCAGCAATATTTGATTCCTGCGGTGCAGTCTGCGGTGTCACAAGCTTGGCCGTCGATCACAATTAAGGATAGCTATATGGTCGCCGCAGATGATGTCTATGGGCATCTGCGCGAGGGCTCCTTGCCTGAAACAACATTGCGAATTGTTCTGAACGATGTTGATGAAACTTGGATCCACGTTAACCTAGATGACGGGCGCATAATTTCAGTGATGGATCGGAGTAGACGGATGTACCGCTGGTTATTTAATGGTATCCACAGTCTTGATGTACCTGGGCTTGCTGATAAAAGACCACTGTGGGATGTATTGATGGTTCTTTTTATGATCGCTGGTTTTATGTTTAGTATCACAGGTGTTGTTATTGCTTACAGAAAGTTAGTTAGACTACTAATCAAGTAAAAAGTCCTAATGCTTAAAACCAACATTCTTTTTATAAAGAAACACCGAGTCTAGGTTTGCCGCACTATTTTGGTGCCGTTGTGGTCCTTTTTAGCAGAATAAAGCGGGTTAAATTGAAATTCACTCTCTCTCGCTTAGGCACTTGACAGCTCGTGTAGACTAATAATATTTGGGTCTACCTTACATTCCAAGTCACTACCTAAAGCCCTTGATCAGGGAGATTAAGATAGAAGGGAAGGCCTTATTAATCGGACCTGTCATGTGCATCGTGATGTCGATGCCAAGTACGAACAACATTAAGGCGGATATTTTAAGTGTTTACGATTTTATATGTGCTGGCATCATCCCTTCTGGTAGCTGTCATCTCTTTGCTCTGCGCCGTTTTTCTCTACGTAAGCGATGAAAAGTTGAAAATTTGGATGCCTCGTCTAATTGCTGTTGCAGTGGGAGTATTGCTTGGAGATGCTTTTTTGCACTTGCTTCCCGACGCTTTGGAGGTGGCCGGTACCATGGATAGAACTGTTGGTTTGTCCATTCTTGTCGGGATACTGACTTTCTTCTTCATTGAAACAGTTCTGCAGTGGCATCACGATCACAGTCTTGAAAGTAATACCCCGGTTCAGAAAACACCAGCATCTTTTGCAACGATGAACTTGCTTGGGGACGGGATTCACAACTTTGTTGATGGCATCTTAATCGCGTCGAGCTTTTTGGTTGACCCGGCGTTAGGTTTGACTACAACTGTTGCTATTGTGTTGCATGAGATACCGCAGGAAATATCAGATATCGCCATATTGGTACAGGGTGGCTACAGCAAAAAAAGGGCCGTATTTTTAAACTTTTTATGCGCAACAGCGTGCGCGGTGGGTGGCATTGCTACGCTTATCGTTTCACAGCTTATGGAGCTCGGGCTAGGGGCTATGTTGGCTTTTACGGCAGGCGGGTTCATCTATATCGCCACTTGCGATCTCGTTCCGCTGCTGAGATCAAACGAGTTAAAGATTGGTTTTCCTGCACAATTCACCGCGACGATGGTTGGGATTTTTTCTATGCAAGCGATCCTATGGATTGAGAGTATTAATTACTAGTGATTGAGGATATTTAGATGGAAGCAAAAGTACCAGTTACAATTCTTACAGGATTTCTTGGCAGTGGTAAAACGACTCTTTTGAATCGAATACTGTCTGAGTCGCATGGCCTTCGAATTGCAGTTATTGAGAATGAGTTTGGAGAAATAGGTATTGACCAAGATATGGTGATCAATGCTGATGAAGAAGTCTTTGAAATGAATAACGGCTGCATCTGCTGCACGGTGCGCGGTGACTTGATCAGAATTTTAAATAACCTTGCGCGGCGGCGGGATAAATTCGACAGAATAGTCCTTGAGACTACCGGGCTAGCCGACCCTGGGCCAGTCGCTCAAACTTTTTTTGTTGATGACGATGTTCGAGACGAATTTAATCTTGAGGGAATTGTCACACTTGTTGATGCTAAACATGTAGAGCAGCATTTCGGTGATAGTGATGAGGTTATGGCTCAGATTGCATTTGCGGACATGATTGTCCTTAACAAGTGTGACCTGGTTGATGATGTGCAGCAGAGTCAGCTGAAAGAGCGTATAGGAAATTTAAATAAAATGGCAAAAATACTTCCGGCTAAGATGGCGGACGTCCCGATCGCAAAGGTGCTTGATATTGGCGGTTTTGATCTTGATCGAGCTTTGGGGATAAACGATGCGTTCTTAGAGCCTGAGTATCCATTTGAATGGGCTGGCATATATTCGTTGCGTGAAGGTCGGAACAGCTTAAAACTCAGCAAGGGACCTGATCCTGATATGTCTCTGATTTGTTATCCGATTCCAGATCAATCCAAAATCGAGATTCCTGAACTGGCGGAGACAGTCTTTAGGTTTTGGGCCGAATTGCCAACCAAAATTAATAACGCTGGCGAGATACATCCTCGCAGCACACCTTGGATCGTGGATCTCCGTCAGGAAACGGAGATCAGCGTAGGGATACCGAAAGACGGTACTTATGCATTTTTTACCCAACATACTCCTGAGGAGTTTGACCTAGTCGTGAAGGGTGTGAATGGCGACAAAGTTTTACCAATTAACGATCATTATTTCGCCGCCGGGCATACTCATGATGATACGGTTACCTCAGTTGCGCTGGAGTGCGTAGGAGATCTGGATTCTGAAAAACTAAATAGCTGGCTTTCAGTGTTGCTCCAAACCGAAGGCCCCAATATTTTTCGTATGAAAGGAATTCTGTCCGTGAAAGACAACGAGAGGAGGATGGTGTTTCAGGGCGTTCATATGCTATTCGACAGTCAGCCTGGAGAGCCCTGGGGAGAAGAGGATCGTCATAGTCGGCTCGTTTTTATAGGGCGTGAATTGGATCAAGACTATCTTCATGAAACTCTTAAACTCTGCCTCGCTTAAGTTATGGATGGAATTCAAAAATTATGGAGCTTTTTTGAGACAGATCTCGCAGAAGCTCCTGTAGCACTGGATTGGTCAGCTTGTGGCAGATGGTTATCTGTCATCAACGTGGATAGCTCAGTGCTGGTAGTCGATACCTTGAATAACACCGAGCTCGAAAGATGGACAGCTCATGATGATGGAGCACTTGCTCTTACTTGGCATCCAAAGTTATCAATATTTGCGACAGGTTGCCAAGGGGGAGTTGTAAAACTTTGGCAGGTTGAAGAAGACCAAACGATTAATGAGGTGTCGGCCATAAAGCTGGCTCCAAGCTCTGGAAATAGTTGGATCGAACTCTTGAAATGGAGTCCTGACGGAAAGCATCTGTCCATAGGAAATGGGAACTCTGTGATGCTTAGCACAATCATGGGCGAAATGAGCACCTCGTTCTCTTTCCCAAATGGGACAGTTGCTGCAATTGACTGGCATCCAAGAGGATCACTTCTTGCTATAGCAGGTTATGGCGGAGTGCTGATCTATAATGTGCTAAAACCAAAGGAGAAACCAATAGTTTTGGAGCGGAAAGGCTCTTTGCTTAGTTTGAGTTGGAGTCCAGACGGCAAGTATATTCTTGCTGGTTGTCAAGACAATGCCGTAGCACTTTGGCGTTTCCGCACCCGCAAAGATGCGCAAATGTCTGGTTTTACATACAAGCCTTTGCAGTTAACGTGGATCAATCGCGGTAAACGTTTGCTTACAGGTGGTACCAAAGAACTTGTAATTTGGCCTTTCGATAAAAAAGGGCCAGAAGGTCGAGATCCTGAAATGCGCTCGTTTCACGAGCACGCGATCTGTGCCATAGCCGCAACCGCGAGTGGACAAGTCATCGCAAGTGGTTGCCGTTTTGGTCGAATTGCCATCTGGGAGTCAGCAGGCGATTCTGAACCCAAAAGCTGGGCCGAATTAGACAGTCGCGTCGAACATTTACTTTGGTCACCAGCCAAAAAATCAAAAACGCTTGCGGCAACCTCGCGACAAGGTACTTTGAGCCTCTTTGATGCCTCTGGGATAATCTAAGAAAAAGAAAGCGCTCGGGAGCCCTCCAGAAATCTTTTTTCGATATTCGGTGCTAGCATGTAAATGAATTCACAATTAATATATGCCCTCTCAATGCAGAGTAAATATTCAAACCTTACTGAATGAGTGCTACCTATGGTTTTCTGTTCTTCTTTTCTATCAGATTTTAGACCCTATTTTTCATTGATCGCGTTCCTTGGTGTTGTACTTGGCGCTACTCAGTCAAGCTTGGCTCAGGAGCAGATCGAGCAAGAGGGCGTTGACGACTGGGTGGCTGACTCTATGTGTGCGATAGGAAATCGTTCGGTAGACCTCGAGCAGCCACCTTCCTTTACGTTTACTCAATCTGATGGGAATAATCCACGCCATCTTGATTCAGCTCAGGCAGGTCTTTCTACTGCGGATTTGTCTAATCTGGAATTGGCTTGGGCGGTTGCTTTCCCTGATACTTCTGGCTTGCGTGCCGCACCAGTGATTATCGGTTCAACTATTTTTTATTCTGCGACTGATGCAGGCCGGGTCTTTGCGCTAGATATCAATAGTGGATGTGCCAAATGGGTTTATGAAGCTGAGACACGCCTCCGTTCCTCGGCGGCTTACGCTGAAATCGACGATTTGGGAAGCTTGGTGTTTAGCGACTCAAGGGGCATGATCCATTCAATTAATGCGAAAACTGGGGACCTGATTTGGATTGCTAGCGGACAAGCCTCTAATAATCAGGGAATGCTGACTGGAACACCTGTTATTTTTGAAGATAAAGTTATCGTGCCAGTTTCTGGTTCGGGGGTGATCACTGGGGGTAACCCGAACTATGAGTGCTGTGAGAATCACGGAGCGGTGACTGCGTTGGATGCGCATACTGGTGAAAAGCTCTGGGAGTATCACACTATGCCAGCGGCTGGATACACCGGACAGGTCAGCTCCACCGGTGTCAAGCAGCGCGGCCCCTCTGGAGCTCCTATCTGGACTACGCCGACCATCGATGCGGAGCGTGGCCAGATTTACGTCACGACCGGTGAGAATACGTCGCATCCTACCACTAATACTAGTGACGCAATTATTGCTCTCGATAGTGAGACTGGTGAGGCAAATTGGGTTTTTCAGGCGCTTGAGAATGATATGTGGAATTTTGGTTGCTCGGCTCGAGGTCCAAATTGCATTATCTTAGAGGATACTAACTCGGTGGATTTTGATTTTGGAGGGCCCGCTATTCTGGTCGAGACTAATGATGAGGATCTGCTGATTGCTGGCCAGAAATCTGGCGATCTGTGGGCATTGGATCCTGATACAGGTGCGCTGGTTTGGAATCAGCGGGTTGGGGAAGGAACAGCCTTAGGGGGGAATCATTGGGGTATCGCTACTAATACTGAGCGCGCTTTTATGACTGTTAATGATCCTGGAGGTATGAATGGAAATAGCAGGCCTGGTATTTATAGTTACTTTGTTGGTACCGGTGAGCCTAGCTGGTTCTACGAGGTACAAGCAGAGTGCAACGAAGGACGCAGTGAACGGCTGAGGCGCTGTGAATCGCTTTATGGTTTCTCTGCGACACCCTTATCTGTTGACGGAGCAGTTATCACTGGTGGGCTCGATGGACGGTTATTCGTATTCAATTCGGAATCAGGTGAGCTGATTTATGAGTATGATACGGTGAGAGATTACGAAACTGTCAACGGCGTTGACGGATATGGTGGCTCGATTGATAGTCATTCTATTTCAGCAGGATCGGGTATGGTTTTTGTTGGATCAGGATACGGTCAGTTTCGTCAAGTGCCAGGCAATGTGCTGTTGGCCTTCAAGCCGTCTAAGTAACACCATTAGCGAGCCAGTTGAATATGGATGCTATCAGGGTTATAAAATTATGAAATTATTTAATTCCATCGGTCCCAATCCCCATGTGGTAAGAATGTTTATAGCCGAGCTGGGTATCGATATACAAAAAGTTGAAGTCGATTTAATAGGCGGAGAAAATCGCCAAGAAGAACATCTAACACGAAACCCATCAGGCCAATGTCCAGCCTTAGAGCTTGATGACGGCACTTATCTCGCTGAAATTACGGCAATTTGTGAGTATTTAGACGAGTTGCATGGCGGCACAAATTTAGTTGGAACAACACCAGAGCAGAGGGCTGAAACCCGGATGTGGGTTCGACGAATTGATCTTCAAATCATTGAGCCACTTACAAATGGTTATAGGTACTCAGAAGGTTATGACTTGTTTAAGGACAGGCTAAGATTAATACCCGAAGCTGCTGAAGGTCTCAAAAATATCGCCCAAGAAAGAATTAAGTGGTTAGATAGCCAAATAGGAGATAAACAATTTATTTGCGGCGATAGATTTTCTTTAGCTGACATAATGCTTTATTGCTTTTTGCAGTTTGGAGCAAAGGTCGGTCAACCCTTTGACCCTGAGAACAGAAATGTAACTCGTTTGTTCCACTCGATTGAATCGCGAAAAAGTGCAAAAGCGTAGCACTATAAAATACGCAGTTGCCAATTCAATGCTCGCGAATTTAAATCCGACAAAAACCCCAAGCATGCCTAGAGGTTTTATCGAAGTGTTAAAGCGAATCTTTTCCGTCTTTATTCATCGTTCTTATCATTACTTGATCGCGCGTTTCTATAAGTCTCTTTAGCAATCTCTCTCGCTTCCTTTATTTTTCGCTCTTCCTCTTCTTTTTTCCAAGTCCGTATTATTCCGTCATCAAGAATTTTCTTTCTGCGTTCTTTGTCCACAACTTCCGGAAGGACAATGTCTTTTATAAATTTAGAGAACTTGAACATTAACTCTTCCAAACAAAGAATGGCTTATTGCCGGTGATAATGAATTTGATAGGCAAGTGGGATTCAGACTATGTTGTGGGAATTTAGAAATATTTGTCCTTGCAGGCCAGACATTTAAGAACTTTAAGTCTAATCTAATCGTGAGGAGTCTAATACAGACTTTCGTGTAGAATGCAGCCAGAAAACCAATCTAACTGCGTTCTACATGAGAAAAACGATCTATTGCTTTTTCAATTCTGCCCTGTTGCTGGTTAATTCCCCATCAAGATAAACAGTATATTCGTAAACCATCGAATTGGAATCATTGGCATCCATAGTCCATTTCATGCTGTTCACAAAGTCATGGCTATCACCCATTAGAGGAGAGCGCGACCCGTCAAAAGATAGAGCTACAACCCGATCAGTTGCCTCGCTCACTGAAAGAACAGGTTCGGTACCTAGCGCACAATAGTGCTTTACCACCAGCTCTCCTTCCTCGTCACTATAGGTCGTAAACATTCCAACACCGTCTTCGACTACAGACTCCATAATCGTGCTACCACCCGAAACGAGCGTCCACTCGTACGAAACATCGATTACATCACCGGTCAGTCCTTGTGTAAGCTGGCCCTCCCATTTCCCCAATTTTTTCTTTATTTGCTCAAAAGCCGAGCTTGTCTCAACTTGTGGCATCTCTACACCGCCGATTATAACCGGAGCATCGGCTGCGATAGCGATTTGCAAATTGAACAGCATTGTTAATCCTGCTACTGCGATACTAACTTTTTTCATGATTTCCCCTTTTAACTATAATTGATGAAAATTTTTTAAAGGTTTTACAAATTGGAGTTTTATTTCATATGCTAAAGTTACCACTATGCCTGTCGGACATCAAAATCAATATCCCGCGGCTTGCATTAGATTTAAACAAAAATTGGAGTGAGTAATGCTTTGGAGAATTGCAATAATTTTACTAGGTGTGGCGTTTATGTTTGGGCTTCTTTCCTACCAAGTGAACAACGCCGAAGAATACGGAGCCCCTGCTGTCTGCATAATGCTGTCTCATTCTTGCTGAAGAATGGAACTTGAAAAAAATAGAAAAGAATCTGGGGGTAAGAATTGGATTTTAAAAAATGAGAAACGGGTTTTTCAGTCGTGTTATCCAGTGGTGCTTCGATCACCCAAGGCTGTTCTGGACGATAATTGTTGTTGGTGGAACTGGAGACACGATTTTTTACTATTGGTTCTTAGGGGAATAAAAATGGCGAGGCCACACCCATAACTTCTCTTAGCGAAAAGATGTGTATCTGAAGAAAGCTGGTCTTAGAGGTTTATCGATGCATGCCCTAAGCTTGGGACTTTCTAAAATCAATTCATATGCTATGAAATTATTTTTTTATTTGTATATGTCTGCGATAAATCGAACACATTATTGAAAGTATTAAGCTTTCGGCGCATTATACACTGAGTTTGGGGGGGTGATTGAAAGCATACGCGTCTTAGCTTAGTAGCTTTAAATATGGATATTTAGGCTAAGAGCGACACTGCTATGCGACTTCACTATGCTTGATTCCTCAAACATTTCTCAATCATAAATAGGAACTAGATCATGCGAATTAACTTACAGGGCTTCATAGCCGCTCTCGCCACACTTCTTTTCTCAGCACATAGCAGTGCTCAAATTGCACTCGGGTTTGACATACAGGTAAGCGATCCGGCAAGGCTGATTTCAGCCATGGATGAATATACAGCTTCGCAAACCGGGCAATCTATCCCTGGCACCGCCATATTATCCCAGTACATAGCTAACGGAAATTCACCCGCCACCCATAATCTCGCTGTTTTCTACCCAACAGTCGAGGGAATGGATGAGGCTTTTTTAAGGAATTCTTTGTCCGAGGATTGGGCCAAATTGATTTCCGAGCTTGGGGCGGCATCCACAACAGTCCTGAATGTGATGTTTGAGCCTACGGGTCTAACAAATGGAAATTCAGACGCGGTTACCAGTGACTTGTATGCTTCGAGATGGCTCGTTATCGATGTGACAGATGAGGCTTCTTTCGCCGCTGAGTGGCAAAAGCTTGTAGCTGCAGATACTGCAGACTGGGACGTTAATGCAAGCCTTTGGCGAATTATAGGCCGCGGTGACGCCACTGGCTCGCACCTCATATCATATCAAGCTAATAATTTTTCCACTCTATTATCAGTAAGAAATTCGGACCGCCCAGGAATGGCTTCTTTTCAGAGAGCAGTTAATGGTATTTCCTCGGTATATTCCATAAATATGGTGAACACTGTAAAAGTTTGGACAAATCAATAGCTAAATTGAACACTAAAATTCATCTGACTTAAGGGGAAAAGCAATGGGTCAAACAACAACACTTACACTCGAACCAAGACAAGAACAAACGGTTATGGAGATAACTGCGGCTGAAATAGGTGAAGAACAGAATGTGGTTCATCTTGAAGCAAATATGGGCGCTTATGGCAAAGTTTACGCGACCATTATCTTTAAATTTAATGCCGATCGAAGTGGCGGCACATACACTGCGCAAGGCAGGGGGTTTGTTGATGAGAACACCATGTTAGGTGGTGCCGGAGTAGGGGTTTGGAAAAGAGAGGGCTCGAAGGCTTACCTGGAAGAGGTTGTGAACATAAGCGACGGAACTCAAAACTTGCACAGGGGCGTTATGGATTTGATGAAAAAAACACTTGTCCTTGACGCCTACATTCTGCGTTAGTTGAGATGCCTTATCCAACACCTATTCGGGGGCCTGAAGGCTCCCTTATGAGGTGATATCAATCGTATTCTCTGAATATGAAGAAACTAAATTTTCTAGTCTTATTTTTGTTGCACGCATAAAGAGATCTTATCCTTATGATGGTTCTTGAGGTCGTTTTTAGTCAAAGTTAACTAAGGAAATGATATGAGTTACGAACTATATAAAATTTTTTTACCGGTTTTCCTGGGGGCAGCGGTAAGCTCCTGCAGTCAAGATAATCAATCCATGTCTGAACTGGATGGTAATGATCAATTTTGCGATTCCGATCCTAACATTAACTATATCTGTGGGCCTCTAAATGCAGAGGACCTGCTCAGTGTCGGTGATACTGGCATGATAGTCACATCGGGTATGAATGGAACCCTGGATGGATCGGACACTAATGGCCACATATATCTAATAAATCCAACTGATGAAAGCTGGATAGACTTAGTGAGCGGGCCAAATTTTTCTCAAGATTTTAACAGCGATTCTTATCCGGAATGTCCGGGCCCGCTAGATATCGATGAATTCTCTGCTCATGGCTTAGCCCTAAAAGAAATAGAACAATCATATTTTGATCTGTATATCACTAGTCATGGGGCTCGGGAGGCGATTGAAATGTTTACTCTTGACCTGCGAGACATCAGAGCGAAATTAGTTTGGAAGGGCTGCGTCCCTTTGGACGAGAAGATAATGCATAATAGTCTGGTTATTCTTAGTGATGGCGGTTTCATTACTACTCAGTTTATAACTTGGGCCGGGGGGGTTGAGTCCGCCTTTTCAGGAGAAGCGAAAGGCAGTCTCGTGACTTGGAGTCCCGGTGGAGAGCCGACTTTAATTCCTGACACTGAACTTGGTGGCCCCAATGGTATCGCAATTTCTGACGATGAACGCTATATCTATGTGGCGGCATTCGCTACCAGTGAACTGGTGCGCTTTGATTTATCACGAGATCCAATCAAAGCTGATTCGATTACCTTAGATATTTTACCAGACAATGTTCGATGGGGAGAGCCCGGCATGCTTCTTACCGCTGGCGGAAATACTTCGGGTGACGGCTGGTCAGTTATTGAGATCGACGCTGATACACTGGGAGCAGACCGTGTCGGCGGCATGAGTAGCGGTGCGATTCTACAGGGCGCGAGCTCTGCTCTGCAGATCGATAATACTATCTGGGTTGGAACTTATAGCGGTGATCGTATAGGCTATTTTGAAAAAGAATAACCTACGCAAGTTCTACTAATGTTATCGGATATTTTTATGAAATAAGTAAGAGGAAGGGAAAAATGCGCACTTTTTTCGCGCATTTTTCGAACTCTTTCGCACCATTATTTTGCAAAGTTTTCTCCAAATAAAGGCAAATAACATTACCGCTAAATTAAATTAAAATTATTTTAAAAAAGTATTAAAAATGGTTGACACAAAAACTGTTTGGAGTATTCTGAACCTACTGAAGACGACCGACTAGTGACCAACTGCAGACGGAATACCTAGGGAGAAGTCAGAAGGAGAGGCCGAAGGGTGAAAGCATTTGCAAGAGTCGATGATAAAAAATAGCTTGCAAATCCACCAAGGATTCAGGAGAAAGAATCTAAGGAGCTGAAGAGAATCTCGCTTTAGACCCCTGAGGAACTCGATTAAAGAAACAGAGCTTGGCTCTGTTTTTTTTCGCCTAAAATTAAGCTTCATGAGAGTACCTTCCGCTCAATCCATAGATAAGGAAGTTGCAGAGTGCCTGTTATGAAGCGTCATACATTAACATTAATAAGGTTGAAGTCGGGTAACTAAATTGCTACTCAATGATGAGATTAAGTTAGATTATTCAGATGTTTTAATCAGGCCTAAGAGATCAACCATGAGCTCTCGGGCTGAGGTAAATCTGGAGCGTACGCATAA
>Ga0209036_1000371_pt1 | contig 19176 bp, 20 predicted proteins | sample MarorgKNORR_S2LV_3_FD_188222 | JGI IMG/M metagenome (GOLD analysis project Ga0209036, IMG submission 188222) | Marine microbial communities from the Southern Atlantic Ocean, analyzing organic carbon cycling - DCM_A/KNORR_S2/LV (SPAdes) (version 2) | ecosystem: Environmental > Aquatic > Marine >... | reverse complement strand
GTGGAAGCTCTTGATAGTATAGGAATTGGTTTTATTAGAACCGATGTCGGTGATAAGTTTATTTCTAGAGAATTAGTAAAAGAGAATTTGAATGTCGGTGCTGAGCCATCCGGCCATATTATTCAAAGAGAATATTCAGAGAGTGGTGATGCCAACATAGCTTTAATACAAACCATATCTGCTTTAGAAGAGCTTGATACAACTATGCAAGAAATAAAATCAAAAATTAACTACAAACCATTAACTCTCAAAAATTTCCCAGTAAAGAACATAGATATTATTGAAACAAAAAACTTTAATGAAACTATAGATGACCTAAAAGATCACTTCCCATCTGCACGCATATCTGTAAGAAAATCAGGAACTGAACCTATCATCAGAGTTATGGCAGAAGCTGATACTGAAGACGATAAAGATGAAATTCTAAATAGGATAGAAAGCCTTATAGCCTAATGTCTAATTTAATCGTAGCTAATTTCAAAATGCATGGTTCTCATGCTTTTATTGAAGATTGGTTTACTAACTTTAATCAAAATAAAACTAGCTCTCATGATGTTGTTGTTGCTCTACCAGCTAACTATATAGCTGCTTTTAGGGACTATGGAATAGTGCTATCGGGTCAAAATGTTTCAGCATACGAATCTGGAGCATTTACATCACAAATCTCAGCAGCAATGCTTAAAGATTCTGGTGCAGACTATTGCATTATTGGTCACTCAGAAGCACGCGAACAACTAAACGAATCAAATGAATCAATTAGAGAAAAATTTGATCAATTAAAAAGAATGCAAATTAATCCAATAGTATGTGTTGGTGAGTCTTTACAGGTAAAAGAAACCGAGAAAACTAAAGATCACCTTAGAAACCAACTGAGTGTTTTGGATTCTGAAACTGAAGATTTAATAGTTGCTTATGAACCAATTTGGGCAATAGGGACTGGTCTTGTGCCAACAGAAAAAGAAATAGATGAAGCAATCGGCAGCATAAGAGAAATTTTTAAAAAACCTATTAAAGTTCTTTATGGAGGAAGTGTAAAAGCTTCTAATGCTCAGATTTTACTAGACAATACAGATATTAATGGACTTTTAGTTGGTGGGGCTTCTCTAAACGCACAAGAATTTGCTAAGATAGCGCAATTATGTTGATCAAGATAGCATTAGTCATTTTAGCAGTCTTAATAGTCGGCTCTATTATGTTGCAACAAGGAAAAGGATCAGATCTAGGGTCTGCTTTCGGTGGAGGAAGCTCAGATTCTCTTTTTGGCCCACTCGGCCCCTCTAATTTTTTCTCCAAACTTACTTGGGGACTTATAACTGTATTCTTTGTTCTTTGTCTTTTATTGGCATATATATCAAAACAAGAGCTTACTCTTAATGTCAGTGATGATGTAATAGAGGAAGTTTTTGATGAACCTCCTGTAGAGTAAATGGTGCCGAAGGAGGGACTTGAACCCTCACAAGCATTGCTTACTACCCCCTCAAGATAGCGCGTCTACCAATTCCGCCACTTCGGCTAAGTTTTAGAAAGAGTAAATTATAGTCTATAAATATTGACCATTCTAAGTCTTTTAACTATCCTTTAACGTCACTGCGGGGTAGAGCAGTCTGGTAGCTCGTCGGGCTCATAACCCGGAGGTCGATGGTTCAAATCCATCCCCCGCTACCAATTACGATGATAAAGAGAGATATAGAAGCCTTTTTAATCCCAATTATTGAGGAAACTGGATGTGAACTCTGGGGAATAGAGTTTGGTTCTGCTAAAGGAAAAGGGCGTCTTTTAAGAATTTATATTGATGCAATACAGGGTGTAGATATTGACGATTGCACTAAAGTAAGCAGAGAAATTGATTATCACTTTCAACACGAATCGATTTTTTCTGAATTTGCTTTTTTTGAAGTGTCATCTCCTGGATTAGATAGAAAACTATTTAATCAAAAACAATATAAAAAATTCGTTGGAGATGTAGTATCATTATCACTCTTCTCTAAGGTTAATAACCTTAGAAAATTAAAAGGGACTCTCCTTGAAGTTTTGGATTCAGAAATTTCTGTCAAAACAGAAGGAGAAACCTTATTGCTTGAATTAAGCAATATAGAAGTTTGTAAACTTGATCTTGATGATCAAATAGAGAAAAAAAAGAATGGATAAACAAATTTTAGAAGTTGTCGCTTCAGTCTCAATGGAGAAAGGGGTCGATAAAGCAATAATCTTTGAAGCTCTTGAAGAAGCTATTGCAAGCGCAACTAAGAAATTAGTTGATGATGAAGCTAATATAGAAGTAGTAATTGATACAACCTCTGGTGAATATAAAACTTACAGAAACTGGACGATTATTGTAGATAAAGATGATGTTGAAGATGAGGTTTTTGAAGTTTCTGAAGAAGCTATTGCTGCTGACAAAGATGGATGGCATAAAGTTGAAGATGGTATAGCAACTAAATTAATTGAAAATATAGATTTTGGTCGAATCTCTGCCCAAGCTGCTAAACAAGTAATAATACAAAAAGTTAGGGAAGCTGAAAGAAGCAAAATAACACAAAAGTACGAAAGCTTAGTTGGTGAAGTAATATCTGGCCAAGTTAAAAGAATTAACAGAGATTTCTTACTCTTAGAAATAGAAGAAGATCTAAATGCTCAAATACCAAGAGATCAGATTATCCCAGGTGAAATCTTTAAATTAAATGATCGTGTCAGAGCGGTAATAAAAGAAATTATGACAACTCCAAGAGGCCCACAAATTATTTTAAGCAGAACAGATGAAAGGCTTGTAGTTCAACTATTCACACAGGAAGTCCCAGAAATTTCAGAAGGAACTATTGAGATTAAAGCTATTGCTAGAGATCCTGGTTATAGATCAAAAATTGCTGTAAAAACTTACGATGGCAGAATAGATCCTGTCGGAGCTTGTGTTGGCATGAGAGGCTCAAGAGTTCAAGCAGTTTCTAACGAAATTGGAAATGAAAGGATTGATATTTTTATTCATAGCGATAATCCAGCTGAATTCGTTGTTAATTGTCTTGCACCAGTAAAGATTTATTCCATTCTGGTTGATGAAAGAACATCAACCTTAGTCCTAGAAGTTGAAGAGGAAAATCAAGCACAGATTATTGGAAAAAACGGTCAAAATTTACGTTTGATGACTCATATGATTGGCTGGTCTTTCCAAGTCCTTAATAAAGAACAATTCAAAGAATACCAAGACTCATCATTAGTTGAAAAGTATGATGGTCTAGCAGCTAGGTTAGGTCTTTCTGAGAAAGAGAAAGAAGGTGTAATGGCTAAAGAGCTTGATAGTTTAGAAAAAATTGTTGATCTTGATGCTACCAGCATTTCTGCAATATTTGGTGAAGAAAAGAGAACCACTGAAGTTCTAGATAAAGCTAATGAATTATTGCTTCAAGATGCATTTAATGCAGATTTTAGCGATCCTACTATGGAGGATTCATTGGTTAATTTAAGTGGTATTACAAATGATATTCTTAGCTCATTAAGCGCTAACAAGATAAAGAAGCTTGATGAATTAGCTGAAATGTCAGTTGGAGAGTTGATGGATTTATCAGACAAAATTACTGAAACGGAAGCATCGGCTCTTATAATGGAGGCTCGAAAGCCATGGTTTGAGTAAGGAGGTAGCTATAGTATGGATATATCAGTAAAAAAACTTTCTGAAATTTTAAAGATAGATCCTAATGCGCTTCTTGAAAAAATGATTGCTGCTGGGCTATCTCAAAAAAGCTTAGATGATTTAGTTTCCACAGAAGATAAACAAAAACTCCTTGCTTACATAAGAAGTGCAAAAGATTCACCAGTTTCTGAAAAAAAAGTAGAAGTTCCCAAAGAGCTTGAGCCGCAAAAGGAGAAACCTGAACCTATTGAAAAGCCAAAACCTGAAGAAAAAGCCGAACCTGTCAAAAAATCAAAACCAGCTGTAGTCAAAAAAGATTCTGAGCCTGCAAAAGAAAAACCAAAAAAAACTGTCAATATAAATGGCTCAATCCGTGTAAATGACTTATCCAGAAAATTAAATAGAAGAGGAAACGAAGTAGTTAAAAAGCTCATGGAGCTTGGTGAAATGGTTTCATTAAATGATGAGGTAGATCAAGAAACTGCTGTATTAGTTGCTGAAGAATTTGGATTTGCAGTTAAGTTTGAAGAAGAGCAGCAACTTAGTGAAGAAACAACCGATTACCCTCAAATTGAAAATAGCTATTCAGATGAAGGTTCACAAAAAGCAAGGCACTCAGTTGTTACTGTTATGGGTCATGTAGATCATGGTAAGACCTCATTGCTTGATGCAATTAAATCTACAAATGTAGTTGATGGTGAGTCAGGAGGAATTACCCAACATATTGCAGCATATGAAGTTAAAACAAAATCAGGAAAGATTACTTTTATTGATACTCCTGGACATGAAGCTTTTACAGCAATGAGAGCTAGGGGAGCGAATACAACAGACATAGTAATTCTGGTTGTAGCTGCTAATGATAGTGTTAAACCCCAAACGATTGAGGCAATTACACATGCCAAGGCAGCAGAGGTCCCAATAATTGTCGCAATAAATAAAATGGATTTAGAAGCAGCTGATGTAGATAAAGTTAAAGGAGATTTAGCTAAATATGAGTTAGTACCTGAGGACTGGGGAGGTAAGAATCAAATGATCCCGGTTTCTGCCATAACAAAAGATGGTATAGATTCATTATTGAATGCAATAGAGTTGGAATCTGAGTTATTAGAGCTTAAGGCACCTCAAGATGGTCCAGCAATGGGCGTCATCTTAGAATCAGAATTAGATCGATTTAAAGGGCCTCTTGGAACATTTCTTGTGCAAAAAGGAATTTTAAAAGTTGGGGACATTATTGTTGCAGCAGAGAAGAAAGGAAAAATAAAATCTTTAGTTAATAGTTCAGGCGAACTAATTAAAGAAGCAGGACCCTCTACACCTGTTGAAGTCCTAGGTTTAGAAGATTGTGTTCCTGCAGGCGAAGTATTTAATGTAATGAATACAGAAAAAGATGCAAGAAATATAGTCGATGAGAGGAATGCATATTTAAAACAAAAAGCTGATAAAAATATTATGACATCTCAAACTGCCTTCGACCTTTTAGACCAGGAAAAAATTAATAAACTAAGAATTATTGTAAAGTCCGATGTAGCAGGAACAAATGAAGCAATAAATGCATCTTTACTTAAAATTGGAAATGATGAAGTTGATGTAGATATTGTAAGTTCTGGTGTTGGTGGAATAACTGAATCCGATGTTAATCTTGCTATAACTACGGGAGCAAGAATTTTTGGTTTTAATGTTAGATCAGATAATAAAGCTAAAAAACTATTAGAAGAACAAGGTATAGAAGTAAACTACTACAGTGTCATATATGATCTTATAGAAGATACAAGACGATTATTATCAGGTTTGCTAAAACCAATATATTCAGAGAAAATTCTTGGGCTTGCTGAAGTTAAGGAAGTATTCAAATCTCCTGAGTTTGGTCTAGTCGCTGGTTGTTTGGTTACTGAAGGTCTTGTGAAAAGAGAGAAGCATGTAAGAGTACTTAGAGATAGTGTTGTTATTCATGAAGGCGAACTTGATTCATTAAGAAGATTTAAAGACGATGTTAAAGAAGTTCAAAATGGAACTGAGTGTGGGATTGGCATAAAAAATTATCTTGATATTAAGCCTGGCGATGTAATCGAAAACTTCGAGCAGAAAGAAGAAAAAAGATCTTTATAACAAATGGAAAAAGATAGAATTGTTAGGGTCAACGATAACCTAAAAAAAGAGATTGCTTCTTTTATTCAAAATTCTGATTTAAAAAATTCTTGTGGTTTCATAAGCATTAATCATGTCGACACAGCACGAGACCTTTCAAGTGCTAGGGTATTTTTTTCTACTATAAACTCTGAACTATCTAATAAAGACTTGCAAAAATATCTAAATGAGAATGCTTGGATGATTAGAAAGGGATTGTCTGGCATTCTTCCTTTGAAAAGAGTTCCAGAGTTAAAATTTTTCTATGATGAGCACATTGATAATGTAAGAAAAATAGACGACTTGATTGAAAAATTATAAATATGAGCATATTGCTTTTGAATAAAGATAAGGGCATGACATCGTTTTATGCTCTCAAGCAAGCACAAAAAAATCTTGGATTTTCAAAAGCTGGACACGGCGGAACATTAGATCCTCTTGCAACCGGTTTATTGCCAATATTTTTTGAGCAATCAACAAAATTTCTTCAGTACTTTAATACTGAGTCAAAAGAGTACATAGCAGAATATATCTTTGGCATAAGCTCAAATACTGAAGATATTTCAGGGATACTTACTTACAAAGATTATGAAGAAGAACCAACTAAAGACCAGCTTTGTAAAACTTTAGACTCATTTTTAGGTGAACAAACACAAGTGCCCCCAAAATTTTCAGCCAAAAAGATTAATGGTATTCCGATGTATAAGCTGGCAAGAAAGGGCGAAGAGTTTGACAGAAAAGAGCAAAAAATTAATATTCATGAAATTAATTTGTTGGAGTATGAATTTCCAAGATTCAAAATAAAAGTATGTTGTAGCAAGGGGACTTATATCAGAACATTAGGTGTCGATATAGGTAAAAGACTCAACCAGTCTGTTTCTTTATGTGAATTACAGAGAACAAAATTTGGCCATTTAAATTTAGATGATTCCATCTCATTATCTGAATTAAAAAATTTGGACAAAAACCAAAAAATGCAGTATGTTAGGCGGGTTGAAGAAATTTTAATAGATATCCCACAGGTAGAAATAAGGTCTTCTGAAGTTAAGAAATTTCAAAATGGGTGCCAATTAGAGGCAAGGGAAATAGAAAAGACTGGAAAACATTTTATTTTTTACAAAAAGGAATTATTGGGATTAGGTTTAGTGGATAACGAATTACATATAAATCCTCTAAAAGTTTTAACGAAAGGAGAAAAAAAAGAAAATGAGCTTAAGTAAAGAAAAAACTCAAGCAGTTATAAAAAAATTTGGAAAAACAGAAACAGATACAGGTTCTGCATCTGTGCAGATAGCTTTATTAACCGAAAGAATTGAAGAATTGCAAAGTCACTTTAAAGAACACAAAAAAGATAATCATTCTAGAACTGGCCTTTTACAAATAGTTAGTGATAGAAAGAAGCTTTTAAGTTATCTAAAGAAGTCTGATTCTGCTGCTTATCAGAAGCTCGTAAAAGAATTAAATCTAAGAGACTAAATTATGAAAAATATTATAAGAAAAGAGATCCCAATGGGATCAAAGACACTCGTATTAGAGACGGGAAAGATAGCTAGACAAGCAACAGCATCAGTTATTGCCTCAATGGGCGGAACAGTTGTTATGTGTGCTGTAGTAACTAAACAAAGTGAAGTAGGGAGAGATTTCTTCCCTCTAAGTGTTCACTATATGGAAAAAACCTATTCAGCTGGAAAAATACCAGGAGGTTATTTCAAAAGAGAAGGAAGACCAACCGAAGTTGAGACTCTGACTTCTAGATTAATAGATAGGCCTCTGAGACCATTATTCCCAGATTTTTATAAGGATGAAGTTCAGGTTAACTGCATGTTACTTTCATTAGATAAGGAAAATCCACCAGATGTCGTAGCATTAATGGCTGCATCTGCTGCAATGTCTATAGCAGATGTTCCTTTTAAAGGACCAATGGCTGCTGCAAGAGTGGGTTTTGTTGAAGATGAATATGTTTTAAATCCATCATTCTCTGATCTGGAAAATTCAGATCTTGATATGGTTGTTGCAGGCTCTGAAAGTGCAGTCTTGATGGTAGAGTCAGATGCAAATGAGTTAAGTGAAGATTTAATGATTGGTGCGATACTTTATGGACACCAAGAAATGAAACCAGTCATCAAAGCAATAGATGATTTTGCAAAAGAAGTTCTTCCCGAAAGGAAAGAACATGTTAACCCTAATAAAGATGAAGAAGAAAAAATCTTTGCTGAAGTTAGTGAGAAATGTACAAAAGGTTTAAGTGATGCATTCACAACTACAGATAAAAAAGAAAGAGGCGAAAAAATTTCAGCTGTTAAGCAAGAGCTTTTAGAAGGATTAGAAGAAGAGCAACACAACAGTTATCTCAAACAATTCAAAGAAGTTGAAAAACATATTGTTAGAGAAAACATATTAGCTAATCAAAATAGAATTGATGGTAGAGGGCTAACAGAAGTAAGAAATATAAGTATTGAAACTAACTTCTTGCCTTCAGTGCATGGTTCAGCTTTATTCACCAGAGGTGAAACTCAAGCGATAGTAACAGCAACACTTGGATCTGGAAGAGATGTGCAAATTGTGGACTCTTTAGCCGGCGAGGTTAAAGATAACTTTATGCTGCATTACAATTTCCCAAGTTATAGTGTTGGTGAATTAGGCTTCCCAATGGGCCCAAAGAGAAGAGAAATCGGACATGGAGCTTTAGCAAAAAGATCTTTACAGTTTGCAGTTCCAAGCTTAGAAGAATTTCCTTATGCAATTAGAGTTGTCAGTGAGATTACTGAATCAAATGGTTCAAGTTCAATGGCATCAGTATGTGGCGGAAGCTTAGCAATGATGGCTGCAGGTATACCTGTAAAAGAAAATATTGCTGGCGTAGCTATGGGTCTTGTAAAAGATGAAGATAGATATGAAGTCTTAACAGATATATTAGGAGATGAAGATCATCTTGGAGATATGGACTTCAAAGTAGCTGGTACTAAAAATGGCGTATCTGGTCTACAGATGGATATCAAGATTGAAGGCATCAATGAAGAAATTTTAGAGAAAGCATTAACTCAAGCAAAGGATGCAAGAATGCATATTCTTGGTGAAATGGATAAGGTCTTATCTAAACCAAATGAGTTAACTGGACTAGCACCTTATTTCTGTAAGTTTAAAGTTCACAAAGATAAGGTGAAAGTAGTCATCGGAAAAGGTGGGTCAACTATTAAAGGCTTGCAAGAGGAGTTTGGAGTAACTATAGAACTCCAAGATTCTGGAGAAGTTAATGTTTTTGGAGAGAATAAAGAAGTAGCAGAAGCTGCAAAAGCAAAGATAGAGCTTTTATGTGCTGAGCCTGAAGTTGGAAAGGATTATGATGCTGTTGTAGCAAAGATTATGGAGTTTGGCGCATTTGTTACATTTATGCCTGGAAAAGATGGTTTGCTTCATATCTCCCAATTCAAACAAGACTTTGAGCAGCTCACTGATGTGATCAACGAAGGCGATAAAGTAAGAGTAAAAGTAACTGAGATTAGAAGAGACGGAAAAGTAAAATTAGAATTTTCTGATTCAGAATAGCTCAGCGATCATACATCTTGCGGAGCCGCCTCCGTACTTTTCGATAGTTGGTATATCTGAGTGAACAATTTTATTAAAATGCTTGGCAAGTTTTAATTTTTGTTCATCGGAGTAACTATTAAAAGCTCTTGAAGACATGGCGAGCAGAAGCTCGCCATTTTTATTTGGTACCTCTAAACAGTTCCCGCAGAAGTCTAATAATTGCTCTTTCTTTATTTCAATGACTTCATGATGTTTATTCGTCATTTCCCTAACATGATCCCTATACTCTGATTTAATTACATCAAAACATACTCCAATGGCAGTTGTTCCAACATACATTAAAACATCTGTATGGTATATAGGGCTTCCGGTATGGCTTTCAGTCTCAAACATTACCAGTTCATAATTATTTCTTGTGCACCATTCTTTAGCTAGTTCAGCATTTGCCCTTGGAGATACTGTTAAATAGACAATCCTATTTGTTCTGTCGAATACCATGCTGCTTGTTGATTCCAAAAATTTATTTTTAGATTCTAAATTACTCATATCTTCGGTTAACTCATAATCTTGTTTAAGGTAATTAATCATCTCAGGAGTTTTCTCAAGCCTTCTATTTTCTGCAAGCATGCTAAATATTTGAAAAGTTTTATTTTCAAATGTTATAAACCAATTAGGAAAAATATGATCAGGGCATTCTGATGAGCCTTTAAGAGCTATGACTTCAACACCATTGCTTTCTAGACAGTTCTTGAATTTCTTGAACTCTTGTATTGCAGAATCTAGGATTTGATTTGAATTTTCATGCTTATCATCAAGTTGATAATGATTGCTCGAAGCAGTTTGAGGATTCATAAAAAACACCTCAGGCTCTACCATGAAGATCTTATTTGTAGATTGTTTATCTTTCATATTTTAGCTAGCAGTACAAAATATTTGCTATTAGAATATTGTCAGTGGTAAATGATATTCAAAATAGCCTAATAAAAAAAGAGTCAATATTTGGCCCAGATAATTATAAGCCTTTACCAGTTGTATTATCAAAAGCAAAAGGGGTTTGGGCATGGGATGTAAATGAAAAGAAATATCTTGATATGATGTCAGGCTATTCTGCTGTAAGTCATGGGCACGCACATCCTGAGCTTTTAAGAGTTTTTCATGAACAGTCTAGTAGGCTTTCTTTAACTTCAAGAGCATTTTATACAGATACACTAGGACCTTACTTAGAGACCATTACAAAAATGAGTGGCTTTGAAATGTGTCTTCCAATGAACTCAGGTGCTGAAGCAGTAGAGACAGCAATAAAATCATCTAGAAGATGGGCCTATAGAACTAAGAAAGTAGAGCCTGGTAAAGCGGAAATTATTGTAGCGGAAGGTAATTTCCATGGTAGAACCACAACAATAATTAGTTTCTCTACAGATGAAAACTCTAAAGAAGATTTTGGGCCACATACTCCTGGATTTAAGGCTGTAAAATATGGGTGTTCTAAATCTATCGAGACAGCAATAAATGAAAATACAGCAGCAGTTTTAATTGAACCTATACAAGGTGAGGGCGGAATAATCGTACCACCTGAAAATTATTTGAGAGAGGTTAGAGAAATCTGCACAAAAAATAATGTTCTTATGTTATTAGACGAAATTCAATCAGGTCTAGGAAGAACAGGGAAATTATTTGCTTACCAGCATTCTTGTGGAGATTGTAATTGCAATATAGGCTGTGAAGACGATCAGGTAAGAGAATCAAGACCTGATGGCTTAATCCTTGGTAAAGCTTTGGGTGGAGGATTCATGCCCGTATCATGCTTTCTAACCTCAAAAGAAGTAATGCAGTGGATGGATCCTGGATCACATGGTTCAACTTTTGGAGGTAATCCTCTTGCTGCCGCGATAGCAAAGAGATCACTGGAATTACTGGATGAAGAAGATTTAATTGAGAATAGTAGATTAATGGGCGATTACTTCAAAGAATCTTTACTTGGGATGAACTCAAAACTTATTAAAGAGATTCGAGGAATGGGTTTATGGCTCGGTGTTGAAATTGATCCTGAACTGATTTCTGGAAAAGACTTATCAAAGATGTGTCTAGATCACGGAATTCTTTGCAAAGAGACTCATGAAACAACAATCAGATTTGCCCCACCTTTAGTGATTACAAAAGAGGAATTAGATTGGGGTCTTGATAAGATTAATGAAGTCTTTACCAAAATAACAGGCTAAAAATAGCTTTCCCATGGTCATAAAAATTATTAAGTATGCAGGAACTAATGGTGCAGCATTCGTTGTTGATTTTGCAGTGTTGCTTGCTCTTGATTACTATACAGATTTCAGTAGGGTTTATACTTCATTCTTCTGTTACCTGCTTGGAACCTGTGTAAGCTTCGTCTTAGCAAAAAATTTTGTTTTTGGAAGAGGTTGGTTGGCTAAAAAGCCTTTTGTGGAGTTTCTTGCTTATTTTTTGGGTGGTGTAATTGGAGCAGTAATTACTGCGGTTGCTTTCTATCTCTTAGCAGCAGTTGAAGTTAATAATATTCTTATTCAGAAGATTATCGCTGGAATTTTTAGTTTCACTACTGTATTCATTTATAGAAATTACATAGTATTTAAAGATGACTGAAAATCTGAGAATACTTCTAGAGGAATTTGGTGACCAAAAGGTAAAGTTTACTGAAGAATATTTTGAAAAATATGGAACAGATTGGTATAAAGAAATTAAACCTGATCCTTTAGCAATATTCTTTCCAGAATGTGAATCTGATTTAGAAAAAGTAATCTTATTTGCTAATAAAAGAAATCAACCAATTGTAATATCAGGTGGTCGCACAGGTTTGTGTGGTGGTGCTACTGCTGCTAATAAAGAACTAATCGTTTCATTGGAAAAAATGAACAAAATCGAGTGGTCGGATGAAAAAAAACAGGTAGTCTGCCAAGCAGGAGCTATCACAGATGTTGTAAAAGACTTTGTTGATGGTCATGGTAGATTGCTGCCAATTTCTTTAGCTTCATCTTCATCGAGCTCGGTAGGTGGTAATGTTGCAACAAATGCAGCAGGTTCTAAATTTATACGCTATGGGTCTACAAAAGAACATGTTGCTCGTATAAAAGTGCTACTTGCTAATGGAGAAGTTCTAACATTGCAAAAAGAAATTGAAAAAGACGCTACGGGACCTAACCTGATGGAATTATTCTTTGGTTCTGAAGGTTCATTGGGCATTATTTTTGAAATTGTTTTTAATACTTGTGAAAAGCCAAAATTTTTAGAAACAGTTTTGCTTAGAAGTGATGATATCGATGCAGTGAAAGATCACATTCTTTTCCCAGAGATAAAAAAATGTATTTCTTCTGTAGAGTACTGGGATGAGAATTGCCAAACTTTAATAGGAGACAATCCTGAGAAAAAATATTTCATCGTTATCGAATTAGTTTCACAATCAGAACAAGAGCTAGAAAGTTGTCTTGAGTTATTAGCTAAAAAAGACCTTAATATTGCTTTATTAAATTCAAAACAAGCTAAGGAAATTTGGGATAAACGAGAGGATCTTCCAGTCATCTTGGCAGATAAGGGCGCATATAAAATGGATGTGTCATTGCCACTTAATAAGTTAAGTAGCTTTCTTGATAAAATAAAAAATCTAGAAAGCAAAGAAATTTATTCATTTGGCCATCTAGGAGACGGAAATATTCATGTAAATATTGTTTCGCCGTCGAAACAATCTGAGCTCATTGCATCAACATATAAGCTTCTAAAAGAGTGCAATGGGTCTCCAAGTGCAGAACATGGAATTGGACAGAGGAAAAAAGACATTTGGACCGAATTTATTGAATATCAAGATAAGTATAAATTGCTTAAAACCCTGAAAAAATCAATGGATCCAAAGAATTTGCTTTCACCAAAAGTTTTTTTTGATTAAGATAACTACCCGGAAACACTATATATAGTGTTTCACATAAGAATAAGCACAATATAAGCCAAATTTATATCTTCCCATAGCCTTATAAAGCCTTATTAAAAGTAAATTTAAAATAATTTGTGAAATGTGGTCTATTTTGTACCATATTCGTAACTATTACATGGGGGAATTATGGATAGTTTAATGAAAACTGTTGTAGGATTCGTAAATGGTCTTACAGGTGTTCTTGTAGCCGTTCTTGGTTTAGGCATTGTTGCTCAAATCGTAATCGGTGATGCTTGGTTTGCTGGCGATGTTATTGGTAACATCATGATGTATGTCGATATGTTGGGTGAAAATGGATTAGCTGGTCTAGTCGTATTGCTCATCATCATGGGTGTACTTAACATCAAATAAAGTATAATTTCTGCATGAGGGGTTTTGCCCCTCATGCTTTTGAATATGAAATTTTTTGATTTTAATTTTTCCGCTCTAAAAAGCTTCCTTGAAAAGCTTACAGAAGTTCTTTTATTGGTAATTTCTGTATCACTCTTAATGGGCGTTCTGTTTGGTCCTGATACTGCATTTGTTGGATCTGTCTATCAGAATTTTGCTACTATTCTTTCCAATATTGGTGAGAATGGCATTATCGCATTAGTTTCAGTAGCAATAATTTTTGCAGTTCTTAAGAAATAAGAAACTTAATATTGGTGGCTATGGGTGGACTTGAACCACCGACCCCAGCATTATGAATGCTGTGCTCTAACCAGCTGAGCTACATAGCCGAGGACACAATTATAAAGAAATAATTGTCTTTACACACTATTAGACGTTAAATTTGAAATGAATTACATCACCGTCTTTAACAATGTATTCCTTTCCTTCTAGCCTTAGTTTCCCTTGTTCTTTTGCTTTTAGTTCACCGCCACATTCAATATAGTCATCGAACCCTATAACTTCTGCTTTGATAAAACCTCTCTCAAAGTCAGTATGAATTTTTCCTGCAGCTTGGGGAGCTGTTGCATTCCTTTTAATAGACCAGGCTCTTACTTCTTTAGGCCCAGCTGTAAAATAAGAAAATAAATCCAACATTTCATAACCTTTTCTAATAATTGTGTTCAATGCTGGTTCTTTTAAGCCCATCATTTCAAGATATTCTTTCCTTTCCTCTTGTTCTAGATCAATTAATTCACCCTCTGCTTTTGCAAATACTTTTAAGATCTCTAGGTTGTGTTGCTTTGCATACTCTTCTAATTCAGCGAGATGCATATTTTTTTCCTCATCTTCATGAATATTAGCAATAAAGAAGAATGGTTTACTGGTAACTAATTGAAGTTGTTTAAGGAATGCCTTGTCATTATCTTCAAAATCAATATCTCGAACTGGTTTATTGCTATCTAAGTTAATTTGAATCTTTTCCAAAATATCAAATTCTTTTTGAGTCGTTTTATCTCCACTTCTTAATTTTTTCTGAACTGATTCTTTTCTTTTGGATACTACTTCTAGGTCAGCAAGTATTAATTCTGTTTCAATTGTCTCGAGGTCATTGATAGGAGACACTCGGCCTTCAACATGAATAACATTTTCATCTTCAAAACATCTTATAACATGGGCAAAACATTGAGTTTCACGAATATGAGATAAAAATTTGTTTCCTAAACCTTCTCCAGAGTGTGCTCCTTTCACAAGACCTGCAATATCAACAAATTCCATAAAAGAAGGTATTACTTTTTCTGGGTCAACCAGATTAGAAAGTTTATTTAATCTTTCATCAGGTATATTTACTCTAGCTATATTTGGCTCAATGGTGCAAAAAGGAAAATTCTCAGCATCTATTTTTTGTGAAGTAAGGGCATTAAACAATGTCGATTTACCAACATTTGGGAGGCCAACAATACCACATTTGATACTCATTTTGAGTGAAGGTCATTCATGGCTATCAGCCAGTCCTTATCCAATAACTGATCCAATGAACTTAATGTTTTTTTGAAAGCTTCTTCAAGGCCCCTTTTTTCTTGAGGGTTAGGTTTCTTAATAACCCAAGCATTCGTATCATTCTTTACAGGAGGGTGGCCTATGCCAAATCTTAACCTCATAAAATCACTACCTACTCGGTTAATAATATCTTTTAAGCCATTATGACCACTATGTCCTCCACCATCCTTCAATTTAACTTCCCCAGGCTCTAAATCCATATCATCATGAACAACGAGAACGTCCTTTAAAGATTTAACTTTGTATTTTTTTAAGAGATTTAGTGTTTTACCTGAATTATTTATATATTCATTTGGTTTCACTAATGCTATTGTGCTATCACCTATTGATACTTCACCATAAAGGGCATCGAGTTTTTTTGTATCTTTCAATTCGACATTTAGATTATTTGCCAATAACTCTACGAAGTCGTAGCCAGCATTATGTCTTGTTTTCTTGTGTTTATCGCCAGGATTCCCTAGACCAACTATGCAAAGATCAAGCAAGTTACTCGGATTTTTCCTCAGAATTATCTGAGTTATTTTCTTCAGAAGATTTTTCATCACTTGATTCAGTACTTTCACCATCAGCACCCTCTTCAACATCATCGGTTTCTTCATCTTCAAAATCAAGAGCTCCACCTTTAGCAGTAAGAACAGAGACTAAAACTGGGTCTTGGCTCTTAAGGCTAGATGGGAAATCATAACTATCATTTTCACCTATGGAGCTTAGTCTTACCTTTTCTTTAGACTTAATTTCTTCCATATCCACTTCAATAAATTCCGGAATAGAATCTGGGCTTGAGAGGACTGAAACCTCTTTTAAAACATGGTTAATAACTCCACCCTCAATTTTTACACCATAACATTTATCTTGATTCTTCAATACAACAGGAACAACTACATTCACTTTTGTACCTTTAACTACTCTTTGTAGATCAATATGAGTGAAAATATTTTTAGCAGGATGTTTTTGAACTTCTTTGAATACTACATTCACAACCTTTCCATCTAAATCAACTTCAACTACTGAGTTAAATAGCCCGTCATTATTTATTATTTTTAATAACTCATTATTTTTAACAAGAATTGGCTGTGGTGCATCTTTACCACCATAAATAATGCCTGGAATCTTACTATCTTTATATATAGCAGTTTTAGAGCTAAGGCCTCCGACCTTTTCCCTTACTTCTGCTTTTAATTTCAAACTTTCCATTATCTAAATAACTCGCTTACTGATTCACCTGTCATAAGTCTAGTTATTGCTTGTGACAAAATTGGTGCAATATCAAAGACGTCTATTTTAGGACATTTTTTCGATTTGTCACCAATATCTATAGAGTTTGATACTACCAACTTATCAATTGAAGATTTATTAAGATTCTCTATAGCATCCCCTGAAAGGACTGGGTGTGTTATGTAAGCAATTATTTCCTTGGCACCTTTTTCCTTTAAGGCATGGCTAGCATTACTTAAAGTGCCTGCTGTATCGATTAAATCGTCAGGAACAATGCAAATTTTCCCTTCTACATCTCCAATAAGGTTGATAACTTCTGATTCGTTAGCTTTCTCTCTTCTTTTATCAATTATTGCAAGATCTTGCACTCCTAGTGTTTTTGCTACTGATCTTGCTCTAATAACCCCACCTGTGTCTGGTGATACTACTTGTAAATCATCTACCTTATATTGATCAAGAAGATCTTTGACCATTAAGTTCGCAGTATAAATATTATCCATTGGGAAAGAAAAGAATCCCTGTATTTGTTCTGAATGGATGTCCAGAGTAATAATTCTTGTTGCACCAGCATTTGAAAGCATATCTGCGACAACTTTTGCACTAATTGGTACTCTTGCTGATCTAACTCTTCTATCTTGTCTTGAATAGCCAAAATATGGTATTACTGCGGTTATTGATCTAACTGATGCTCTTTTTAGAGCATCAATAATAAGAATTAACTCCATTAAATTTTTCTCTGCAGGGTGATTAGTTGATTGAATTATAAATGTATCTTTACCTCTAACATTCTCATTTATCTCAACGTTAATTTCACCATCACTAAAAGACCCAACTTTCATTGAACCTAACTTTACGCCGAGATTTTCAGCTACTTTCTCTGCTAACTTTGGATTTGAATTTCCTGTAAAAACTACTCTGTTATTCATAATAAAATAATGGCTGGGGTGGTAGGATTCGAACCTACGCATGGAGGCATCAAAAGCCTCTGCCTTACCACTTGGCGACACCCCATCAATCTAGTGATAGTATTCTAATCCTTTCACTTGAAAAACTCTAAAATTTTTATCAATTTTACCCATAATTAATTGAATTTCATCATCATTAGGGTTTTCGATGAACAATGTTGATCCTGTTCCACTTAATTTGAGTTTATTTTGAGTATTCTTTGGAAGGTTCTCACAAAGAAAACTAATGAATTCAGAAAATTTCTGATTTTCTTTGGTAAGAGCATCAAGAAAATTATTTTGAGATTTGTCTATTTCAGAACTTATTCGAAGATGACTCGACTCAAATAATTCTTTCGTTGCAATTGAAATATTAGGCATAATGAGTAGATATTTTGAATTGTTAGAGTAATCATCAGTGAATATCTGCCCATAGCCTTTTGCAAAAGCGCTTTTGCCATACAAAAATACCGGAACATCTGCTCCTAAATCAAAGCAAATTTCATCAAAATCAAGCAAGCCACGATCAATAGAGTGATAATCGCAAAGAAACTTAAGTGTTGTTGCACAATTCGAGCTCCCACCTCCTAATCCTCCGCCAATTGGTATATTTTTTTTCAGGGAAACTCTAAAATTTTGGTTAAAGTTAAACTTACTGTTAAACCAATCGATAGCATTCAAAACAGAATTATCATGTTGGCTTAATTCAGTATTCGAATCCAATGAAAAAGTTTCGTTCTCAGTAAATTCAATCTCATCGAAGAGGTCTATTAGCTGAAAGTGTGTATTTAATTCATGATAACCATTTTTAAGTTTTGCAGTGACATTTAGAAAGCTATTTAATTTTGCGCAAGATTTATACTTAAACATTTTTCAGGAGCACCTTAACTTTTGCATTATTAGTAGCTATATCAAACTTACACTCAGTACTATTGAGGCATTTATTCCTAATGACATATAAAAGCTCTATAGGCTCTGGAAATATTGTTTCTATATTTTCTGAGTTTTGGTTTTTTGTTATCCAGTTATTGTTTGACCCCTTTAAACTAGTAAATAAAGTCCCACTTATAGGCTCATAGAGGTCGATTTTAATATTTTTTAAGTTAGTTGTTATTTCTACTAAAAAAATTGCTGACAAGTCCTTTGAAACATAAGAAAACTTCCCCTCAAGATTGTATGTTTGATTAGATGTATTTAAACTTGCACAGCTAGATAAGATGTATATTAAAAAAATAGAATAAAGTATGTTTTTAGGAAAATAATTATGGAATTTCATTGTTGGGGAATAAGTCATAAATCTACCTCTTTAGAGGTTAGAGAAAAATTTGCCTTTAATAAAGAAAAGATTGATGAAATTATTGCGAATCTTAAGCTAATTACACCATTTGATAATGGTGTATTTCTTTCAACATGCAATAGAACAGAATTTTATTCATTTTGCAAAAGAACAGAAATCAAAAATTTTGATACATTCCTTGAAAGGTTAACAGGCAGAGATATTAATCTAAGAAAAAATGATCAATATCTATTTTCAAATAACGATGCTTTTAAACACCTACTAAGAGTTATGACAGGGATTGATTCAATGATAGTGGGAGAGCCTGATATTTTTGGACAAGTAAAAAAATCTTTTCAGAATTCAAAAACATTCAACTATCTTGATTCTGAATTAGAGGTAATATTTTCAAGAGCAATAAGTTTAACTAAGGAGATACGCTCTAATACTCAGTTATCAAAAAATCCACTTTCAATAGCTTCACTAGTTGAAAATAAAATACTCGAAACCAAGCAGAAGCCAGTATTAGTTATAGGTGCTGGTGATGTTGGCAAAGCTTTAATTAAAAGATTGAAAGATA
>Ga0209036_1000369_pt1 | contig 19200 bp, 20 predicted proteins | sample MarorgKNORR_S2LV_3_FD_188222 | JGI IMG/M metagenome (GOLD analysis project Ga0209036, IMG submission 188222) | Marine microbial communities from the Southern Atlantic Ocean, analyzing organic carbon cycling - DCM_A/KNORR_S2/LV (SPAdes) (version 2) | ecosystem: Environmental > Aquatic > Marine >... | reverse complement strand
ACCCCCTCATCAATTTCTTCTATTGACGGATTACCAAAACAAAGTCGAACTTTATGGTCTCCACTAGAGTTAATCGACCATTCATTTCCAGGATTTATCGCGACACCGTCTTTTAATGCAAGTTCGTATAAGCGTGATGTATCCACATTATTAGGTAAATTAATCCACACAAAAATTCCACCAACAGGTTTATTATAATCTGCTGTAGAGCCAAAGTATTTATCTAACGCATTGCATATGGCGTCTGACTTTTTTTTAAGTTCATTTCTAAGTATTTTTATATGGGAATCAAAATTAATTTTACAAAACTCTGCAAGTGCCATTTGCTCCAATGATCCACTTCCGGCGTCAGTTTTATAAGGGAGTATTCTTGATAAAATACTCCAGTCAGCTGTTAAGTATCCCACCCTTAACGCCGGTGCAATAGATTTTGAAAAAGAGCCACAATATATTACATAACCGTCATTATCATAGGATTTTATTGCTGGAGGCCTTTCTTTATCAAAAATAAGATCTGCGTAACAATCATCTTCAAAAATTGGTATTTCAAATTTTTTAGATAGTTTTATTAGAGCTTTTCTTTTATTCACAGACATAATAGTGCCTGTTGGATTCTGAATTGTTGGAATAGTGTAAATAAATCTTGGTCTGATTTTCTTTTTCTTAAGACTTTCTAAGGTTTGTTCTAAAACCTCAATATTCATTCCATCTTTTTCCAATGGAACACCTATCATATTAACGCCGATCCTTCTAAGCCTTGAAATAGTGCCACCATAATTTTCTTCTTCAATTATGACTGTGTCGCCTTTTCTTAAAAATGTTTGATTTACTAGGTCTAATGCCTGCAACGATCCAGAAACTACTAACACCTCTTTTTCAGAACAATTAATGCTTGCACTTTTTTTTAATTGTTTTGAAATGAATTGCCTGAGTGGCAGATATCCTTGAGGACCACTTTCCAATCCATATTTAGCTAATGTTTTTCCCTCTTTTAAAATTATTTTATCTATAGATTCTTTTAAGGATATAATCGGTATGCTTTCATTATCATTATGCCCACCAATAAAGTTAAACTTTGGATAACCCTTCCATTCAATCGCTGGTCCTAAAGCATCTGAGTGTAAAAAACTATTAATATTAAACATATTCACTCCCCATTTCTTTTAATATTATAATAAAGAAATTTTTTGTAAAATATTTATAAAAATTTATAATTTAATAAATTTTAAAAAGTGTTGTTATGCAATCGATTGAAACATGGATAGTTAAAATTAATTCTAATAAACGATTAATTGAAAAAGGTCGTTGGGTAAATTTAACTTTTACCTTTGGTATTGGACAGAATGATTATTTATTTGAAATTATTGAAGGTAAAGTTACATCCACAACTAAAAGATCAATTTTAACTAGGAGTGGAACTTTTAAAATTCATGGGGAAAAAATTGCTTGGGAAAAGCATTGGCTTAATATTCCTCCAAGAGATTATCACGATATTTTTGCTATGCTTGCCAAAAAATTAATTATTATAGACGGCAATTTGACCCCATTTATGCAAAACCTTCAATATTTTAAAGATCTTATTGCATCAAATAGACAGTCTATAAAGTAGGTTAACTATGAAAAGTATTAATATAGAATTTGAAGATATAATTGGCAGATACTTAAATATAAATGTGGATAACACAAATTACAGAATTTATGTTGAAGAAGCAGGTCAAGGTATTCCTTTACTATGTCTTCATACAGCAGGATCAGACGGGCGTCAGTTTCGCCATATTTTAAATGATCAAAAAATAACTAAAAATTTTAGAGTTATTGCTTTTGATCTTCCTTGGCATGGAAAATCTAATCCTCCAGAAGATTACGAATTAAAGGATTATAAATTAACTACAAGTCTATATAAAAAAATTATAATGTCTTTTTGTGATAATTATAAATTAAATGAACCTGTTATTATGGGCTGTTCCATGGGAGGAAGAGTTGTTTTACATCTTGCCTTAGAACAAAGTAATTATTTTAAAGCTGTCATTGCCCTTGAAGGTTCAGATAAACTAGAACCCTACTACGATTTGGACTGGTTATATAGACCTGATATTCATGGTGGATTAATTCAATCTGCATTTGTTTCATCTCAAATAGCTCCTCAAAGTCCTGATAAATTTAGACACGAGACATTATGGCATTATATGCAAGGAGGCCCTGGGATTTTTAAAGGAGATCTTTACTTTTATTGGCATGACGGCGATTTTGATGATCGCTCAGGTTTGATAGATACCTCAAAATGTCCTGTATATTTATTATCTGGTGAATACGATTGTTCTTGTACTCCTGAAAGAACTTTAGCAACAGCAAGCAGAATAAAAGGAGCTAAAGCGGTCATAATTCCTGGCATAGGACATTTCCCTATGTCTGAAAATCCAGAATTATTTAAATCTTATATTTATCCAATTTTAGATGAAATCTTAGAGTAATTTACCCAGCTTTTTCAATATTTCCACAGACACTTACAGCCTGACCAGATATATTCTTCCCTAAGGGACTGCACAAAAAATGCGCTTGTTCGGCTAAATCATGATGGGTAACAAATCTATTAAGCGACGCACCCGATAAAATTTCATCTTTCATATTATCAAAAGAAATATTTTTGACTTTGGCTTTAGCTTCAATTACTCGATTTTGTCTTTCACCCTCTACAATCCCCGGTAAAAGGGCGTTTGCCCTAATGCCCCTAGGGCCTAATTCAATAGCTAAGCTTTTAACCATGCCTATTACAGCCCATTTCGTTGCAGCATATGGAAGTCTGTATGCAAAACCAACTCTTCCTGCGACTGATGAAACTGAAAGGATAGATCCTTCATCATTCATACGAGGAACAACTAATCTCATGGTTTCAAAGTGACTGGTCATATTAACCTGAAGACACTCTTGCCATCCACCTAAAGTTTGATCACCAACTCCAGCAGTCTCACCAGCTATTCCTGCATTGTTAACAATTATGTCAACTTCTTTTAAATAATCAAAACCTGCCTCAACCATGGATGCAATTAATTGCGTTTGCCTAAGGTCACATAGCATTGCTTTAATATTATCGTCAATATCGTTTACTTTATTAACTGCATCTTGATTGATATCGCATACAAAAACTTTCGCACCAGCCTTCTCAAACCTTTTGGCTATGGCATACCCTATTCCGTCAGCACCAGCAGTTATTAGAGCTTTCTTCCCCTCAAGAAGTCTCTCATAATTCATCTTTTTCTACTTTCTATTTAATGTTAGTTTTATCTTTTCCTTTAAGTGCTAACATTTCTCTAGCTTCGTCTGAAGTAGCCACTTCCAAGGAAAGACCTTCTAAGATATCTCTAACTCTCTTTACTTGGTCAGCATTTGTTTTGGCAAGATTACCAGGACCATCCCATAGAGAATCTTCAAGACCAACTCGGACGTGCGAGCCTAGTGAAGCACCTGTTGCATTCATTTTCATTTGCGTTGCTCCAGCACCTACAACCGACCACTCATATCCTACATCTCCGAACAATTTATCTGCTGTTTTTTTCAAATGAAGCAAATTATCCGCGTCCGCTCCTATTCCTCCCATAATACCCATTACAAATTGAATAAAGTAAGGCCCTTTCAGCATCCCTTCTCTATGGAAATAATGAAGATTATACAAATGTCCAACATCATAACATTCAAACTCAAACCTGGTTCCATTTTCGTAACCAAGTGTCATAATATTTTCAATATCTTCAAACGTATTTTTGAAAAGAGAGTGTTTACTTCTTTCTAACATTTCCTTTTCCCAGGGAAATTTTAATTGATTATGTTTTTTCAACATTGGGAAAAGACCAAAATTCATAGATCCCATATTTAATGAAGCAAGCTCTGGTTTAAAGTGCATAGCCGGTTTCATTCTTTCCTCCACAGTCATCTGTGGGCCTCCACCAGTTGTTATGTTTATAACAGCGTCACACGAACTTTGTATAGTTGGAAGAAACTTTTGAAACTCCTCAGGATCTTGGGTTGGATGTCCGTCAACCTCATCCCTTGCGTGAAGATGAAGAACAGCTGCTCCCGCTTCATGTGCTGCCAAAGAATGCTCAATAACTTCTTCAGCTGTTACTGGCAAATACTCTGACATTGAAGGTGTATGTATTGCTCCAGTCACTGCACAACTTATAATTACTTTTTTATTTTTAGCCATCGTGAATGTCCTCTCCTAGTTCAAGTTTTAACTTTCTAATTGACGCAATCATCTTATTTCTTTTTTCTATTCTATTTGATCTTTCAGAATAAGATAATCTCTTTCTTTGCTCATTTTCTAATTTATTCAAATATTCTTCAGAGTATTCAGGTACACTATTTTGTTCTCTTGCTAAATTTTGTATACCACTCTTATACCTAGAAAAAGAGTCTTTAATGCCTTCTGGGGCATTCAAATCCATTATTTCGAAGGGGCCCATAAATGCCCACCTTATTCCTAGTGCATGTTTTAAGGCTATATCTATATCTTCCATCGAAGCATAACCTCCCTCATGTAAACGAACAGCTTCGTTTAGTAATGCTCCTTGTAACCTATTTAAAACAAAACCCTCAGTCTCTTTATTAACTACTATTGCTGCGTAGTTAGCTTTTTTGTATAAGTTAATTGCTTTTCGAACTATTTCATTAGAAGTATAATTACTACCAACAACTTCAACAAAAGGAACAACATGAGGTGGCAGAGCTGGGTGAGCATTTATACATCTATGTTTATGCTCAACATATTCTGATATTTTAGAAATGAGAAGATAAGATGACGATGATGCTAAAATTGTATTTTTTGAAGATAACCTGTCTAATTCTCTAAATATTTGCTGTTTTGCATCTAAATCCTCAATTATGCTTTCTTGGATTAATAAAGCATCTTTACATATTTCATTAATTGTACAATTGAGAATAATATTTGATTTGATTTGGTTTACATCAATTTTGGGTTCTAGTATCTTTAAATCTAAAAGTAATTGATCAGATGTTTTTTCAAATTTTTTAATACTTTCCTGATTTGAATCATAGACAAGACATTTAAATCCTGCATTTGCAAAACCAATTGCCCAACTTGCACCGATTAGACCGGCACCACAAATACCAATATTATTCATTTTTTAAACCTCAAAAAAAAACCGCATCAAGTTGATGCGGCTTTTAAAATTAATTTAAATTAGCCGCGGAAGCCACAATCCCATTTCAGGTTGACTTATAACTAAGCCAAGACCAATTAATTGGATTATAACAAATGGTATTACACCTTTATAAATACTTAGTGTAGCGACCTCAGGTGGGGCAACACCTTTTAAGTAAAATAAAGCAAATCCAAATGGTGGAGTTAAAAATGACGTCTGAAGATTTATCGCCATTAATACCAAAAACCAAACCATTGTCTCTTTGCGTCCATCGAGACCAGTCATTTGGGTTACATGATCACCAAAGTCTAATAAAACAACTAGTGGTGCAAAAATAGGAAGAATGATGAGCGTAATCTCAACCCAATCTAAGAAAAAACCAAGCAAGAATGTCATACCCATTAGTAAAAATAGAAGACCCCAAGACCCAAGACCTGCTTTCTCAATTAATTCTTCAACTATGTAATCACCTCCAAGTGATCTAAATACATAAGCAAAACATGTCGCACTTAAGATGATCATAAATACCATAGAAATAGTAAGACCTGATGAATGAAGAACGCTTCTCAACATTGGAAAAGTAAACTTGTTACCTATTATAGCCAACAAAGTTGCACCAAACGCACCAACTGCTCCAGCTTCACTCGGTGTAGCCCAACCTAATAGGATTGAACCTTTTATAAGTGTGATTAATGCTACTGGTGGAAGAAAAGCTTTAAGAACCATGGAAGGCAATTTTCCTTTTTCATAAGTAAGGTCTCCCTCTTTCAGAGCTGGAGCAACTGTTTTATCAATTGAACACCACACAAAAATAAATATTAAATACATCAATGCTAGTGTTAATCCTGGAATAACTGCACCCATAAATAAGTTACCAACTGAAACCTGCATAATATCAGCCATGATAATCAACATAATACTTGGCGGGATAAGAATTCCCAAAGTACCTGATGCAGCAATAACACCTGTTGAAAGTGCATGACTATATTTATTTTTCAGCATTGTAGGTAAAGCCAAAGCAGTCATCATAGTCACAGAAGCACCGATAATACCTGTCATTGCAGCTAGAACTGTTCCCATCACCGTAACTGACATTGCTAATCCACCAGGTACTTTCCTGAGTAAAATTTGAGTGGTCCTTAATAGATCATTAGCAATACCACTTCTTTCCATCATAGTTCCCATAAAAACAAAACTTGGTATGGCGACTAAAATTAGGTTTTCAGCAGAAAACCCCCACATCCGAGGCACGAAGTTAAAAAATTCTGCTATTTTAAAGACACCAAATAAATATCCTATAAATCCATAGGTAATCGCTACACCACCTAGTATGAAGCCAACGGGGTAACCTATAAATAAAAGTACTCCCATAGTCAGAAACATAAATATTGGTAGGTACTCAATTATAATTTCAACAAAATCCATAACCGCTCCTATGCTTTCTTTTTATTATTATCTATTTCAAAATCACCATTAAACCTTTGCCATGCTACTATTCTTGATACTCTCCATCCATATTTTAAAGACAAAAGAAAAAGACAAATAAAAATAGTTAAAGTTAGAAAAGATGAACTATTTTTAAGTCCCTCAAAAATACAGAAAACAATAACACCTGCAGGTGCTAAAGATATAATATAGGAAGCAATTAATTCATATTTTCTCATGACAGAGAAAATTGAGTAAATCACCACAACTGACAAAACCAACCATCCCAAATATATTGGGTTATTATTTTCAAAAAATGTTAAAATAGCTGCTAAACCTATAATACCGTATAAACTTCCAGTAAAAACTCCATAAGCAGCTAGTTCATATTGTGATTGAGCTAAAGTAAGATCTTTCGCTTCTGTTAAGTAAGGTGTTTTTTGCTTATCAAAAATATAACCTGGAATCTTAGAGAACCACATAACTTAACTCACAATTCTTAATGAAATTAATTTATTTCTTTTCATCATAATCCAGAACCATTAAATCAAGCCGTTTTTTGTTATCGCCCCAAATTACAGCTATTAGCTGTATCATGACTGACATTCCACCTAGGAATAAAAAGAAGTATCCTATTGGAAGAAACGTTTTAATAATCCATCTGTTACTTAAACCAACTAAAGAAGCAGAAACCTCTCCAATTTGATATGAATCAACCATGTAGATCCACGAAAAATAAACACAAATTAGTGTAAAAGGTAACATAAACAAAATATTACCATAAAATTCAACTTTAGCTTTCGACTGGAAATTAAAGTTTTCTCGAAGAAAATCAACTCTTACATGTCTATTATGTGTGTAACCATATCCTAAAACCATACAAAAAACTACTGTATGTAGATGCCATTCCATTTCTTGCATTAATGTTGATTCAAAGAAAGAACCAAAATTGGCAACCATAAAAATTTGTATCCAAACTAATTTTCTAGCAACCACATCCCACATTGTTATTATAACTAAGGGAACCAATAGCCATGTACTAGCTCTTCCAGCTCTGTTAACGATTTCTCGTATTTTTTCACTGATAGAAACTAAACCCTGCATATTTTGTTCAGTTAATGCCATTATCCCCCTCCAGAATTTATCTAATAAATAAATAATTAACTTATTAAAGGTAATATTTCAATAAATTTATCTAGACATAAAAAAGTACACCTATTTAACAATAGGTGTACTCAATATTTAAATATTAGTAGTTTTTAGACTTTAAGTAAGCTCTTTGTGACCAAATGCTGTAGTCTTTTCTGAAAGCGTCATAGCTAGCAGTGATTTCTTTAAATAAAGGATCAGTTGCTGACTTCTCTTTCACAACTTCTTCCCAAGCTCTCTTGAACTTAGAAATCTCTGAATCAGGCCATGTTACAAATGTTACGCCCTTCTTCTCAAGCTCACGCATTGCAGGAACCTGCTTTGCATCAGATCTAACAAGTGCCCACCACATTGTGTCACGACATGCTGTGTTGATAATGCCTTGTTGTGTCTTTGTTAAACCACCCCAACCTTTAGTGCTCATTAATAGCTCACCAATTGAAGTCTGCTGATGCCATCCTGGAAAGTAGTTAAACTTAGCTAACTGATAAAAACCATAACTTAAGTCGTGTGTAGGCATAGAAAACTCAGTTGCATCAATAACACCTTTTTCTAGTGCTGGATAAATATCTCCACCTGCTAATAGCTGTGTTGACACACCAATTTTACTCATAACCATAGCACCAAGTCCAAAGAAACGCATCTTCATTCCTTTTAACTCTTCAACTTTGTTGATTTTCTTTCTAAACCAACCTGAAGTCTCTGGAGCGTGTGTTAAACAGTTAAGAGCTTTAAGGCCATACTCACCATAAATTCTGTCTTTTAACTGCTGACCTCCGCCATATTCCATCCAACCATGGTACTCACTTGCACCTGGGCCAAAAGGAACAGCTGTGAAGTAAGAAACTGCAGGAATTTTTCCAGCATGATAACCAGGTGTTGTGTAACCTGCATCTACTGAACCGTTCTTAACAGCATCCCAAACTTCTAATGAAGGTACAAGTGCATTTGGCTCGTGGAACCTTAAACGAACGTCACCACCTGAGATTTCTTTAACTTTGTTAGAAAAATAAACAGCAGCTTCACCGTTAATGGCAACCTGGCTTCCCCAAGTACTTTGCATCTTCCAACGTAACTTGTCACCAGCTTGTGCTGAGATAGCTACTAAACTAGTTGCAGCTAATGCTACAGCGCCTACGAATAGGCTAGATTTGAATTTCATAGAATTCCTCCCTAGTATTTAAAATAAAGGCTATCATCAAGTAAGTTTATTATTTCCCCAAAAATAACCCAACTCAAGAAACATTGACTGTTTCCAACTGAGTCGTATCTTCTCAATTATTAAAATAAAGGCAAGAAAAAATTAATATATTTTCAAATATTTTTTTTGTCGTGAAAAATTATTTTGTAAATATGATTAATATGTTAACAAATTTTTATACTTTTTTAATTATGATTAATTTCTAGTCAGTGCTTATATTCAAAGACTCAGTTAAAAAATATAAACTTAGAAGGACTTAATATACGAAATTTATATTATTTAAGAAAGAAATTTATCAAAATTAGTAAGAGTAATTTTATTCATCGTCAAAATGACCTGCTGATACAAAATAACCACCATGGGTAGTTACAAGAGGATCTTTCGAATCAATGAAACCGTCATTATCTTCTATTTTTTTTCTAAACTCTTCACCATTATCTTTTGGTCTATAAGCAATATGTTTGGCATATTTGTTATCGACTAATATAGAATCGTTATTTGACACTCCAAAGATTATTGAATGCTGAACATTTGAAGTATTCATGCATGATATCACTAGGCTTCTTAAATCATTATAACTTAACCATGTAGATAACATTCTATGATCCTTAGGTTCGGCAACACACGAATAAATTCTAATTGAAACTGTCTCTAATTTGTATTTATCCCAATAATATTGCGCTAATGATTCTCCAAAAACTTTTGATAATCCATAGTTACTGTCTGGCCTTGGCATTACTCTATTATCTATAACCTCTGCTCTTGGATAAAAACCAACAGTATGAACTGAGCTAGCCCATATTACTCTCTTCACATTATTTTTTCTGCAACCCTCATATAAATTATACATCCCAATTATATTAGAGTTCAGGACATTGTCCCATGAACCCTCTATGCTTTGTCCTCCCATATGCACTACACAGTCAATATCTTTTGTAAGTTTAAAAATAGCTTCTGCTGAAGATAAGTCTGCTTGTTGTATTTCTTCATTATCAAATTTTTTATCTAAATTAGTTTTATCTGAAATTCTTAATAAGTCACATTTTTGAGAAAGTGTCTCTCTTAATTGTTCTCCAAGTGCGCCTGCAGCTCCTGTTAATAAAATATTTTTATATTTAAATTTAGACAATTTATCTCTCCTTAAATCTGTTGATTTTTTGAATACTCTCTCCAGAAAGTAAACAATCCCGCTACTATAACTATGAAAGCCCCAATTAAAATCTCAGTTTCTAACTTTTCTTTAAAAATTAAAACACCAATTATAGAGACAAAAACTAATTGAAGGTATGTAAATGGTTGCAATAAAGAAGCCTCACTATGCTTGAAAGCATTAATCATAAGAAAGTGTCCACCAGCACCAAGCATACAAACAACTAGCAACCATAGCCAATGCAAGGTTTCTATTGAATTATAAAAAAATGGCCCTATTAAACCAAGTATAACAAAACCAGTGATCCCAGTATAGAAAAGGCTAGTGTCTGGACTGTCTTCACTTGATACATATCTGGTCAAAATTTGATAAATCGCAAAGGCAAAAGCACACGCAAGTGCAATTAAAGACAATGGATCAAAAACTTTAGAACCAGGCCTGAGCATAATCAAGATACCAACAAAACCTACTAAAATTGCACACCATCTTCTCCACCCAACTTTTTCCCCCAAAAAAAATACGGATAATGCGGCTACAATGAGTGGACAACTTGCAAAAATAGCGTGAGTTTCAATAAGTCCTATTTTTAAAAAAAGATAATGAGCAAAACACATTTCAACCGCTAAAACAGTCCCACGAATAATTTGTATAATTTTATACTTACTCTTTGATACAATAATTACACTTTTATTTCCTATACTATTTATTGTGATTACGAATAAAAATAAAAAGAAATATCGAAACATATTAATAGTAATGACATTATAATAATCAGTTAAATACCTAGTAAAACCATCCATTAACGAAAGACAAAATATTGCTGACACAATAAAAAGTATGCCCTTAGTATTTGAAGAAAATTTTGTGGGCATATTATTTTTAGCTTTCAGTATTTTAATAAAAATTAATTGTTTTATTTATTCCATGATCAAGTGAGGTGTATTTAAAATCCTTAAAAATTTTAGAAGGCTCTCCTCCAAGGATTTCCTCGACGACACTTATTGGTTTACCATTTAATGTTACTTTTGCATCTGGAATATTTTTTTTAATTATTGAAAGAAAATCTTCAACGCTTGCTGTTATTCCATTAACATTAATAGTCAATGCTCCAACAGGAGATTTATCAATTAATCTTTCAACTAAATTTGTAACATCTTCAACATATACAAACCCAGCCTTTCCTGAAAAACCTACAGTGTATTTAAGGTTTTGTTTAGCAGCTTTACAAGCCAAGGTGACACCTGCAGTTCCACCGATTTCTCTTCCAGGCCCATAAATCACAAATGGCCTTAACCCAACACTGGAAATTAGAGATTCATTAAAATAAGCTCTAGCAATTCCTTCAACCGCTAACTTAAAAGCACCATAATGTGTTTCAGGGAATGGATTGTATTTATCTTCGTTACCATAAACTCCACCACTACTAGTATAAATAAGAAATTTAATATTATTTCTTTTTATTGCCTCAAAAACATTAATTGAACCTTTAACATTCACTTCAGCTCCCAAAGATGGGTTAGAACTACAATCTGGTGTCATTAAACCTGCTAAATTTAAAATATAATCCATATCTTTAGTTGCTTTTAAAACTCCTTCAAAATCAGTAATATCACCCTCAATAAAGTCTATATTATTAAATTCATCACCTATCAAATTTTTAAGTAATTCTGTTTTAATTCTAAGATCAAATATAGTTATCTTAAGGTTTTTTTTTAAAAGTGATTTTGTAATCCAACTGCCAAGAAAACCACTTCCACCAAATATAAGTATGTTTTTCATTTAAGCTCTTCTACTACTTAACATTACTTTTGCAGCACGACCTATTTCTTTTATACATTCGTTTGACTTTGGAAAATGTTTTGAATTTGATAAAAAGCCATGAATTTGGCCTGGGTATAATTTATAAGTCACTTTATTACCAAAATATTCCAGCCTCTTTTTATATGCTATTCCCTCATCTAGTAGTGGATCCAACCCTGCCGCAAATATGAACGTTTCTGGCATGTTCTTTAGATTGCTACTAAACAAAGGTGAAGCTTCCCAATTCACTGACTCTTTTTTACTTTTTAAATAATGACCAATAAAATAATTCATGGTGTCATACGTCAAAGTCATTCCATCCAAATTTATATCCATTGACTTCATAGTTAAGGTTAAATCAACACAAGGGTATATTAGTATCTGCCCTTGGATAGGTATAATATTTTTTTTAGAAGAATTAATTGCTAATACAGTAGCTAAATTACCTCCTGCACTGTCTCCACAAACAAACAAATTATTAAGGTCTATATTAAATTCATTTTCAAAATCCTTTAAAGATTGGAGTACATCCTTTGATTCAGACAAGGCATAAGGAAACTTATACTCTGGAGAAAGACTGTAATCGACTGCGACAACTATCATTTCTGATTCATTACAAATAGATCTACATGTAAAATCATGTGTCTCTAAATTTCCCATTACAAACCCACCACCATGAAAAAAAATGATAATTGGTGTTTTAATATTATCATTGTAATTATTAGGAAAATAGAACCTCACATTGATGTTCTTGTTAAACCTACTCCTTATTTTTATATTCTTAAAAGTAGATATTTTTGGAGGCGTCAAATTATCATCTTTTAACTGTCTTAAACGTTCTTCTCTAAGTTCTTTTGGCTCTAATAAATGATGAAGTTTGGAGTTGTTTTTAACACGTTGCTCTAGGAAAATTTTTGTTTCTTTATCTATTATCATGATAGTCTTCTAAATTTATTTCCTTTGTTTTTTTATCTTAATTTTTATAATTTATTAAATTATACTAATTTAAGAAACAATAAAACTCTAGGGGGAAGAGAAACATGACCGAGCTAAAAGGTATTATCGCGCCTTTCACAACTCCATTTGCTGAAAATGGAGAGATTAACTTAAACTTGATAAAGCCTCAAGTCGACTGGTTGATAGAAAACGGAGTCCATGGTTTAGCTGCTGGAGGTAGTACAGGTGAAGGTCATGTTCTAAATAGAGACGAATATGTATCTCTTATGAGAAAAACATCAGAGGCATTAAACAATAGAGTGCCTTTAGTCGCTGGAATAATTGCCAATTCAACTTCTGAAGTTATAGCTAGAGGCCAATCTGTGAAATCTTTGAATGTCTCTGCGCTTCAAATAACTCCACCTAGTTATCTATTTAGACCAGATGATGACGCTATGGTTAGACATTTCAAAGAAATACATAAGGAATGCCAAATTCCTATTCTTATTTATAACGTTGTCCCGTGGTGTTATTTGTCTCCTGATTTACTTTTAAGAATAATGGATGAAGTTCCTGGTGTGTTAGGGGTCAAACAAAGTGCGGGAGATATGAAACTTTTTGCTGATCTAATTAGAAGAGCAAAACCTGAGAATATGATTTTTAGTGCGGTAGACGCACTCCTATACTCTTCATACCAACTTGGTGCCCCTGGATCTATAGCTGCAATCTTGACTGCAGCCCCTGGACCATCAGTCAAATTATGGGACGCTGTAATTGCAGAGGATTGGAACGTAGCTAAAGATCTTCATGAAAGATTAATGCCATTATGGGATGCAATTGGTTTAGATAATATGCCTTCTTTATGTAAATATGCTCAAAAGCTTCAAGGTCTTGAAAGTGGATTTGCAAGAAGACCAACAGCACCAGCTACTGATGATCAAAAAAAGTTGGTTAAAAATGCATTAGTAAATTTAAATTTAATTTAATATAGAAATTTTGGTTAATTAGTTTTTAGGGAGAATTATAAATTGAATAAAAATTATCCTGAACCCACAAAATCAATTGAGGTTGCCAAAAATGATCTTAAAAAATGGGGATACTGCCTTTTAGAAAACGCTATTCCTGCTGATCTTAATAAAAAGGTTTTGGAAAGATTAGTAGAGCAGGCAGCAGCTGAAAAGAAATTAAATATCGCATATGAAGATGGCAGTAAAACTAAAAAATGGGGTGAATTTGATAAAAACAAAAACAATACAGGCATCAACCAAAGAGTATGGATGTTACCTAATAAAGGAAAAGTATTTTTAGAAATTTTAGAACTACACAATTATGTCGATTGTATTAAACAGGTAGTTGGTAATGAATATCTAATCTCTAGCTTTGGAGCAAATATAGCTAAGCCAGGAGGCATTGCCATGGACCTTCATACTGACCAATGGTGGTTGCCTGACCCTGTAAGAAGAAACGAAGATTTTTTACCTTCAGGCTCTATAGACAGAAAAAAATTTAATATAAAAGTTAATAAGGATATTTCTAATAATAATGAACTTATATCAAGGCCTGCGGTTTCAAATGTATTAATTATGTTAAATGGTATGACTAGAGAAAACGGTGGTACTTTGATAGTTCCAGGTTCTCACTTATTTGGTCGCCATCCTGATAAAAATATTGATAAAAATATTGAAACTATATCTGCAGAAGGACCTCCAGGCTGCGCAATAATAACGGACGGTAGAGTGTGGCATGGAACTGGTGCAAATATCTCTAAAGAAGAAAGATTAGCTATATTAATAACTTTTTGTGGTCCACAATTTAGACCTCAAGAGAATTTTACATTAGGAATAAAAAAAGAAATTTTTTCACAACTCAATGATTATCAAAAAGAATTATTTGGTTTTAAAGTATGGAACGGGTATGGAAGAATAGGCAACCCAACAGATACATTTCTCAGCTTTGAAAATGAAGAGATAGGTGAATTAAAAATTTAAACTATTGCCTTAATTTTATTTAAGGATCATATAATCATAATATAATGAATTAAATGGACCCCTATGAATTTTTTAAAACAGAATGCTAGATGGTTGATAGCAACTGCCTTTCTATATTTTTGTTCATGTTTTGGACAAACATTTTTTATTTCATTATTTGCAGGAGAAATAAGACTAACGTTTGATTTATCTCATGGGGATTGGGGATTTATTTATTCAGGTGGAACCTTAGCCTCAGCAATCGCAATGCTAATTTTTGGTGGATATATCGATAAATATAAAATCACTTTAAACATAAAAATTGTGATTATTTCGCTAAGTTTGCTTTGCCTATCTATGACATTTATTAATATAGTTTGGCTTCTTCCTTTTATAATTTTTGGATTGAGGTTTTTTGGACAGGGAATGCTTATTCATATACCTGCTGTTGCTATAGGTAAATGGTATGGCAAAAATAAAGGAAAGGCATTATCAATTTCAATTATGGGATTTTCACTTGGTGAAGCAATTTTCCCAGTTATATTTGTAAGTTTATTTGCGATTATAGGTTGGAGAAACAGCTGGATAATTGGAATGATAATATTGTTGTTAATACTTCCAGTCATATTATATCTTCTATCTAACGAAAGAACACCGAATAGCAAACAGGAGAATATGACTAATCAACTAGGAATGAGTCACAAGCATTGGACAAGAAAAGAAGTTCTTAAAAATTGGGTTTTCTGGGCGGTAATAGTACCATTTTTAATCCCTCCAATCTTTTCAACCGCATTCTTTTTTAACATGGTTCATCTTACTGAAGTAAAAAACTGGTCCTTAATTTCTTTTACCGCTTTATTCCCCTTCTATACTGGAATGTCGATCTTAACTACTTTGAGTTCAGGGTGGATACTTGACAGATTTGGTGTTGAGAAAATTTTACCATTCTACCTTATTCCTATGGCGTTAGGTTTACTAATCTTTTCTTATAGTAATACCTACATAAACGCTATTTATGGGCTAGCATGTTTAGGAATGACACAAGGTTTAGCAATGACGATTGGTGGAACCTTTTGGCCAACGTATTATGGAACTAAAAATTTAGGATCCGTTAGATCTTTATCGACATCTACAATGGTTTTTGGAACAGCGATTGGCCCTGCCGTTGTCGGCAAACTTTTAGACTTACATATTAATTATGATATAATTTTATTTGGAATGTTTGTGATTGCTATTGTTGCAAGTATATCCTTAGCTATTACAATGACACGGGCACCCAAACTGTTACCTCAAAATAAAATTTAAAGGAGTTAGAAATGTTAAACGTATATCTTTCAGGTGAAATACATAGTGATTGGCGCAAAGAAATAATAAACTTATGTAATAAAGAAAATTTAGAAATTTCCTTTTCCTCCCCGATTACAAATCACGAAGCGTCGGATAATTGTGGAGTTCAAATTCTAGGTAACGAAGAAAAAAACTTCTGGAAAGATAACAAAGGTGCAAACATAAATTCTATAAAAACAAGAAAATCAATAAAAGATTGTGACATTGTTGTTGTTAAATTTGGAGAGAAATATAAGCAATGGAATGCTGCATTTGATGCAGGGTACGCGGCTGCTCTTAATAAATCGATTATAGTAATTCATAATGATGAACACCAACATGCACTCAAAGAAGTTGATGCTGCTGCAGCTGCTGTAGCAAAAGACCAACATCAGGTTGTTAGAATTCTCAAATATATACTCAAAGAATCATTAGATTAGCCCAAACGCTTTAAGGTTAGTTGATGAATAAATAATAAAGAAAAAGTGTATGTTCCACATAATTTTATTTAACCCCGAAATTCCTCCTAATACAGGAAATATTATGAGATTAGCCGCCAATACTGGAACAACATTACACTTAATAAAACCGTTAGGTTTTAATCTTAATGACAATACGCTTAAAAGAGCAGGTCTAGATTACAAAAAGGATGCTGATTTTTTTATTCATGACAATCTAGATTTATGCTTGAAATCAATAAATTTCAATGAAATTTATGCTTTTACAAAATTTGCAAAGAAAAATTTTAGTAAAGTTAGTTTCAAACAAAATGATTGTTTATTATTTGGTAGCGAAACTAGTGGATTGCCTGATGATGTTATAAAACAGATAAAAGACACTAATAAATTAAGAATTCCTATGGTTGCAAAAAGTAGAAGTCTTAATCTAAGTAATTCAGTAGCTATAACAATATACGAAGCTTTAAGACAAAATGAATTTAAAGATTTGGCGTAAGGCAAAGATATTTTATGAGTTTTTTTGAATGGTTAACAATTTTTTTTGTTTGTCTAATAGGTGCTATGACACCTGGCCCAAGTTTAATTGTGATTATATATTTAACTAATTCAAAAAATTTTGTTTCAGGATTTGTAGCCTCATTAGCGCATGGATTTGGGATATTTATTTATGCATTAATTTCTATTTTTAGTTTAAGTTTTGTAATTAATTTATTACCCTCCGCCATACCCATTATTCAAATATTGGGTGCTATTTTCCTTATTTATTTAGGTTCCAAAATACTATTTTTGAAAATCTCCAAAAGAGTTATTAATGATAAAACAAAAATACCCGAAACAACAATAGAGAGCATATTCCTTGGATTAACAACTTCTCTAATAAATCCAAAAATATTAATTTTTTTTACATCTATTTTTAGTCAATTTATTAGTCAAGATTATAGTATTTACACAAAGTTTGGAATGGCATTCTTAGCAGGGATAATAGACTCAACTTGGTATATCTTAGTTTGCTATTCAGTAAGTATTAAAGTTGTTGAAAATTATATAAAGTCAAAACAGAAATTAATTTTTCTTATTTTGGGAACAATTTTGATAATTGTTTCTTTTTATTTAGCTTTTAAAGCAATTAGATATTTCATTTTAATAGCTAATTAAATTTTTGTCTATTTTCGGAACTAAGTTCGACAAAGAAATACTATCTTGCATTTCAATATCATTCATTTTCATCCAGTTGATAGTACTTAAATTATCACATTTTGGACAATGAAGTTCCCACCTATTATTTTTATTCCCACAAGAGGAACAAAAATAATTAAAACCTTCAGTAGCGTTTGCAGCTTTTTCCAAATTATCCTTAACTATTTCAGGATTATTTTGTGAACTAGCTATATCTGCAAAGGCCTGATAAGCCTTGTTTGTAAGCTTACTTTTAGGTACCTCAGTTAGTAATTTTTCTGCTTCACCCCAAATTTTTTCTGTAACTGCAAAACAAGCTATAGCAATTTTAAGATCATCTTTTATGTCTTGAGATGATTTTTTACTTAATAGATTTATTGCTTTAGCTACACGCGAACCAGATGTTTTTAAATCCCACTTTTTTGACAACTCATCTAAAACATCATGATTTGATGTAAGTAAAAAAGTTTTTTCTAGTTGATTAATTGATTTAGTTTTGGAACCAATCCCTTTGAGCAGATTTGATAATTTTATTGATACTAAGACATGATTAGGTTTTTGTTTAAACGCCTCTTTTAAATGATTTTTTGCTGAATTTATATTTCCTTTTTCTAAATAATTTAAGGCACAGACATAATTTAAATCAGAAGCAATATTTTGGTAGATTTTATGATTTATAAATTTCATATTTTTTAATTTGTTTAGATAAATAAGAGAATTTGTGACATCTCCTATTTTTGCATAAGAAAAAAGTAAAACTTCTAAAATTTGTTTTGATTTTGGCTCAAATTTAATAGCTTTTTCTGCCTCTTCTAGAATTTCCTTAATATTTTTTTTATCTAATATTGCTTGTCTCATTAAAGCTAAATGACCAACAAATGCTGTTGAAGACTCAGCAGTAAGTTGCTTAAAGTAATTCTTTGATATTTCTTTTTTATTTGTAGAATTTTCATTTAAGTTTTTAAAAACATCTAAATGTGTGCTTAACAATTTACCTAAATTTTTATCTTTAGTGTTTTTGGCTACAAGAGAAGCTTCTTTTGCAGCAGATTCAAATTCTCCATGACTAGCCAGTAAAAATGCTTTAACTAGTTTTTGTTCTACTTTTTTATTGTTATTAACTTCGAATCTTCTAAAAGCTGCCTTTGGAAAATTTAAGAATGCAAGCCAAATTCTATCAATAAAAATTATTACAACAGAAAATAATATTAATATTAAAACAAATCGGTCTGTAGGTATTTGAATACCCCATCCCATCCAATTTATAGAAGTTTCACCTTCTGAATTAGCAAAAAATTCTGACAAGTACCAGATTAGTAAAATAAATAAAATTAATTTTATAATCTTGAAAATCACTTACCCACTCTTTTTATCAATTGATAATAAAAATTTCTCAAGTTTAAAAATAAAGTCTTTAATAGGTACCTTCCAATTATCTGGTAACTTCTTAATC
>Ga0209036_1000368_pt1 | contig 19202 bp, 18 predicted proteins | sample MarorgKNORR_S2LV_3_FD_188222 | JGI IMG/M metagenome (GOLD analysis project Ga0209036, IMG submission 188222) | Marine microbial communities from the Southern Atlantic Ocean, analyzing organic carbon cycling - DCM_A/KNORR_S2/LV (SPAdes) (version 2) | ecosystem: Environmental > Aquatic > Marine >... | reverse complement strand
TTATCAGCAGCAATTGGAATAGAAAATGGATATGTAATTGGTGAGGATTTATCATTATTAGACCATTATTATTCTCTTGGAGCTCGATATATGACATTAACTCATATAGGTCATAATCAGATAGCAGACAGCTCAATACCAAGTAAAAGATTAAATGATGAAGAGGAATTATATGGTGGACTTTCAGCTTTTGGTAAGAAAACGATAAAAAGAATGAATAAGTTAGGAATGATGATTGATATTAGTCATATTTCAGATAAAGCTTCACTTGAAGCAATAAAATTATCATCAGCACCAGTCATTGCCTCTCATTCATGTGTAAAATCAATTGCAGACCATCCTAGAAATATATCTGACGAATTACTTTTTGCACTTAAGGAAAATGAGGGTGTTATTCAAATAACAGCATTTGCAAATTATGTTAAAGTTAACAATGATCGATTTAACTCTATAATCAGTCTCGGTAATAAGGTTGCAAAACTTTACGGTGATAAAAGTTTTAACCCATCATTACACTCAAATAAAAGAGAATATCTTGAGGGAATAGAAAATATCAATATGGAATTCCCAATGCCAGACATTGATGATTTTATAGATCATATAGATTATGTTGTTGATCTTATAGGTGTTGATTATGTAGGTATTTCCTCTGACTTTGGTGGAGGAGGAGGGATTAGCGGATGGATTGATGCCTCAGAGACTAAACTATTAACTAGCAAGTTAAAAGAAAGAGGTTATTCACCTAAAGAAATTGAAAAAATTTGGGGTGGAAATATTCTTCGTGTTTGGAAGAGAGTTGAAGATATTGCTAGCAATACTTAAGCTAATCCACTGTCATTTGATAGATTATTTATATTAAAACCTATTCCTTCAATTGCTCTTTTCCACATGTCGTTATAATTATCATCAAATATTAAATTTTCATCAGCATTTGATATTATCCAATCGTTTGATTTTAGTTCGTTTTCTAGTTGTCCTGGAGACCAACCACAACATCCAAGATATAAATTTACTCCAGAGTTAATTTCTTCCATACATAATGAAGATAAAGAATCTTTAGACGAATTTAGAAAACAATTTGCACCATTTATCTCAATGCTGTCTTCCAAAATTATATCTGAATTATGCAATAAAAAACCTTTATCGATTGAAACAGGACCGCCATTAAAAATTGGAATATAAGTATTTGAACTTATTTGACTTATATTCATATCTTTGAGGACATCTTTTAAATTTATTTTATGCGGTCTATTTAATACAATTCCCATTGCACCATCGGATGAAAAATTAATTAATAATATTACTGATTTAGAAAACCTTGGATCAGGCATTGATTTTGAAGCAATTAGTAAGCTTCCTTCAAATGTAATATTTTTATCCATTTTTCTTCAAAAACTAGTGACTAATTTATATCATAATATATATACTAAGAAACTTGCATAAGCAGGTATAAAATCAATTTAAATTTATTAGGAGAAAATTATGGCTATACAAGAAGGAGATAAAATTCCTGAAGCAACTGTCCATCATATGACTGATGCAGGACCAACACCTATAACAACAAGTGAATTATTCTCAGGAAAAAGATCAGTTCTTTTCGCAGTTCCTGGTGCATTTACTCCAGGTTGCTCAATGCATCATTTGCCCGGTTTTATAGATAATTCTGATGAAATTCTAGGTAAAGGTGTAGATCAAATAGTTTGTTTATCAGTAAATGACCCTTTTGTAATGGCTGCATGGGGTAATGATAAGGGAACAGGCGATAAAATGCTTATGGTTGGTGATGGTAATGGCGAACTTACTGAAGCGCTTGGATTATCCATGGATGGCTCAGGTTTTGGTCTAGGCAAAAGATCATTAAGATATTCGATGATAATTGATGATAATTCGCTAACAAAACTTAATGTTGAAGAAAACCCAGGAGAAGTTGCCACATCAAGTGCGGAAACTATTCTTAGTCAATTATAATTTTTCTAATGCTGAACGAGCAAGATAATCTGCTTGCTCGTTTCCTGCATTACCAGCGTGACCTTTAACCCAAACCCAAGATATATTTTTATCTTTTATAGCTTCATCAAGACGCATCCATAATTCCTTATTTTTTACATCTTTTTTACTGGCTGTTTTCCAATTATTTTTTTTCCAATTCGATATCCAACTTGTTATTCCATCTTTTACATAATTGGAGTCTGTATATAGGGTGATTTCATAATCTTTATCTATTTCTTCTAGTGCCTTAATTGCAGCCATAAGCTCCATACGATTATTTGTAGTTTCTCTATCTCCACCTGATAGCTCTATATTTTCATTATCTATTTCGATAAGAACACCCCAGCCACCAGGACCAGGATTTCCTGAACATGCGCCGTCAGTATATATATCAACTTTTTTATTCATTAAATGCCATATTCTTCAGGATTATTTATATCTTTGTGAAAATCAAGAATTTTAATAAATTCATTTGGATTTTTAGGAGTTACCATTGCATTTTCATTGTTAACTCTCCAATCAACAAGTCGAGTTAATAGAAATCTTAAAGCAGAACCCGAACATAATATGGGTAATTTTTCGATCTCCGCATTACTTAATTTTCTCTCTTTTTGATACCCATTTAAAAGGTTTCGCGATAATAAGATATCAAACTTACCATCCTTAAAACACCACGCATTGATACATATACTTAAGTCGTAGGATAAAAAATCATTACATGAAAAACTAAAGTCTATAACCCCAGAGATTTGATCCTCATGAAAAAGGATATTGTCTGGAAAAAGATCTGCGTGAATAATTCCACTGGGCAGATCTTTTGGCCAATTTGATCTTATTCTATCGTATTCTTCATATATATTTTTACTAAGATCTTTTGAAAAATTTTCTGCTGTGGCTTTTGAATTTTTAATCAATTGTGGAAAAATCTCCAACCCCATTGGATTTTTTCTATTAATTTCTAAACTGGCACTAATATTGTGTATCTTTCCTAAAATAAGACCAAGCTGATAGGCTTGTTTTTCAGTAACGGAAAGAGTTGATGCTCCATCCAAGAAAGTTAATATCGATGCTGGTTTATCTATAATTTCTGAGAACAGTTTATTATTATTCCTTAACGGAAGAGGGCATTTAATTCCATTTGATGATAAATAAAACATATATTCGAGAAAAAAGGGAATGTCTTTTTTTTCGACCCTATCTTCGTAAATTGTTAGAATAAAAGAACCTTTTTCTGTTTTTAATTTATAATTAGTGTTTTCAACACCTTCAGAAATGCCTACATATTCTATTAATTTACCTATTTCATAGTCTTTAAGAAAAAGGTTTAAGTCTTCTGAAGATACATGTGTGTAAACTGCCATTTATTACTCATTAAGTTCCCTGGGTATTTTAAATGTTATATTTTCATCAGCAACTGAGATCTTTTTAATTTCTACATTATATAATTGATTCAATTCATTTATAAACTCTTGAATTAGTATATCTGGTGCGCTCGCGCCAGCCGTTAATCCTATTTTTTGTTTTTTTTCAACCAATTTCCAATTAACTTCAGATGTATCTGATATCAAATGTGTTTCATCACAACCAGACCTTTTTCCAACTTCAACCAATCTTAATGAATTTGATGAGTTATTAGCGCCAATGACATAAATTAAATCACATTTACTCGCGATAGATTTTATTGCTAATTGACGGTTTGTAGTTGCATAACAAATATCTTCTTTTGGAGGTTGAATAATATTTGGAAAAATACATTTTAATTCATCAATAATTTCTTTGGTATCATCGACTGATAAGGTGGTTTGAGTGATTAGAGCCGCCTTCTTGTAGTTAGTTTTTTTTAATTCTTTAACATCTTGTTTATCTTGAATTAAAGTAATAGCATCTAACGGAATTTGCCCCATTGTCCCTATAACTTCTGGATGACCTTCATGACCAATAAGAAATATATGGGCTCCATCCCTATAAAGCCTTTTTGCTTCATTATGAACCTTTATAACTAAAGGACATGTTGCATCAATAAACGGCATTTCTTTTGCCTTAGCTTCAATCAAAACACTTTTAGGAATTCCATGTGCAGAAAAAATTACTCTAGATCCTTTAGGCGCATCTTTAAGGTTTTCAATGAATATCACACCTTTAGACTCTAAATCTTTTATTACCCAAGGGTTGTGAACAATTTCGTGTCGTACAAAAATTGGCGGCCCATATTTCTCTAATGATAACTCAACAATATTTATTGCTCGATCAACACCAGCACAAAATCCTCTCGGATGAGGTAGATATAATATTTTTTTTAATTTTAAGTTCATTTTATGTCTGATTTAACTAATATATGTTTATTATACAAATTTATTTACTTATTTAAGAATTAATATTTTCTTGGAAAACAATATGTTTAAAAATTATTTCATAATATCTATTTTGATTTTTTTAGTTAGTTGTTCTGACTCTGCTTATTTTGACCCTGGTCCATGCCCAAGAGCAGCTATATTAAAAGGAAGTGAGACAAAAGAAATAGACAGATCAGATTTAGTCATTGAATTAAATAGGACGATAATGATTTGTGAATATAACTTAAGAAGGAAGAATATTAATTTTGATGTTGGTATTTTTGGCGATGTTATTAACAGTGATACTGTGACATTAGAGAATTTAAGGATTAATCTTTTTATAGCATTTGTTGGACCAGATGATACAGTTATAGACAAGTGGTCAAAAATTGTTTCTGTGAAACTGAAGAATCAAAAAATAAGCTCTTTTTCAATTCCGATAGAGGGACTCAGGTCAAAGATTGAAGAGGGTAGAACAGGTTCATCATATAAAGTTCTGATTGGTCTTGAATAACCAAATTGACAAAATCTTATATGTGTTTAAATATATAAAAAGAATCAATTGATTCTAGATATTTGCGGGAGAGACTTTTATAGCGCCGAAGGAGCAACCGCCCTCGGAAACTCTCAGGCAAAAGGACCGCAAATATCATAAAACTCTGGAAAGTAAGTTTAATACTTCTCCGACGGGGTAAGCAACTTAGGTTGTCAAATCTCTCAGGGTCCAATGACAGAGGAGGGCAGTTGGAAACAACTATTCTGTCATGGAGATCATATGTCTGAGGCTTATTGGGGTTTAGAACAAAATCTTAAAACTACCCCTTTATACAAAGTTCACAACGATAATAGAGCAAAATTAGTACCTTTTGCTGGATATTATTTACCTATTCAATACGAAAACGGTATTATTGCTGAGCATAATCATACAAGAAATTCTGTGAGCATTTTTGATGTTTCACATATGGGGCAGATTAAAATATCGGGACCAATGATTTATGATGCAATGGAAAAGATACTTCCCATTTCATTTTCTAAGATAGCTCCTGGTCAAATTAAATATACACAATTTCTTAATAACGAAGGTAAGATTATTGATGATCTAATGATCTGTAGAACTTTTGAGGAAGATCATGTTTGGCTTGTTGTTAATGCAGATTGCACCCCTAAAGACCTTGATCATTTATATAATAATCTAAATAAAACCTATAAAATTGAATTGATTGAGGATAGAGCTCTAATAGCCTTACAAGGACCAAACTCATCAAATATTTTAAAGACTTTTTTTCAAGAAATTGATGATATGCCTTTCATGACAGCTGATTGGTTTAATTATAATAATGAAAAATTTTTTATTTCTAGATGTGGATATACTGGTGAAGATGGTTTTGAGATATCGATAAAAGATAGGTATGCAGAAAAATTTATAAACGAACTCTTACAATGCGAAGGTGTTAAACTTGCTGGTTTGGGCGCTAGAAATTCTTTAAGAATGGAAGCAGGACTTTGTTTGTATGGAAATGACATATCATCCTCTGTATCACCAATCGAAGCTGGTTTAAAATGGTCTATTCCAAAAGAAAGAATCGAAAATGGCGGTTTTATTGGCCATGAACCGATCAAAAAAGATTTAGAAAATGGGGTTGAAAGAAAATTAGTTGGCATTAAGCCCTTGGGTAAACTTCCAGCTAGAGAAGGAACACAAATTTTTGATAAAAATGAAAAAACAATAGGCGAAATCACTAGCGGAGGGTATTCACCTTCACTCCAAACACCAATTGCTATGGGATACATTAATTCAGATATCCTAAAAAGTGAATGTGAAGTGTTGTTAAATGTTAGAGGTAATTTAATACCAGCAGAAATAACTTCACTTCCTTTTGTTGAGCATAAATATTTTAGGGGTAACAAATAAAATGGCTGAAATTTATTTTACTAAGGATCATGAATGGATAAAAGTAGAAGACAATATTGGTGTTGTAGGCATCACTGCATATGCAAGTGAGCAACTGGGAGATATTGTTTTTGTTGAACTACCAGAGGAAGGTATAACTGCAGAAATTGGAAAAGATATTGCTGTTGTTGAATCTGTAAAGGCAGCAAGTGAAGTGTATTCTCCAGTTTCTGGTACAATAATAAAATCCAATGAAGATCTAAATTCAACCCCAGAAATAGTAAACGAAGATCCTGTTGGTAAGGGTTGGTTTTACGAAATTGAAATTTCTAATAATGACGAGCTTTCAGGGCTTATGTCTGAAGAAGAATATCAGAAACATATAGGTGATTAAATGAGATATTTACCATTAACTAAAAATGATAGAGAAGAAATGTTAAGCACTATTGGAGTGAATAATATTGATGAACTTTTTTCTAATATTGCGGAGAAAGTAAGCATTAATCCAAAATTTGATTTACCTAATCATAAAACTGAAATGGAAGTAGAAAAACATTTATCCCTTTTGTCTGATAAAAATCTCCATGCAGATAATAGCAATTTTTTCATTGGTGGTGGATCATATAAACATCATATTCCTGCAAGTGTGGATCATATTATTCAGAGATCAGAATTTTTGACTTCATATACCCCGTATCAACCAGAAATATCACAGGGAACATTGCAATATCTATATGAATTCCAAACTCAGGTATCTCTCTTAACTGGCATGGATATTTCTAATGCATCTATGTATGACGGATCAACGGCTGCTGCTGAAGCAGTATCAATGGCGAAAAGAATAACTAAAAGAAATGAAGTTATTTTATCAAATACAATCCACCCTCATTATGCAGATGTTATCAAAACTGTATCAGGGATTAAAGATAGCGAGTTTGTTTATAATAGAAATTTTTCTATTGATATTGATTATTTATTTAATGAAGTTGATGAAAATACTGCTTGTGTAGTCGTACAAAATCCAGACTTTTTTGGCTCTTGTTATGACTTATCATCTTTAGCAGAATTTGTTCAAAGTAAGGGAGCATTGCTTATTGTTGTTGTAACTGAAGTTTTATCATTAGGAATGATGAAATCCCCAGGCGCAATGGGTGCTGATATTGTGGCATGCGAAGGTCAGTCCCTAGGCAATCCTATGAATTTTGGAGGACCATATGTAGGTCTATTATCAACAAAGAATAAATATTTAAGACAAATTCCTGGAAGGATTGTTGGAGAGTCTGAAGATGTTGATGGAAAAAAAGGTTTTGTGCTAACATTATCAGCAAGAGAGCAACATATTAGAAGAGAAAAAGCTACATCAAATATATGTACAAATTCAGGACTATGCAGCCTGGCATTTACAATTCACTTAACACTTCTTGGTGAGAAAGGTTTTAAGAGCCTTTCAAGACTTAATCATGAGTCAGCATTAAATTTGAAAGAAAAAATATTAAAAATCCCAGAAGTTAAATTGTTAAATAAAAGTTTTTTCAATGAATTTACTATCGAATTACCAATTAAGGGCGAAGTATTTGTTGATAGAATGGCAGAAAAAGGTGTTCTAGCAGGCATACCTGTATCAAGATTGATTAATAATAATAAGGAATTAGATAATTTTGTCGTGGTTGCTAGTACGGAAACTAACACAGAAGATGATATGAATTCATATATTGAAGCAGCAAATGAGGTTTTATGATGAAAAATTCGAATAAAGGTTTAAATCACGACGAACCAATATTGTTTGAAATTGGGGGTGTGGATAAATCTGGAGTTGATCTTAATAAACCAACATTTAAAGAAAACTTTATTGGTGAATGTTTTGAGGATCGAGAAATTGGTTTACCTGGATTAAGTGAGCCTGAGTCAATTAGACATTATGTTAGATTATCAAGAAAGAACTACTCTATTGATGCAGGTCTTTACCCTTTAGGTTCGTGTACAATGAAGCATAATCCAAGACTAAATGAGAAATTAGCAAGATTAAAAGGATTTTCTGAAGTTCATCCACTTCAACCTTTATCAACATGCCAGGGTGCTCTTGAACTTATAGATGAAATTTCTATTTGGTTAAAAGAATTAACAGGAATGAAAGCTGTTACTATGACTCCAAAAGCTGGCGCTCAAGGTGAACTGTGTGGAATGCTTGCAATTAAAAAAGCAATAGAAGCAAGAAATGAGTGCAATCGAACTAAGGTTTTAGTCCCCGATTCCGCTCATGGCACTAATCCTGCAACTGCTGCTTTTTTAGGTTTTGATGTTGTAACAATAAAATCTGATAAAAATGGTAGATTGAATTTTGATGATTTTAAAGAAAATGTAGATAAAGACTTTGCTGCAGCAATGATTACAAATCCAAATACATGTGGTCTTTTTGAGGACGATATTATTGAAATAGCAAATTATATTCATGATGCAGGTGGTTATTTGTATTGTGACGGAGCTAACTTTAATGCCTTAGTTGGCAAAGTGAGGCCTGGTGACTTGGGCATTGATGCTATGCATATCAATTTACATAAAACATTTTCTACACCCCATGGTGGAGGTGGACCAGGGTCTGGTCCGGTAGTTTTCTCTGATATTTTAAAGGATTTCTGTCCAGCCCCACTTTTAAAAAAAGATGAAGAAAATTATTATTTAGTGGAAAATCATAATGACAAAGATATTGATAAATCTTTTGGTCGGCTTTGTGTTTTTCATGGCCAAATGGGAATGTTTGTTAGAGCCTTATCTTATATGATGAGTCATGGTTCTGACGGTTTAAGACAAGTTTCAGAAGACGCAGTTCTGAATGCAAATTATATTAAATCTTCATTAGAGGATATTTTGACACCTGCTTATGAAGGATATTGTATGCATGAAGTTTTATTCAATGATGATTTCTTAAGTGGAACAGGTGTTGAGACAATTGATTTTGCAAAGGCTTTAATAGATAAAGGTTACCATCCAATGACAATATATTTCCCTCTTGTTGTTCATGGAGCATTACTTGTTGAACCAACTGAAACTGAGTCAAAGAATTCTATTGATCAATTTATTGAAACCATTAGGGAATTAGCCTCAAAAACTCAAGATGGAGAAGATTTCTTTAAGAAGGCTCCAATTTATACTCCCATTAGAAGATTGGATGAAACGAAAGCCGCAAGAAACCCAGTTTTAAGATGGCAAAAGAATGATGTAATTGCAGCAGAGTAGTGCCCGATTTTTCTGTTGAGGATAAAAAAAGACAATTAGATTTTAATAATATTGCTGGTGTAGATGAGGCGGGAAGAGGTCCTTGGGCTGGACCAGTTTATTCAGCAATCGTTATTTTAAATAGGAACTGTATACCTGAGGGCATAAATGACTCTAAAAAAATTTCGGAAAAAAAACGTATAGAGCTATATGAAGAAATTCTTATAAATCATAAATATGGCATAGGTTGCGCTTCACCAGATGAAATAGATCAATTAAATATTCTCGAGGCTACATTTCTTTCTATGAGAAGAGCATTAGAAAATTTAATTATAAAACCTGATTATATACTTGTAGATGGGAATTTAAGTCCAAATTTTAATATTCCTCATGAAAGTATAATAAAAGGTGATAGCATCTCAATGTCAATTGCTGCAGCATCAATAATTGCTAAAGTTGAGAGAGACAAATTTATGTTAAATATCGATAACGAACACCCAGAATATAAATGGAAAAAAAACAAAGGATATGGAACAAAAGATCACCAAAATGCATTAAATGCTTATGGTGTAACAAAACACCACAGAAAATCATTTTCTCCCATTCGCAAGATATTGAGTCCTTCAGCTGACCAATGACTCAACATATAGATAATTGAATCAAATAATAATTCTTTGAATATATTTTGTTGACCAAATATAAAATTCCTATGAGGATATTATGGTTATGGAAGAAAAATCATATATAAAATACTCAATTAAAAAAAATTATATTTATCATGGAGATTCCCTAAGCATTCTAAAAACAATCCCAAGTAATTCTGTTGACCTTGTATTTGCTGACCCTCCTTACAATTTACAACTTAAAAATAAATTATTACGTCCTGACTCGTCAAAGGTAGATGCTGTTAATGACAAATGGGATCAGTTTGAAAGTTTTAAAAATTATGATGATTTTACAACAAATTGGCTGACGGAAGTAAAAAGAGTTACAAAACAAGACGGAACAATCTGGGTTATAGGTTCTTATCATAATATTTTTAGAATGGGTAAAATTATTCAAGATTTAGGGTTTTGGATTCTTAACGATATAATTTGGAGGAAATCCAATCCAATGCCAAATTTTAAAGGAACAAGATTTACAAATGCTCATGAGACATTGATTTGGGCTGCGCAAGGTCAGGATGCTAAATATGATTTTAATTATCAAGCGATGAAATCCTTGAATGATGGAATTCAGATGCGCTCAGATTGGGAAATACCTATTTGTTCTGGTAAAGAGAGACTTAAGGATGCTTCCGGTAAAAAAATACATTCAACACAAAAACCTGAAGCGCTTTTACATAGAGTCTTATTATCTTCTTCAAGTCCAGGAGATTTAATCCTTGATCCTTTTTTTGGAACTGGAACTACTGGAGCAGTAGCAAAAAAATTAGGCAGAAATTATGTTGGTATTGAGCAAGACAAAAACTATATAAAAGAAGCTAAAAAAAGGATTAAGAATGTAAAACTATTAGGTAAAAAGGAGTTAGAGGTTACAGAATCAAAGAAAAATCAAATTCGTGTTCCTTTTGGGAGTTTAGTTGAAAGCGGAATAATAAAACCCGGAAGTGTTTTAAAAGGTCCAAAGAGTTTGAAAGCTAAGAAATTTTCAGCAACCGTCAGAGCTGACGGTAGCGTTTATTCTGAAGGTGAAAAGGGCTCTATTCACCAAATTAGCGCTAAATTACAAGGCAAAGAATCATGTAATGGATGGACTTTTTGGCATTTGGAAAATAATGGTGAGCTTCAATTAATTGATAATTTGAGAACAAATTTTATCAATGCTAATAAAGTTAATTAATTACAAGCTCTAATATAAGAAAAAAAGAAATCTGCAGTCCCAGTAAATTATTACTTTTAAATATTTTTAAACATCTATCACTGTTATCTATATCTAAATAAATAATTTGAGAAACTAGGTGAATTAATAAAGATAAAATAGCTAAATGAATAATTAAACTATTGCTTAGACTTAAAAGCATAACTGCAAATATCATAAAAAAGATTGCATAAAAAATAAGTAAAGCATATTTGGTGTTTTGACCTAGTTTTATTGCAGATGATTTTAGATTTATTAGGAAATCATCATCTTTGTCTTGATGCGCATAAATTGTATCATATCCGACAGTCCAAAATATACATGCCAGATAAAGCATAATAGGGTAAATGGAAGAAAAATCGTTTGAAAGAGATAACCAACCAAGCAATGCACCCCAATTAAATGTGATACCTAAAAAAACTTGGGGCCACCATGTTATTCTTTTCATTAATGGATAAATAAAAACAGGTATCAAAGCAAGGCAACCAAAAATTATAGTTAATTTATTAAACTGAATAAGTATTAATAATCCAATTAAAAGCTGAACTAATAAAAAAACCATTGCATTAATTGTTTTTATTTTATTGGAAGCAAGCGGTCTATCTTTTGTTCTTATTACATTTTTATCATATTCTTTATCTAGGAAATCATTCCATGTACAACCAGCTCCTCGCATAATAATCGAACCTATAAAAAAAAGAATGAAAAAACTAATAGGAGCCAATTGCTCAATATATAAACTATATAAAAGCAATGACCACATGCATGGCCAGAACAAAAGCATAAAACCGACAGGTTTATCGTACCTTGCAAGCTGAATAAATGGTGTAATTTTATTAAAAAGAGTATCGTCCATAATTTGTCATTTAATTTTCTTAGAGTTACCTAACATTTATCTTTTACTTTATAATATTGAAATATGAAAATTATACGAGTTTATATAAATAAAAAAATAACAAATGGGTTTATAGAGTTAGATCAATCTCAAACTCACTATGTTAAAAATGTTATGCGATTAAATATTGGAGATAATTTTAATATTTTTAATGAAAATGATGGTGAGTGGATTGTTGAGCTTCTTGAATTAAATAAGAAAATATCAAAAGTTAAGACATTAAAAGAAATTGGTTTTAAGGATAAGCCTAGTGATATTTGGATACTTTTCGCGCCAGTTAAGAAATTAAGAGTCGATTTTATTGCTCAAAAAATAACTGAATTAGGCGCTAGAGTCATTTGGCCAGTTATTACAGAAAGAACTCAATACAAATCTATTAAGGAATCTAAAATCTTATCTAATGCAATTGAGGCTGCCGAACAATGCGGTTTAACATTTATTCCAAAGGTTAATAAGATAGAAAATCTCGAATACATACTTGATAATTGGGATCATTTTGATTCTGAGCGAACTTTAATATTTTGTGATGAAAAATGTGTAAATAATCCAAAAAAACAACTTGAGTCCATTAAAAAGATAAACAAATCAAATAAATGGGCTATTCTTATTGGTCCAGAGGGTGGTTTTAGCGATAAAGAAAGAGAAAAGATTAATAGTATTAAAAATTTAAGTATTATTTCACTGGGACCAAGAATTTTAAGATCTGATACTGCAATAGTTAGTTCTTTATCACTTTTTCATTCAACTATAGGTGATTGGGTATAGCTTTATAGTCGAAAATTAACTAAAAAATAGAATGGAAAGAATCGAATCAAAAGATCAATTAATTAGTTATATAGCTGGGGGAGAAAAAGACCCATCAGATTTTAAGATTGGAACAGAGCATGAGAAATTCCCATTCAATATTAATAAAAACAAACCAATTTCATATGACGGCAAGAATGGTATTCGAAGTCTTCTTGAGAATTTCGAAGAATATGGATGGAAACCAGTTTATGAAAATGAAAATGTCATTGCGCTCACTCGGGATAATAAATTAGGCGGAGGTTCGATAACTCTTGAACCAGCGGGTCAGTTTGAACTCTCTGGAGCTATGTTAGATACTGTTCATGAAACATTCTTTGAGTTAGTTGAACATAAAAAGCAATTATCAAATATTGGAGAAAAAATGGGATTAGATTTTTTAGCTATCGGGTTTACTCCTGACTGGTCTAGGGATGAAATGCCAATAATGCCTAAAAAACGATATGATATTATGAGGAGTTATATGCCTACTAAAGGTAATCATGGGCTTGATATGATGCTAAGATCATGCACTTCTCAGGTTAATTTAGATTATTCGTCTGAAATGGACATGGTTAAGAAGTTAAGGCTTTCATTTCTTCTTCAACCTGTTGCAACAGCTTTATTTTCTAATTCGCCATTTAGTGAAAACTCTCTTAATGGCTTTAGATCATATAGAAGTGAAGTTTGGAGGGATACTGATCCAGATAGAACAGGCATTTTAACTTTTATTTTTGATGATGATATGAGTTATGAGCGATATGTAAATTATGCTATGGAAGTTCCTATGTATTTTATTAATAGGAATGGAGAGTACATTAATTTAACTGGCTATACTTTTGATGACTTTATTAATAGAAGAATTGAGGTAGTAAAAGATTTTTATCCAACTATAGATGATTGGGAGCTTCATCTGACAACAATTTTTCCTGAGGCCAGGCTAAAAAAGTTTATTGAAATGAGAGGCGCAGATGCAGGTAATATAAATCATGTATGCGCATTATCGGCTTTTTGGGTAGGATTAATGTATGATGATAATTCTCTAGATGCAGCTATAGAATTAACAAAAAATATATCTCCTCAAGAATTAGTAGAATTAAGGAATATAGTTCCCAGTAAAGGATTAAATTCTAAATTAGATAAACTAGATCTTTATCAATTGGCATCTGAGGTTATATCAATATCAAAAGATGGCCTTAAAAGAAGAAATAATTTAGATAAAAATAATTTAGATGAAAGTCATTATCTAAAATATTTAGAAGATATTGTTATCGCTAAAGAAAACCCTGCTGATAGTCTTATGAAAAAATTCAAAAATAATTGGAATGAGGACATTTCAAAAATATATGAGAATTGTCGTTTCTAAGTTTTGCTATTTTGGTTATTTTTGTTTAGATTATTATTTTTTTAAGGACGAAAATTATGAATTTCGATTTTTCAGAAGATCAGAAAATGCTTAAAGAGCAGGTTTCTAAGTTTTTATCTGATAATTGCTCTTTAGATGTTGCTAGAGATATTCTTGAAAGCGATAAAACATACTCAGAGGAAGTATGGCGTGGTTTAGTAGATTTAGGTTTAACTGGAACAGCAATTCCTGAAGAATATGGTGGACTAGGTTTAGGCGCTCTTGAATTATGTGTAGTTGCTGAAGAGTTAGGAAGAGCGGCAGCACCAGTTCCATTTTCTTCATCAGTTTATCTAGGAACTGAAGCTATAGTTAAGTATGGAACAGATAGTCAAAAAGAGAAATGGTTGCCAAAATTGGCTGTAGGTGAATTAATTTCTACTTTTGCACTCCCTGAAACTAATTCAGAACCAACTGAAAAGAATATCAAAACAACTTTTTCTAACGGAAAGATTAACGGAAGGAAAATTCCCGTTGCAGATGGAAGTTGTTCAGATATTGCAATTGTAGTTGTTAAAAATACAGATAATGATCATATTGCTCTAACGATAGTTGACTTAACTTCTGAAAATGTAAAAAGAAATCAAATTAGCACATTGGACCCTTCAAGAGATCATGCTGAAATTATTTTTGAAAATTCTGATGCAGAACTTATGGATACCGGTGATGAAGGTTGGGGAGCTATTGAAAATATTTTAAATTCTGCTGCTGTCTTAATGGCTTTTGAGCAAATAGGTGGAGCTGAAGCCTCTCTAAATATGGCAAAAGATTATGCCCTTGATAGATATGCTTTTGGACGACAGATTGGATCTTACCAGGCAATTAAACATAAATTGGCTGATATGTATGTAAAAATAGAGTTAGCTAGATCAAATAGTTATTATGGGGCAATGATGCTTAATGACGGTGGCGCTGATTTAAAAATTGCTGCCGCTGCATCCAGAGTTGCTGCAACAGATGCATATAATTTTGCTGCTCAGGAGAGTATTCAAACACATGGTGGAATTGGTTTTACTTGGGAAGCAGACACACAATTTTTTTATAGAAGAAGTCAAGTTCTTGGTTTAGCTCTGGGTAGTTCAATTACTTGGAAAAATAAACTTGTTAATCAGCTAGAAGAAAAAAATATTAGTTAAGGAGAATATTTATGGATTTTAATGACACTAAGGAAGAAGCAGATTTTAGAGAAGAAGTAAAAACTTGGCTAAAAGAAAATGCTTCAAAAGGTGAAAAAGTTGGTGGTCGCTATGATGCGATAGATGTTCAAGAAGATGCCTTATCTCGAGCCAGAGACTGGCAGGCTAAAAAGGCTGAAGCTGGATATGCAGCGATTACATGGCCAGAAGAGTTTGGCGGTCTTGGAGGTACAGCAATTCAATCAGTTATTTATTCTCAAGAAGAGGCTAAATATAATGTTCCAACAGGTTTTTTTGAAATTGGTCTTGGAATGTGTATTCCTACAATGATGGCATGGGCAACAAAAGAGCAAAATGAAAGATTTGTTAAACCTGCTCTTTATGGCGAAGAAGTATGGTGCCAGTTGTTTTCAGAACCTTCTGCAGGTTCAGATGTTGCCGGTGTTAGAACTAAAGCTGAAAAAGATGGCGATGATTGGATTATTAATGGTCAAAAAGTATGGACCTCAGGAGCGCATTTTTCTGACTTTGGAATAATAGTGGTTAGAACTGATCCAAATGTTGCTAAACATAAAGGGTTATCTTTTTTCTTCCTTGATATGAAATCCGAAGGAATAGAAGTTAAACCTATCAGACAGCTTTCTGGTGGTGCAAACTTTAACGAGGTCTTTTTTACTGATGTAAGGGTACCGGATTCTCAAAGATTAGGCGATGTAGGGCAAGGGTGGAAGGTTGCTTTAACAACTTTAATGAATGAAAGACTTGCAATTGGCGTTCCTAAGTCTGCAGACTATAGTTCACTTACTAGAGCAGCAAAAGAGGTTGATTTAAATGATCAACCAGCAATTAAAAACGATTTAGTTAGGTCAAAAATAGCTGATTGGTATATTCAGGCTGAGGGTCTTAAATATACAAAGATGAGGACTTTAACTGCTTTATCAAAGGGTGAAACTCCAGGGCCAGAAAGTTCAATTGGTAAAATAGTTTCTGCACCTAAAATGCAGGATCTTGCTTCATTTGCTATGGATCTTCAGGGAGCTGCTGGAATAATTAATGATTCAGAAATTGCTTTACTGCATTCAATATTTCAAAGCCAATGGTTAAGTGCTGCTGGTTATAGAATTGCCGGAGGAACAGATGAGATACTCAGAAACATCGTTGCAGAAAGAGTTCTTGGCCTTCCTCAAGATGTAAGAGTTGATAAAGCTGTACCATTTAATGAATTGCCAAGTGGGCGTTAATTTATTTCGATAAAGTTAACTTGCTTTCCATTAATATCTTTTAAGGATAAATGGATATTATTTTCAGTAAATTCAATGAATCCATAATTTTCCCATAGATACATGGAGTTAACTCTATTAGGCCCTGGTTCAGGTGGTCTATCTTTACCTTTATATTTTGTAACCCATGCAGCGCCTGGAAGATTTAGTGAACTAGAAGTAATTTCATATAACTTAGTACCTTTTGTGGTTTTATCTTTATAAATTGCGCCAGCATGTCTATCGCCAGATAAAAAAATTATATCTTTAATATTTTTTGAATCAATAAGGTTATACAGCCTCTCCTTTTCTTTTGGCAGATTGCCCCATTTCTCAAAGCCGTGACCCTCTGCAATAATTTGAATACTAGAAACAATTATTCGAATATCCGCATTTTCATCCAATTTATTTGATAGCCATTCCCATTGTTCATTACCAATTAGAGTTTTATTAGTACTATTATCAGGTAAATAGCGTTCTTTTCCAGGAGCCCCTCTCTCATCTGTCCGCTTAAGGGGCGATCTAAAGTATCTTGTATCAAGAAAAATTATTTGTAAGAGACCTTTTTTTGTTACTTTTTTTGTTTCGAAATAAATACCTTCTCTATTTCTTCTTGGATCATTTAAAGAAATATTCCAAAAATCAAGAAATAGATTTTTAGCTTCTTTTTTATATTGATAATCAGCACCGCCATCATTTTTACCATAATCATGATCATCCCAAATTGCATATACTTCATTAGTTGCCTCTAGTTTTGTGAAAGGGATTTTTGTTTTTTGTTTTTTATAGGCTTTGCTTAATTTGTCTAATTTTCCTGTAACTCTATCATCACCATAAACATTATCTCCCATAAAAATAAAAATATCTGATCTTTCTTTAAGAATACTTTTCCATATAGGCTGTTTTTTTTCTTGAGTGATGCAAGCCCCAAGCGCAATTTTATTTACATACTTTGGAGCGGAATATAATTTTTTAAATGGGAAAGCATTAAAAAAAAGGGAAATTAAGATTCCTAAGAGAAGAATTCCAATATTAATTTTAAGAGTAAGTTTTTTTTCCATAATAATATTATATAAAAAAAGGGCGCTAATTAATAGCGCCCCTTGTTTAATATTATTGCTTTCAATTAGAATTCATATTTAAGGCCAACTTTGAGTTGCCATACTGATTTTCCGATTTTTCTTACTGGGTCTCCATCAATATCAAAACTTTTGTATACATATCTACCTTGATCATCAACTTCTGCTTCAACAACGCCTCTAGAGTTCATTGTACCGCCAGCATAATTTTCAAATCCACCCCAATCAGAATTTATTAGATTTAAAACATTCTCAATATCAACAAAGAATGTTGCTTTTCCAGTTATACCACCAGTAGGAAGTTGTTGAGCTATTCTTACATCAAAAGTTCCTTCCCAAGGGCTATTAAAGCTATTTCTTGGTACCGCATTCCCTCTATAACCTGATAATCCAGAGTCATCTAAAAACTGATTAAATGCCTCAAGATCAAATCCATCAGCATAAAGCACATTTGGATCATTTAGACTTGGTACATATAATAGATCAATATTTTCTCCATCAGTTCTGTAACCACTCAAATCCCCAAGGAATGTATAACTAAAAGGTGTACCAGATTGTCTGAAACCATTTAATGCAATACTTGTTTCTAAATCACCAAAGATATTACCTTGCCAACTTAGTTTATAATCAAAGGCATGTTCTACCTCATAATGTGAAGGAGAATTTACAGGGGTTAAATGATCAAATACTGGGAATCTTGTTGCGCTTGAAAAGATAATAGAACTTGTCATGGCATGGGCCATTTCTCTTTCTTGATGGGCATATGATAGATATAAATCAATTCCATTATCAAAAGTTTTTTCGAATGAAATACTGTAAATATCGCTTTCAGGTTCTACATCTTTAAAGGTTGTCAGATATCCAACATAACTACATCCACCATATAACGGTCTGTTATCAGCTAGTGCATTCCCTCTTGGATCACAACCACCTATATAAGCTCCAACAGGATCCTCTTCTTTCATGTGCATATAATTAGCTCTTAAAGTAAAAGGACCAATTAAATTAGAGTCTAAGTCTGCTGTTACCCCTACATGTAATTTAGTTATGGATGGTATACCAAAATCTTTATCCATCATATTAGTATAACCACCGGTATCCCCAATTTCGTTTCTTACAAGAGCTAAAGCAGCATCACCAGGATAACTTTCAGGTGTACCAGGAGTAGGTAAGTTATTGCTTCTTGCTCTAAGTTTATTTCCAGGTAAACCTAAACCAGTATCAATGTATGGCCCCCCATACCAAACTGGCGGAAGGTTACCACTAAACTCACCCCAACCAAATGTAACCAATACATTATCTTGGGCTTGCCAATCTAAAGAGAAACGAGGCATTAGAATATCTTCACCATCTAAACTC
>Ga0209036_1000367_pt1 | contig 19206 bp, 17 predicted proteins | sample MarorgKNORR_S2LV_3_FD_188222 | JGI IMG/M metagenome (GOLD analysis project Ga0209036, IMG submission 188222) | Marine microbial communities from the Southern Atlantic Ocean, analyzing organic carbon cycling - DCM_A/KNORR_S2/LV (SPAdes) (version 2) | ecosystem: Environmental > Aquatic > Marine >... | reverse complement strand
TCAAAAAATCATTCCATATGTTGAGGCAGAAATTGGAACAATTCCTGGTATTCCAAAATATTATGCAAGTACATTACCTTTTAAAAATAATGCTTTAGGAGTAGTAATTGAAAATCATGATGAAAGACCTGTGAAGGTTGAGGGAAATGAAAAGCATCCAGCCACAATGGGTAAATCAAATTCCTTTGCTCAGGCTAGTACTCTTGAGATGTATGATCCGGACAGAGCAAGAGGTATCAAATATAAAGGTAATAAAGTTGATTGGTCTGAATATTTAAAATTTGCAAAAAGCTTAAACCAAACTGATGGAAAAGGACTAGCAGTTTTAATGCAAGAAACATCTTCTCCAACAATTAAATCTATTAAAGAAGATTTCAAAAAGAATTTACCGAATGCAAATTGGGTTGTCTATGAATCAATCAATAATGAAAATCTATATGATGGAGTTGAAAAAGCTTTTTCAAAAAGATTACAGCCATTATATAGATTAGAGAATGCTCAAATAATTGTTTCATTAGGATCAGATTTTCTTGGGGTTGATGATAACAATATTTATCATACCAGAAAGTTTGCTCAAAATAGAGATATAGTTGACGAGAATAGCACAATGAATAGATTGTATGTTGCTGAAAGCTCCATATCATCTACAGGATCCAGCGCAGATCATAGACTTAATGTTCCTCAATATGAAATGGAAAATTTATTAGCTGAACTAGCTTATGAATTAAAAATGCTTGGACTATCTATTAATGCAAACAAGGTAAAAGGTCCAAACAATTTATGGATTAAAGCTGCTGCAAAAGATTTAATGTCTAATAAAGGAGAGTCAATTATTTTAGGTGGATCCTCACTATCTAAAGAGTTTCATCAATTAGTTGCACTGATCAATTATCAGTTAAATGCACCAGTTGATTATTATCCTTTATCATTATCTCAGGTGTCATCAATAAATGATTTCAAGTCACTTTGTGATGATATGAAAAAAGGAAAAGTTGAAAACTTGATTATTCTTGGAGCTAATCCAGTTTATGATTCACCATCCGATTTTGATTTTGCAAAATCATTAGGCAAAGTAAAAAATACAGTTCATTTAACAAATATAGTTGATGAGACTTCAAAGCTATGTTCATGGAATATTGCTATGAATCATTATTTTGAATGTTGGGGAGATGCAATGACTTATGATGGGTTTGTGAGCGTTGTTCAACCTCAAATAATGCCTTTATTTAACTCAAAAAGTGCAATTCAAGTACTTTCACCAGTTGTCTATTCCAAAGAGCAAAGTGCTTATGAAACGGTAAAGAATGTTTGGAAATCAAAAATTATTAAAAAAGGCAATTTTGATAGAGTTTGGGACAAAGTATTGCACGATGGAGTATTCGAAGAATCTTTACTAAAGAAAGTAAATGTCAAGTCAAGTTCCAAAGCATCTGTAAAGGTTTTAAATGAAAACGTTAAGCTTGATGATGGAAAATTTGAAATTATTTTTAATCCTTCATCATCAGTTTATGATGGAAGATATGCTAATAATGGTTGGTTACAAGAAATTCCAAAACCAGTAACCAGTTTAACATGGGACAATGCTGCATTGATAAGCATGAAAGTTGCAAAAAAACTAAATATTAAAAATGGCCAAATGCTAGAAATTACTGTTGGAGATAATTCAATTAAGATTCCTGCATTCATAACTCCTGGACAAAACCAGAAATCTATTTCTCTTGAATTGGGATATGGTAGAAAATTCAATGGAAGAATCGGTAATGGAGTTGGATTTAATGTTTATCCATTAAGAACATCATCTAATTCATGTTTTATGCTGAATGGAGCTATTAAAGTATTAAATGAAACATATCCATTAGCATCTACTCAAGATCATCATGGGATGGAAGATGATAAATATGCTGCTCCTGGTTTTGATGATCTAGCTTCAAAAGAAGCTCAGTCAAGAATTCCTGAATTGGTTAAACAATCAACTTTAGATTACTACCAAGACAATCCTGATTGGGTTCAAAAAAAGGTTGAAGAACATAAACCAGATAAGAAAAAAAGTTGGGCTGATCATTCAATGTATAATCCTGATTGGGATTATTCAAAAGGCCCCCAATGGGGAATGTCTATTGATTTGACCAGCTGTACTTCATGTAATGCTTGTTCAATAGCATGTCAAAGTGAAAATAATATACCTGTCGTTGGTAAAGAACAAGTCATGAAAGGCAGAGAAATGCATTGGATAAGAATTGATAATTACTTTTCAGGTGATCCTGATAATCCCGAAGTATCAACACAATCAGTTGCTTGTGTCCATTGTGAACTTGCTCCATGTGAAACTGTCTGCCCTGTTGCAGCAACAACTCACTCTTCAGATGGAGTAAATCAAATGACATATAATAGATGTCTTGGAACTAGATATTGTGCAAATAATTGTCCTTACAAGGTTAGAAAATTTAATTTTTATAATTACACAAGAGATTTACCCGAAGTTGTTCAAATGGCAATGAATCCAGATGTTTCTATAAGATTTAGAGGTGTTATGGAGAAATGCACTTACTGTTATCAAAGAGTTAGTGCAGCGAGAATAAAAGCTGAAAATGAAAATCGTGAAATGCAAGATGGTGATGTTAAAGTCGCATGTGCATCTTCATGTCCGGCAGACGCAATTAAATTTGGAGATATTAATGACCCTGATAGTGAAGTGAGTAAAGCCAAAAGAAGAAATAGAGACTATGCACTTCTTGCTCATTTAGGAACTGCTCCAAGAACAACTTATTTAGCAAAAATTAGAAACCAAAACCCAATGCTTGTTTCTAATTCTTATGGAGATAGTCACTAAATGCCAGTTAAATCAAAAGCTGATATAAGAGCAGAAAAACTGCTTCCAGGTAATCAAGATTTTACATCGATTACAAATGATATTGCTGGTGTTCCAGAACAAAAGAAGACACCAATTCAGTGGTGGTTGTTATTTGGTTTTGCTCTTTCTCTTCTTGCTATTTTTGTAGGTAGTGTTGGTTTTTTAATATGGGAAGGTACTGGAGTATGGGGTATTAACAATCCTGTATTTTGGGGTTGGGCTATTATTAATTTCGTTTGGTGGGTTGGTATTGGTCATGCAGGCACATTAATTTCAGCAATTTTACATTTATTTAGACAAAATTGGAGAAACGCTATTAATAGATTTGCAGAAACAATGACTCTTTTTGCTGTAATCTGTGCTTTAGTTTTTCCTGGAATTCACGTCGGTAGAATATGGGTAGCATATTGGTTCCTCCCACTACCTAATCAAATGGGAATGTGGCCAAACATGCGAAGTCCATTAATTTGGGACTTCTTCGCAGTCTTTACATATTTTACTGTTTCCTTACTTTTCTGGTATACTGGTTTAATTCCTGATCTAGCCACCTTAAGAGATAGAGCGAAAGGTTTAAAAAAGAAAGTATATGGATTCTTTGCACTGGGTTGGAGAGGTGGTAATAGACAATGGCAACACTATGAGTTAGCATATCTAGTACTAGCTGGAATTTCCACCCCATTAGTTTTATCTGTACATAGTGTTGTTAGTTCAGACTTTGCAACAAGCGTAATTCCTGGATGGCATACTACTATCTTCCCTCCATATTTTGTTGCTGGTGCTATTTATTCAGGGTTTGGCATGGTAATGACTTTATCAATTATCGCAAGAAAAGTTTATAATTTAGGACATATTATTACAGTAGAACATTTAGATAAGATGGCTCAAATTATGTTGTTGACTGGTTGCATGGTAGGCTATGCTTATTCAATGGAATTTTTTGTAGCTTGGTATAGTGGGAATCCATATGAGTCTTTTGCATTTGTTAATAGAGCATTAGGTCCATATTGGTGGGGATACTGGGCAATGATTTTTTGTAATGTTGTTGTCCCTCAATTTTTTTGGTTTGAAAAATACAGAAGGCATATACCTTTTCTATTTATTACATCAATTCTTGTTAACATCGGAATGTGGTTTGAAAGATTTGTAATCGTTGTAATTACTCTTCATAGAGATTTTATGCCTGGTGCTTGGGCAATGTACAACCCTACAATATTTGATGTTTCAATTTACATTGGAACTTTTGGACTATTTTTTACCGGATTTTTACTATTCTTAAGATTTTTACCAATGGTTTCCATTGCTGAAGCAAAATTAGTTTTACCAGAATCAAACCCTCATCATGGACACGATCATGAGTAAGTTTGGTGTAATAGCAAGGTTTGACAGTCCTGAGTCTCTAGTTCATGCTGCAGAAAAAGTTAAAGACGAAGGTTTTACTAAGTTTGATTGCCATTCGCCTTTTCCTATTCATGGTATGGATGATGCAATGGGCCTTGAGCGTTCTAAGCTTGGTTATTTAATTGGTGCAATGGGATTGACTGGAGCACTATTTGGATTTGGTTTACAAACCTGGATTCATTCTATTGAGTATCCAATGAATATCAGTGGTAAACCATATTTTGCTTACCCTGCATATGCAATTATTACTTTCGAATTAATGGTATTATTTAGTGCATTTGGTGCCGTGTTTGGAATGATGTTCTTTAATCGTATTCCTAGATTTCATCATCCTGTTTTTTATTCTGAAAAATTTTCAGATGTAACTAGTGATGCATTTTATGTAAGTATTGAAGTTGACGATCCAAAATATGATGAAAATGATGTGATTGATTTTTTAAGAAACATTGGTGGTACTGAAATTGAGGTATTAAGCGATGAGAATTAATATTATTATAATCTGCTTATTGTTTCTGACCGGATGTTTTAGAGGTTCAAAATTTGAAAGTACACCTATCCATTTAAATCCAAACATGGACAATCAACAAAAATATCGATCTTTAGAAGAAAGCAATTTTTTTGCTGACGGATCTACAATGAGAAAACCTGTTGAAGGAACCATTGCTCGAGGAATGATTGCTGAAAATCATTCGTTTATCAGTGGTAAAAATGACGATGGTTCGTACCTTATTTCTAATCCTATCGAATTAACTGAAGCTGTATTAAACAGGGGGCAAGAAAGATATACTATTTACTGTAGTGTGTGTCACTCTGGAGTTGGTAATGGAAAAGGCATTGTTACTCAGTATGATTATCCTGTAATTCCTGCCAACTTACATGATCAGCGAATTAGAGAGCAGGCTGATGGAGAAATGTATAATACTATTGTTTATGGCTTAAGAAGTATGCCTGCCTATGGCTATCAAATTGATACTGAAGATGTATGGTCAATTATTCATTATGTTAGAGCTTTACAAAGAAGTCAAAATGCTACTTTTGAAGATTTACCCGAAGATGAACAAAATAAATTGAGTGATAATTCATAATGAATCTTGATCCAAAGACCTATTCTTATGTATCAAAAAAATCAAATAATTTGATTTTGATTGCTGTTGGATATATTGCATTACTTCTAACATGGTTTTTTGGGGCATCTGATAAGGTATTTTATTTTTCATATTTGACTTCCTATTTTTATTGGCTCAGTATTATTCTTGGAGGAATGTTCTTTATTATGGTGCATTATGCTTTTTCAGCGACATGGAGTGTATCAATTAGAAGAATAATGGAGAATACCATTATGTTAGTACCATTATTCACCTTACCTTTTCTTCCAATTATTTTTGGAATGGAAAAATTATTTAAATGGTTACCAAATCATTATTATTGGAAAACTCATGATTTTGAGGCTGATCATTTAATTCAACACAAGCTAGCTTACTTAAACGAAGAATCATTTATTTTTAGAGCATTTTTATATTTTGCTTTATGGAATATCATAGCATCATTTATTTATTATAATTCTATAAAGCATGATAAGACTGGTGATGTAAAAATTTTAGAGAACTTAAGATACTTTTGTATGAGTCCTATGGGTGTATTTTTCTTTATTAGTTTAACATTTGCAGGACTCGATTGGCAAATGAGCCTCGATCCACATTGGTATTCTACTATGTATGGAGTTTATACATTTGCAGGCGCTTTCCTGGCATTTTTAGCTTTTCTTACATTTACAATAATAAGATTACAAGATCAGGGATATCTTCGAAATATAGTTAGTATTGAGCATTATCATGATTTAGGAAAGTACTTATTTGCCTTCACCGTATTCTATTGCTATATCGCTGGAGCACAATTTTATTTTATTTGGTATAGCAACATACCTGAAGAAACTATTTGGTACCTTCATAGATGGGTTGGATCATGGAAAGTAATAAGTGTTCTGTTAATCGTTGGAAAATTTTTCATACCATTTTTTATTTTAATTTTTAGAGGCTCAAAAAGAAATATTAGGCTTCTGCAAATAATGACAATATGGGTTTTATTCATGCACTATATTGATATTAATTTTATTATAATGCCTACTGTTCATAAACAAGACTTCTTCTTTGGTATTTACGATATAATAACCATGCTTAGTTTTGCATTAATTTTTATTGGTGGATTTAAATATATTACCTCAAGATCAAACCTTGTGCCTTTAAACGATTCAGAACTTGTTCATTCAATAAATCATAGGAACCATTAATCATGGATAATTCAGGATACGAAAAAAAAGATATACCAGTTAAACCGGTTTTAATTGGAGGGGTAATATTTATTATTACTGTTCTAGGCACTATTTACATGCTTTATGAATATTATGTTAGAGTGCTTGATAGTGCTACTTATGAATTTAAGCTTAGTAAACGTTCTGCAAAGCTAGAAGAATTAAGAAAGTTTGAACAAGACAATCTTAATAGTTATAAAGTAAAAGAAGGTGAAAAGGATACTTATCAAATTCCTATCGAAAAATCTAAGGAAATTCTACTGAATGAAAAGAAATAGTATTGTTCTTTTCTTAGTTCTTTTTTCATTCTGTTTCGTGCATGCTCAAACTCTAAAAAAAGAGTTTCCAAGCGAACAAAAAATTGATGTTATAGAAAACCTTGGTGCTTATATACCTCTAGATACAATTTTTATTGATGAAAGTGGAAGTGAAGTTGAATTACGAACTTTTTTTTCAAAGGAGATTCCAACAGTTTTGACCTTAAATTATTTTGAATGTCCAATGCTCTGTACTTTAGTTTTAAATGGTCTAGCTGAATCTTTAAAAAATCTCACCCTAAATGCTGGAGATGATTTTCAAGTTATAACTATTGATATAAACCCAAATGAAAAAACTTTATTTGCAAATCAAAAGAAGAAAAATTATATAAGAGGTTTTGGCCTAGAAAATATGAAAAATGATTGGCATTTTTTAACTGGCGATCAAGAGAGTATTAAAAAAGTTGCAGATAGTATTGGATATATATATTATTATGATGAGCAGAGGGATGAATACATGCACCCAGCTGCTATAACATTGTTAAGTTCTGAAGGAAAAATTTCCCGATATTTATATGGAATTGAATATCCTGTAAAAGATTTAAAATTAGGAATTTTAGAGGCATCAGAGGGAAAAATTGGAAGCACTTTAGATAAAATTATTTTGTATTGTTATCATTATGACCCATATAAAAATACTTATACAATTTTTGCTACCAATGTTATGCGATTAGGAGGTATATTTACTATCATTTTTCTATGCATTATGCTAGCAAGTTATTGGAAAAACGATAAAAACTTATTTGATAAGGACAGTTTAAATGTTAGATAGATTGACAGAATTTTTCTTCCCTAAGCAGGTATCAACTTTTGCGAGTGATATTGACAATCTATATTTCTTCATTTTTTATTCTTCAGTTGCACTTTTTTTTATAGTTGTTTTTGGTATGGTTTACTTATCTATCAAGTATCGTCATAGAAAAGGTGAAGAGTTAAAACTGACTAGCAGTAAAGACCACAGCAATCTACTTGAATCTTTATTTTTTATTATTCCTCTAATTTTGGTTTCAATCACTTTTGTTTGGGGAATAAAATCCTATTTACAGATGGTAATTGTTCCAGATGATGCGATAGAGATTAAAGTAACTGGTCAAAGTTGGTTTTGGACATTTGACTACCCTGATGGTGGTACTACCTTAAATGAGTTAGTGGTTCCGTCAAATACACCAGTCAAGTTAGTTTTATCATCAAAAGATGTATTGCATAGTTTTTTTATTCCCGTAATGAGAAGTAAAATGGACTGTTTGCCAAATCGATATAATATTATGTGGTTTGATGCAACTAAAGAAGGTGTATACGATATTTTTTGTACAGAATACTGTGGCACTGGTCACTCACAAATGGGAGCAAAGGTTATCGTTATGAAACCAGCTCAATATGATGAGTGGGCAAGCGAGCTTGGCTCTGAAGATGATGATCTTCCTTTAGATGAGTTAGGTGCAAAGCTTTATACAAAAAAAGCTTGTAATACTTGTCATACCTTAGATGGTTCAGCGCTTGTGGGCCCTTCATACTTACAAACCAGTCAGATGTGGGGACAAGAAAGAGTATTTGATGATGGAACTTCATCTGTTATAGATGATAATTATATAAGAAGTTCTATTCTAGAACCAATGACTCAAATTGTTGCTGGATACCAAGGTGTTATGCCAACTTACCAAGGATTGCTGAGTGATAGAGAGCTTGATGCATTAATTGCATTCTTGAAAACATTAAACGAAGATTCTCAAATTTAATTGTAAATTAAGAGGAATTTATGAGTGAACATAAAAAACAAAATTACTTAAACCACCCAAAAGGATTAATGTCTTGGATATTGACATTAGATCATAAGCGAATTGGTTTGATGTACTTATTTAGCGGTATTTTATTTTTCTTTTTAGGTGGATTATTAGCATTGGTAATGAGATTTGAGCTTGCAGCTCCTGGTAATGATATAATTTCTAATGAAGTATATAACAATGTTTATACATTGCACGGAGCAATAATGATTTTCCTCTTTATTATTCCTGCTATTCCGGGTGCACTAGGTAATATATTATTGCCCTTAATGGTTGGTGCTAAAGATGTAGCTTTTCCACGTTTAAATTTAGCAAGCTTTTATATTTATTCATTTGGTGCATTGTTTGCAATGTACACGATAATAAATGGTGGAGTTGATACTGGATGGACATTTTATACTCCGTATTCAACACAAAGCTCATCTAATGTAGTACCAATGACATTAGGAATTTTTATTATTGGCTTCTCTTCTATTCTAACTGGATTGAATTTTATTGCTACTATTCACAAAATGAGAATTCCTGGATTGACTTGGTATAAATTACCATTATTTGTTTGGGCACTTTATGGTACATCATTAGTTCAAATTACAGCAACACCTGTTTTAGCTATAACTATGGTTTTATTAATGTTAGAAAGGTTTCTTGGCATTGGAATCTTTGATCCTGCATTAGGAGGAGATCCTGTACTATATCAACACTTTTTTTGGTTCTACTCTCACCCTGCAGTATATATTATGATCTTGCCTGCATTTGGGATTATTAGCGAAATTATTCCTGTCCATTCAAGGAAAAAAATCTGGGGATATAAGTTTATTGCTTACTCAACTTTATCAATTGCATTTATTGGATTTTTAGTTTGGGGTCACCATATGTTTACTTCAGGTCAGTCTGTATTTTCACAAATTGTTTTTTCTTTCATTACCTATTTTGTTGGGATTCCTACTGGAGTAAAAATATTTAGTTGGATTTTAACAATGTATAAGGGCCAGGTTTCTTTTACTCCACCAATGATGTATGCATTATCATTCTTATTTCTGTTCACTATTGGAGGACTAACTGGAATTTTCTTAGGAGCTGTTGCTCTAGATATTCACTTACATGACACCTATTTTGTTGTTGCGCACTTTCATTATGTAATGCAAGGAGGTACTATTGTTGCATTCTTAGGCGGCTTGCATCATTGGTGGCCAAAGTCTTTTGGTGTAATGTATAACCAGACAATCGCAAATATTGCTGCTTTAGGTGTATTTATAGGATTTAATGGGACATTTTTCCCTCAGTTTTTACTTGGTTTAAGAGGTATGCCAAGAAGATATGCTACTTACGATGAGCAATTTGTAGAACTACATAGCTATTCAACATTTTGGTCAGGAATATTGGGTATATCAATTTTCATAGCTGTAATGAATTTATTCTGGTCTTTCATAAAGAAAAATAAAGTTGATCCAGGTTCAAATCCTTGGGGAGGCATGACTTTAGAGTGGACACACACTTCTTCGCCACCTCATCCTCATAATTTTGAAGAAGAGCCTGTGTTGCAACACGGTCCATATGACTATGACAAGGTAATTGTTGAAAAAACCTATAAAAAATGAGTGACCATAATCCAAACGCACCAAGTCATTTAAAACATTACTTTCATGATGTAAATCAGCAATATGAAACTTCAAAGTTTGCCATGTGGGCATTTATTTTGACAGAAGTTTTAACATTTGCTGGACTATTTGTAGCTTATATTGTTTACAGATCTTGGTATCCAGATATGTTTGTAGATGCTCATAAATTATTAGATGTTAACAAAGGACTTACTAATACTGTTGTGCTTATTACAAGCTCACTTACAATGGCTCTAGCAATTTGGGCTATTCAAAAAAATAATAAAAAACTTTCAGTTTTGATGTTAGTTGCAACTTTTGTTTTCGCATTAGCATTCTTAGGTATTAAATACTTAGAATATTCACATAAGTTTGAAGTTGGGCAACTTCCAGGATTATATTATTCATATATGGGGCCAGATGCAGCGCACCTTAATAACCCTCATATATTTTTTAGTATTTATTTTATCATGACTGGTCTTCATGGATTGCATGTAGCAATTGGTATGGGTCTTATTGCTTGGTTAATTTATAGTACTCAAAAAGGTAACTTAACATCAGAATATTATACTCCAATGGAAATGATTGGAATTTTTTGGCATTTAGTTGATTTGATTTGGATTTATTTATTCCCACTATTTTACTTAATAGGATAGAGAGATATGTCAGAACATCATATAACCCCGCTAAGAACTTACTTAATTATTGCTTCATTACTTCTTTTCTTATCAGCAGTGACAGTATGGGTTTCTTATGTCGATTTAGGACCTTTAAATATTGTTGTTGCTATGCTAGTTGCTACAGTTAAAGCAAGTTTAGTTGCATTTTTCTTTATGCATTTATTATGGGATGATAAGAAGAACTTAACAATGTTTTTAATGTCTTTAATGTTCTTTGGGATTTTTGTTACAATCACTTTATTAGATACTGAGTTCAGGGGAGACTTAGGTTTAAATCCTGAAGTAAAGAATCCCATAAATAATAGAGCTTCATTTTATGATACCTTACCTTTGACAGATACTCACGGCCATCCAGTCGATGAACATTCTGATGATCATCATGAGGATAAGGAACATCACTAGATGTCAAATAAGTTTTTTTTTAGATCTGCGTTCATTTCTACAATATTATCTTACTTATTAATTTTTGTTGGCGGATTAGTACGTGTTTCAGGTTCTGGATTAGGATGTCCAGACTGGCCAAAGTGTTTTGGAAGATGGGTTCCTCCAACAAGTATTGAACAAATTCCTGCGCATATTGACCCGACTGCATTTAACATAGTACTTGCTTGGATTGAATATGGAAATCGAATGTTAGGAGTTATCGTTGGTATTTCAATATTGTTAATGACTATTATTGCTGTAATTTATTTTAAAAAGAATAGTAAAATACTATTCTCATCTCTATTATCATTATTTTTAGTTGTTGCCAATGGAGGTTTAGGAGCAATTGTTGTTTCATCTGTACTTAATCCATTCATTGTAAGTTTACACATGATCTTAGCTTTATTTTTAGTTTCAGTTTTAAGCTATGTAACTATCGAATCTTATAAGCTAATTAATACGCAAAAATTTACTGGTATACTTTTATCCAAAAAAATATCAATATCTCTAATAGCGTTATGGATTTTTATTGTTATAGAAATTTTACTTGGAACAGGTATTAGAACAAATATTGAATTAATTGCAATTGATAATCCTTTATTATCAAAAGGAGAGTTGCTTGAATCATTGAATTCATATAAATATTTTCACTCTATTTTAGGATTTTCTCTTTTATTTCTAAGCTTTTATCTATGCTATCTATTTAAGGATGACTTTTTGGGTCTTTCAAAACAATTAGTATTATTTATCTTTGTAATGATAATACTTCAAATTTTTTTAGGAGAGTTAATGATTTTCTTTGAGATGCCACAATTAACAAGACTTTTTCATACTTGGGGCTCATCTTGGCTTGTAGGAATTATAATTATATTGTATAATACTTTGCAATATGAGCAGTCTCAATAAAAAACTTGTTATAGCATTCCTATTTATTTTTATGCTTGGTTCTTTTGGATTCTATATAATAGATAAGGCTACCAAATCTAGAATTGATAATATTAGTATTATTGGACAGGTTCCATCGTTTTCGCTAACAAATTTTGATGGATCAGTTATAACAGACCAGCAGCTAAATGACAAAATTTCAATTGTAAGTTTTATTTTTACTCAATGTGAAGGCGCATGTCCAATTATGTCAGAAAATATGTCTGTTCTCCAACAAAGATTTTCTGCTTCAGATGATGTTCAATTTCTATCAATTACTACAGACCCAGATTATGATACACTTGATATATTAGAAAAATTTTCCTCTAATTATAGTAATAATGATAACTGGTTTTTTTTGAGAGGAAATCTGATTGAAATTATTGAGCTATCTGAAAAAGGATTTTATCTTTCTGCAGCATTATTGCCTGCTGGACACTCAACACGCTTTGTTTTAGTTGATAAAGAGTTGAATATTAGAAAATATTACGAAGGTACTATAGAATCTAATATTTTCGAACTGCAAAGCGATATAGTCACTTTACTCAATCAAGGATAATATGTTTAATAATCTCATTGAGCTTACGAAGGTTAGGATCGGTTTTCTTGTTCTTACAACAACTGTCATTGGTTTTTACTTGGGTGCTCAAGGTAATATTGATTATATATTACTTTTTTATACTGTGTTTGGAACATTGCTTTCTTCTACAGGTTCTTCAGTAATGAATAACGTAATTGAGTCTGAATCTGATAAGTTAATGGATAGGACAAAAAATAGAGTGTTACCAACGAAAAAGATTTCTATTGGTTTCGCAAAATTCTTAGGAATATCATTTATTTTTTCAGGGCTATTAATTCTTTATTTCAAAGTTAATTTTCTAACATGCGTCCTATCTCTTTTGACAATTTTTTCATACTTGTTTTTATATACTCCATTAAAAAGAAAATCTTGGTTAAATACTTCTGTAGGTGCTATACCAGGTGCCATTCCGCCTCTTGGAGGTTGGACTGCAGCTACAAATTCGCTTGAGTGGGGCGGAATAGCTGTTTTTTTAATCTTATTTTTTTGGCAACATCCACATTTTTACTCTATTGCATATATGTATAAAGAAGATTATAAAAATGCAGGATTGCAAATGTTGCCAGTAATTGACAATGGTATTAAAAGAACAGTTCTACATATTTTTTTACATGCACTTATTTTAATTCCAATTTCTACACTACCATTTTTTTTGGGATTTTCAGGAAGAGTATATTTTGTTGGTGCATATATATTAAGTAACATTTATATGCTTTTTTGTTTACCATTTATCCTTGAACAAAATAAAGATAATGCGCGATTAATTTTTAAGACATCAATATATTATTTTCCTCTACTACTATTTCTTATTGTAGCAGATTTAAGAGTCTAGCTTTTCTATTCTTTGTGCGTGTCTTCCTGCTTCAAAATCTGTAGATAACCAGAGCTCAATTATTGATTCAGCATCTTGATTTGATAAAAATCTTGCTCCAATTGATAATATATTTGCATTATTATGGATTCGAGATAATTCAACAATTTCACTTGGTCCATTGTAAAATACAGCAGCTCTAATACCTTTTACTCTATTTGCAGCCATTGCTTCTCCTTGACCTGATCCACCAAAAATTATACCAATTAAATTATGTTCAGCAATATATTTTGCAGCAGGTAGTATAAAGTCAGGATAGTCATCTAATGCGTCATACTCTAATGCTCCAAAATCTTTAACATTATAGCCTTTTTCTGAAAGAAATTTTTTAACATGTTCTTTCAACTCAAAGCCAGCATGATCAGTTGCAAGAACAATAGTTTTACTCATTAAGATAATCCTCAATTTTTTTAATAATTTTTTCTTTTACAAATCCTAAATGCAAAGCAACATCTTTTCCAGGTGCAGACGCACCAAATTCATTTATACCAATATTTAAACCATCAATACCTGTAAATTTTTGCCAACCTGAAGTTATACCAGCTTCTAAAGATATTCTTTTTGAGCAAGATTTATTCATTATTGTAGAAATATATTCTTCATTTTGTCTTTCAAGTAATTCCCAGCAAGGAATGTTGATAATTTGAATTTTTTTATTGATTGATTTACATACATCTAGGGCTAAATGAACTTCTGAACCTGTTGTATATAAAACTGCATCTGGATTATCTTCTTTTTTCAAGATATACCCACCTTTATTTACACCTTCTTCAATGGCTTTTTCATCGATATTAAGTTTTGGCAGTTTTTGTCTTGTAAGTAGAATTGCGCTAGGGCTATTAACATTTTTCATAATTGATTTAAAACTATAAAATGTTTCTAGTGCGTCAGCAGGTCTAAAAACCAAAAGGTTAGGAATATTTCTTAAAGACATCGAATGTTCTACTGGTTGATGTGTTGGACCATCTTCGCCAACAAAAATCGAATCATGAGTGAACTCATACATCACATGAAGATTTTGAATTGCAGATAGCCTTATAGCTGATCTAACATAGTCACTAAAAACTAAAAATGTTCCTCCGAAAGGAAAGTGATTTCCATAAAGAGCAATTCCATTCATTATAGCCCCCATTGGAAATTCTCTTACACCAAATGCTATATTTCTCCCTTTAGGATTTGATACAGAAAAATCATCATAAGTATTAGCAAAATTTGTTGTGCAATTTGAGCCATCTAAATCAGCTGATCCACCAATAATATGTGGAAATTTTTTTGCAAATTCGTCTAATGAAATTCCAAATGCTTGCCTTGTTGCCATTATATCACTTCCAAAATCTGGAACAGATAATGATTTAAGCATTTGATCAAGATTAATACTTTTTAATTCAAACTCTTTATCCCTTTCAACTACTTTATGATTAAGAGAGTCAAAGTTTCTTTGAAAGTGACTAATAATTTCTTCATTACAAAAAAATGACTCTTGTAAAAGTCCCAACTTTTCTTTGGTAAGTTTTATTTCTTCTTCGTTGAATGGACTACCATGTGATTTATGGCTATTTTCAAGACTATAACTTCCTTTGGCTATTACAGTTTTTCCAATAATAATGCTGGGTTTGTCGTTTGACTGAGCGTTTTCTAATGCCAATCTTATTTCATTATGGTTATGACCATCTATTTCTTGTACATGCCAACCCATTGATTCATATAATTTTCCATAGTCAGTTGAATCTACTCTTGATGTTTTTCCTGCGATTTGAATATCATTTTTATCATAGAACATAATAAGATTTGAAAGTTGCCAGTGACCTGCAAGAGTACTAGCTCCTAATGCTATTGGTTCTTGCAAATCTCCATCTCCAGCTAATATATATGTATATCTTTTTGAAGCAGAATTTGAAGATGCTTTTTCAGCTAATGCCATACCAATACCCATGCCCACTCCTTGTCCAAGTGGACCAGTATTTGCATCAATACCAGGAGTTTCTATTTCGGGATGACCAGGTGTTAAACTACCCAATTTCCTAAAGCTTTTAAGATCTTCAATCTTCAAGTAGCCACACAAGTATAAAATTGAATAAATTAGCATGCAGGTATGTCCCACAGATAAAACTACACGATCTCTGTTTTGCCAATCCGGATTTTCGGGATCTATTGTTAAAAATTCAGAATATAAAATATAAGTAAAATCTGCTAGAGACATTGGACCGCCAGGATGACCAGACTTAGCATTACTAACTCCATCCATAACTAATCCTTTAATAACATTTACTGTTAATAAATCTTTTTGTTCATCATTTAAATTTTTGAATTGAATGATCGAATTTTTTTTCATATCGTTTGCATAGAGTTAATTGTTTTAATAGGATTTTCAGACTGAAAAACTTGTGAACCTGCAACAAGTATATCTCCACCAGCTGACACAACATCTTTATAGTTTTCTAGCTTAATACCTCCATCAACCTGAATCATAATTTTATCTCTTATTTTTTGCTCAATAAGATATTCATTGATTTCAGAAATTTTTTCAATGGTTGAAGGGATAAAGCTTTGGCCACCAAATCCAGGTTCAACAGACATAACAACAATATAATCAATGAACTCTAAATATTTTTTTAAGATTGAGAAAGGTGTTTTCGGTTTTAATGCAAGCCCACATTTAAGATTATTTTTTTTTATCGTATTAATTAAAATTTTGGGCGGAAAAGTAAAACGCGATTCAGTGGCTTCAATATGAAATGAAATTCCATTTGCTCCTGCATCAATAAAGGGAAGAAGCATATCAAAAGGATTGCTAACCATTAAATGAACATCAAAAAATAAATTTGAATGATTTCTAATAGATTTAACTAAGCCTGGTCCAAAAGAAAGATTAGGAACAAATTGTTGATCCATAATATCTAAATGAAGCCATTCAGCTTTAGATTCGTTACAAAGTTTAACCTCTTTTTGAAGGTTAGAAAAGTCAGCTCCTAATAAGGATGGAGCAATTATTGGATTTTGTACATTTGGCATGATATTGAAGCTACACAACATTTTTTTTTAATAGCAAAGGAATTGTTGATATATAGCAATGTTTTTTTTATCTTAGACCGACTAGTCGGTTTATGAACAAAAATCTTCAAAGCGATAAAAAGAACAATATTTTAATGGCTGCTGTTAAAGTGCTAACTAAAAAAGGTTATTATAGTAGCACAATGGATGATATTGTAGCTGAATCAAAAATGAGCAAAGGAGCGATCTATCATTATTATTCAAGTAAAAAAGATGTTTACCTTGCTGTAATAGATATGTGGGAAAATCAAACACAGGAATTACTCGCACCAGCTGCTGATGAAAAGTCTAGCGCAAAAGCAATAAAAGAGCTTTTTAATTTATTAGCTAAGCAATTAAAAATTGATGGAAGCTTTTTCAATTGCCTTCCTACTTTATGGGCAATTGCAAGACACGATGATGATTTTAAAAAGAAGATGCAAAAAGTTTATAATCGTTTTCAAAGATTTATAGAATTAATAATTTTAAAAGGCATTGAAAGTAAAGAGTTTGTCAATTTGAGACCAAATAATGCTCAGACATCAGCTTTATCATTGATACTAAATTTTGAAGGTATATTTTGGTTTAATATTTTTAGTTCAAAGTATGTTGATGCTGAAAAATATATTGATGAAGTTTCAAGCTATATTTTATATGCCTATACTCAAAAAGAAGGGGAAAAGTAATGTCAAAAGAACAAGCAGTTGATTATAGTAAAATTAAAACCGGTGGAACATTTTTAACTAATGTTGTCGGATCTGAAAAAGTTTTTTGTAAAGAACTATTTTCAGAAGAAGAAAAAATGATTTATGAAGCAATGCGCGATTTTGCAACAAATGAATTGTTACCATTATCTCAAAATGAACTAAATAAAAAAGATGAAAAATTAATAAGAAAACTTGTTGAACAAATGGGTGAATTAGGTTTCTTAGGAATTGATGTTCCTGAAAAATATGGTGGATCAGAAATGACCAAGACTGGTATGTGTATATTAGCAGAAGGTATTTCATTTTGTGGTAGCCCATCTTTTTGTACTGTTTGGAATGTTCAAACTTCTATCGGTTCTTTAGGAATCATATGGTATGGAAATGACGAACAGAAACAAAAATGGTTGCCAGGTATTTGTTCAGGAGAAAAAATTGCAGCTTTTGGTTTAACAGAACCTGAAGCTGGTTCAGATGCAACAAATTCCAAGACTACAGGTGTACTTTCAGATGATGGAAAACATTATGTATTAAATGGTCAGAAAATCTTTATTTCAAATGGTGCATGGGCTGATACTTTCATAGTCGCACTGAAAATTGATGGAAAATTTTCTTCTATTGTTGTTGAAAAAGGTACTCCAGGATTTGATATTGGAAAAGAAGAGAAAAAAATGGGAATGGAAGGCTCTTCAACCGTTCCTTTATATTTTTCAGACTGCAAAGTTCCAGTTGAAAATTTACTTGGTAATGTAGGTGATGGTGCAGGTCCTGCATTTTGTGGTCTAAATATTGGTAGATTTAAACTTGGTGCCTCAGCTATAGGCGGAATGATGTTAGGAATGCAACATGCTGTTGAGTATGCAAAAGAGAGAAAAGCTTTTGGACAATACATTTCTGATTTTGGTTCAATTCAAGAAAAATTAGCTTCTGCAGCTATTCTAACATACACACTTGATAGTACATGTTACTCAGTTATAGGAAAACAAACAGAAGCCATTAATCAGTTGGATAAGAATGATCCTAAATATTACATCAAGCAAGGAAACACTACGGAAAAATATATTGCAGAAAATTCTATTGTAAAGGTATATGGTAGTGAGTCAGCAGAACAATTAATTGATCATTGTTTCCAAATTTTTGGTGGTTATGGATTCATTGAAGAATATCCAATTGCACAAGCATATAGAGATAATAGAATAAATAAAATTTGGGAAGGAACAAATGAAATCAACAAAATGCTTTGTGGAAGAGCTATGATTACAAAAGCCTTGAGCGGAGAAATTGGATTTAAAGAATATTTGGAAAAAGTTGATGAATATTGTGCTAATGGTCTTGATAGTGGCTATGAAGGTGATTTCAAAGATGAAGTAGAATGTATTGAAGCTGCTAAAGGTATTTATGCAATCTGTTTGAATGAATCATTAAGCAAGCACGGTCAAGATATTGGGACTGAGCAAGTGATTATTGAAAATCTTGCTAATATCCTTATCTATTGTTACGTAGCTGATTCAACTTTATCAAGAGTGATGCAGCACAAGGATTTTTATGAATCTAAAAATCAAATTGTACCTGAATTGTGTGCAAAGGTATACACTGCTGAGCAAGGTATTAGAGTCATGGAGTATACTTACAAAATATTAAATAATATTTATAATGGTGATATTCCATCAGATCTAAATGCTAAGCTTGATGTTTTGAAAGAAAGACTTTCTTTATCAACTGACACAATTGGTTTAAAGAA
>Ga0209036_1000364_pt1 | contig 19429 bp, 18 predicted proteins | sample MarorgKNORR_S2LV_3_FD_188222 | JGI IMG/M metagenome (GOLD analysis project Ga0209036, IMG submission 188222) | Marine microbial communities from the Southern Atlantic Ocean, analyzing organic carbon cycling - DCM_A/KNORR_S2/LV (SPAdes) (version 2) | ecosystem: Environmental > Aquatic > Marine >... | reverse complement strand
GCTACTGACCCTGTAACTGGAGATGAAAAGGATTTATTTCTATACGTTGATATATCTTCAACCTTATGATGTTCCCATTCTTTAAAATGTTTTCTGATTAGTTCAAAATCTATTTTTGGATAATCCGACATCTCATGTAATTCTTTTGTGTATTCAGTCTGAAAATCAATCATCTGATCAGGATTTTCTAGTTTTTCTTCTAAAGCAACCCATTTATTAATATCTTTTTCAATATCCCCTCCACTTGGCATATTTATTTTCCCCATTATAACATCTCTTGCGTACCAAGCTTGGCAATCAAACATATTAAATGTGTGAAACTGGTCTTGCATTCCTAGATACAAAAGTTTGTGATTATCTTGCCAAACAATACCTTTGTATAATTTTGGGGGATAGAGTCTGTTTCTTGTTTTAAGTTTTAAATTTTCTTCCAAGAAAGGAAAATGATGTAGGTAACCAGTACATAGTATTATTACATCTGCATCCTGTTCCGTGCCATCTTTAAAAATTGCTTTTTTTCCCTCTAATCTATCTAAATAGAATACTTCCTTCATTCCTTCAGGCCATTTAAAACCCATAGGATTATGCCTGTAGCCAATTGTTACACTTTTTGCTCCATATTTATTGCATTGAAGCGCAATATCCTCAGCGGAATAACTGCTTCCTAAAACTATAATATTTTTTCCTCTAAATTCTTCTGCATCTCTAAAATCATGTGAGTGCATTATTCTTCCAGGAAATGAACTCATACCTTTATATTCGGGTATAAAAGGAACTGAAAAATGACCAGTGGACACTACAACGTAATCAAAATGATCAGTTAAAATTTTATCATTTTCTTTATCTTGATAGCTAACTTCAAATTTATCTGATTTAAAAACTGTATTAACTACTCTTGTATTAAATTTAATTTTATTTCTTAAATTTCCTTTACTTACTCTACTCGTGATATAATCATAAAGTACTTCTCTAGGTGGGAAAGATGGAATTGGCTTACCAAAATGTTCATCAAAAGAATAATCTGCAAATTCAAGACACTCTTTAGGTCCGTTTGACCAAAGATATCTATACATACTATTATGAACTGGATCTCCATATTGGTCAGATCCTGTTCTCCAGCTATAATTCCAAAGACCTCCCCAATCACTTTGTTTTTCAAAGCAAACTATTTCAGGGATTTTGTCTCCTTTTTTTTCGGCATGTTCAAAAGCCCTCAGTATTGATAACCCACATGGTCCAGCACCGATAATAGCGACTTTAGTCATGATAATTTTTCCTCTACAATTAAAATTATAAATATATTGTACTAAGAAAAATAGAAAAATTAAATATTATTTTAATATGAAAACTAATTGGAATTATCCTACTACAATTTGGGTTGGAGATAACAGAATTCAAGATTTAGGTCTAGCATGTAAAAATCTAAAAATCGATAAACCATTATTTGTCACAGATAAGGATTTAATTAATCTAAAAATGGTTCAAGATATTATTTTAGATTTAAAAAAAACCTTTAATCATCTTCAAGTTTTTTCAAATTTTTCAGGTAATCCTGTAGGCGAGAATGTGGAAGAGGGAGTAGGGGAGTTTAAAAAATTAGGTTGTGATGGAGTTATTGCATTTGGTGGTGGCAGCGGTCTTGATGTAGGTAAAGCTATTGCTTTTATGTCAGGACAGTCTAGACCAATATGGGATTTTGAAGATATAGGTGATTATTGGAAAAGAGCAGATGAAACTAACATTGCACCTATCATTGCTGTACCCACTACAGCAGGGACAGGATCAGAAACTGGAAGAGCATCAGCTATAATCAATAAACAAACAGGTATAAAAAAAATTATTTTCCACCCGAAATTTTTACCTTCAATTGTAATTTTAGATCCTAATTTAACTTTAGATCTTTCTCCAAGATTGACTGCAGCGACAGGTATGGATGCTTTGGCACACAATTTAGAAGCTTTTTGTGCACCAGGATTCCACCCGATGGCTGATGGAATTGCGATTGAGGGAATGAAGTTAATTAAAAACTCATTAATTAAAGCAGTTAAGAACGGTAAAGATTTAAATGCTAGAGCAGAATTATTAGCTTCAGCTAGTATGGGTTCTACTGCTTTTCAAAAAGGGCTTGGTGCTATTCATTCTTTAAGCCACCCTATTAATGCGCAATTTAATGTTCACCACGGTTTATCAAATGCAATCTTTATGCCTTATGTATTAACTTTTAATAAAGAAATGATTGAAAAAAGGATAATTTCTGTATGTGATTATCTCGAACTCGATAAAAGTTTTGATAGTTTTTTACACTGGATTTTAGAACTAAGAAAAGAATTAAATATACCACATAAATTATCAGAAATTGTTGATGTAAATAAAATAAATTTAGAGCAGTTATCAGTTATGGCATTAGAAGATCCTTCAACTTCTACCAATCCAAGGACAATGAGTAAGGATGACATGAAAGCACTTTATGAACACAGTATTTCAGGTAAATTATTTTAATGAAAAGAATTCTTATAGTTGAAGGCAACCTTAGAGAAGAAAATCAAAGCTTTACTGATGGTGGAATTAAAACTCATACTGAAAGTTTAAAAGACAGTATTAGTTATTTTACAGATCAATTAGATATTGATGTTGTTAATCCTTCATCAGATGAAAATATTAATGAAGTAGCTAAAGATTTAACTAAATATCATGGAATGATATGGGGTGGTAGTAGTTTAAATATTTACAATGATACTCCAGAAATAAGAAGACAAATAAACTTTATGAGGGAATGTCAAAAGAATATAAAAAATATATTCGCAATATGTTGGGGAATGCAAGTTGCTGTGACCGTTGCTGGTGGTGAAGTAAAGAAATGCCCTAATGGCGCTCACAGGGGAATAGCTCACGACATAGAAATAAACGAAAATGGTCTTAAACATCCGCTTTATAAAAATAAAAATAAAAAATTTAATACCCCTGCATTTAATTTTGATGAAGTTGTAAAATTACCTGAGGGCTCTACATTACTTTCATCAAATCCAATAAATAAAGTCATGGGTATAAATTTTAACGTTGGTCAAACCAATGTATGGGGAATTCAATATCACCCAGAGATAACTTATGCCAAAATGATAAGCTTAATTCATTTTAGGAGAGATCGACTTTTAGAAAAAAAAGCATTTATTGACCAAATGGAAATAGACTCTCATGTAAAAATTATAGAAGATGAAAATAAAATTTCAAATAAAGATGCAAGGATGAGAGAATTAGAAAATTGGCTAAATAATTTAAATTAGAACAAGCCTTCTATTTCACCTTTTTCATTAAGCTTAATAGAGTCTGCTGCAGGAACTCGAGGAAGTCCTGGCATTGTCATGATGGCTCCGCATATAACAACAATAAATTCTGCACCTGAAGATAATCTTACTTCTCTAATTGGTAATGAATGGCCTGTTGGAGCACCTTTTGCGTTTGGATCAGTAGAAAAACTATATTGTGTTTTGGCTACACATATAGGTAAATTTCCATAACCCGCTTCTTCAAAAGATTTTAATTGATCTTTTATTTTACTTTCAGCAACAACTTCGTTTGCTCGATAAATTTCTTTTGCAACAGTTTCAACTTTCTTAAGTAAAGGTGTTTTTTCATCATATAAAAATTTAAAATTTGCTTGTTTTTGATCAATTAAATCTACAACATGTGAAGCAAGTTCTTTTGTCCCTTCGCCACCATTTGACCAATGAGTGCATAAAGTAGCTTTTACTCCCATATTATCACAAGCATTTATTAACTCTTTTACTTCATTATCAGTATCAGCAACAAAATGATTAACAGCAACCGCTACCGGTAAACCAAATTTTTTTACGTTTTCAATGTGTCTTTCTAAATTTACTAAACCTTTTTTTAGCGCTTCTACATTTTCATTTTTTAAATCATCTTTAGCTACACCGCCGTGCATTTTTAATGCTCTGATTGTTGCAACAATAACTACACACTCAGGTTTTAAATTTGATTTTCTACATTTAATATCTAAAAATTTTTCTGCTCCTAGGTCTGCTCCAAATCCAGCTTCAGTTACAACATAATCAGCTAGTTTTAAACCTGCTTTAGTTGCTATTACAGAGTTACAACCGTGCGCAATGTTTGCAAAAGGACCACCATGAATAATGGCAGGATTATTTTCTAACGTTTGAGTTACATTAGGCCTGATTGCTTCCTTTAACAAAACAGTCATTGGTCCGTGAGCATTTAAATCTTTTGCAAAAATAGGCTTTCTATCTCTAGTATAAGCAACTGTAATATTACCTATTCTCTTTTCCAAATCTTCAAGATCATTTGCTAAACAAAAGATAGCCATTATCTCAGATGCTACTGTAATATCAAAACCATCTTCTCTTGGAAAACCATTAGCTACTCCACCTAAATTAATATTGATAGATCTTAAAGATCTATCATTCATATCCATAACTCTTCTCCAAACTACTCTTCTTACATCTATGTTTAATTTATTTCCCCAATAAATATGATTATCAATTAACGCTGACAATAAATTGTGAGCAGATGTAATTGCATGGAAATCCCCCGTAAAATGTAAATTGATTTGTTCCATTGGAACAACTTGAGCATATCCTCCACCTGCTGCTCCACCTTTCATTCCAAATGAAGGACCTAAACTAGGTTCACGTAAACACACTATAGAATTTTTACCAATTTTATTTAATCCATCATTTAAACCAACTGACGTAGTAGTTTTTCCCTCACCTGCAGGAGTTGGTGTAATAGCAGTAACTAAAATTAATTTTCCATTTTGTTTATCTTTTAAACTATCTAAATATTCTAAATTTATTTTAGCAATATGACGTCCCATAGGGCTAAAAGCACTTGGTTCGTCTGGAACATTAATTTTACCCAAAATCTCATTTATGGGTTTCATTTTTGCTTCTCGTGCAATTTGGATATCTGATTTTGACATAAATCTAATTACTTATTAATGAGCAGAATTACTATCCTTTTTTGTCACGTATTTAAACATCTAAAAAATATATATAAAAAAAATTAGCAAAAACTTATATTTAATTTTATAAAACTTACGGATGCAGAAATATTCAGTATTTAGTCTAATCAAAAACGCTTTCTCCAATCACCAAAATTGGGAAGTTGCTTGGAAAGATCCAACTCCAAAAAGTGAATATGATGTAGTCATCATTGGAGGTGGAGGACATGGTCTTGCTACTGCATATTATTTAGCAAAAGAACATAATATTAGAAATGTAGCTATCATTGAGAAAGGCTGGATTGGTGGTGGAAATGTTGGTCGAAATACAACGATCATAAGATCAAATTTTATGTACGATGCTAATGCAAGATTTAATGAATTTGGAATGGATTTATGGAGAAACTTAAGTCAAGAACTGAACTTTAATGTGATGTTTTCTCCAAGGGGAATAATAAACTTAGCCCACTCAGATGCTCAAATGAACGCATATGCTCGTAGAGGAAACTCTATGAGATTAAATGGAATAGATGCAAAATTATTGGATAGAGACGAAGTTAAAAAATTAATTCCAATGGCTGACTTTAGTGATGAAGTACGTTTCCCAATTTTTGGAGGCTTAATGCAACCAAGCGCTGGTACCGCAAGACATGACGCTGTTGCTTGGGGTTATGCGCGTCAAGCAGATGATATGGGAGTAGATATAATACAACATTGTGAGGTCACTGGTTTTGATGTTGTTAACGGAAAGATAAAAGGAATTAGAACTTCAAGAGGAGATATTAAAGCAAAAAAAGTTGGATTATGTGTTGCAGGTAGCACAAATATATTAGCTGAAAAATTAAATATGACACTGCCAATAGAAACTCATGTACTGCAAGCTTGTGTTTCAGAACCTGTAAAACCATTATTAGACGGAGTAGTAACTTTTGGTGCAGGCCACTTTTATATAAGTCAATCAGATAAAGGTGAGATGGTAATGGGTGGTGATCTTGATGGATATAATAGTTATGCTCAAAGAGGTAACTTACCAACTATACAACATGTATTGACAGGTGGCTTAGCTTTGTTTCCATTTTTAAGTAGATTAAAAATGTTAAGGACATGGGGAGGGATCATGGATATGTCTATGGATGGTTCTCCAATAATTGATAAAACTCATATTGAAGGTTTATATTTAAATTGTGGATGGTGTTATGGAGGTTTTAAATCAACTCCTGTCTCAGGTTGGACATTTGCTCACACAATTGCGCAAGATCAAGTTCATGAATTAAATTCAGAATTAAGATTAAATAGATTTTCTACAGGCCATCTTTTAGATGAAAAAGGTTTAGGAACTAAAACCTGGATTGGTTAAAAAATGTTATACATCAAATGTCCTTATTGCGGTTTAAGAGCACAAAAAGAATTTTCATATGGAGGTGATGCAACTGTAAAAAGACCTAATATAAATGAAGAAGTATCAAGCGAGGATTGGGATAATTTTGTTTATATGAGAAAAAGTCCAAGAGGGAAACATATAGAGTTATGGCAACATATAGCTGGATGTAGACAATGGATTAAGGTGCAAAGAGACACCGCTACACATGAAATTTTCCAAACAGCAAAAGTCACAGAAGAAATAAGATGAGCCAACCATTTAGATTAAATAAAGAGGGATTAATTAATCGAAACAAAAAAATATCTTTTACTTTTAATGGTAAAAAATTATTTGGATATGAAGGTGATACAATTGCATCCGCTTTAATAGCAAATGGAATACACCTAGTTGGTAGAAGTTTTAAATATCATAGACCGAGAGGTTTTTTTGGTGCAGGAGTAGAGGAGCCAAACGCAAAGCTTCAAGTAGAATTCAATGGTCATTCAGAGCCAAATGTTAATGCAACAGAAATGGAACTCGTTGAAGGTTTATCAGCTACTAGCCAGAATTGTTGGCCATCAGTTAATTTTGATATTGGTGCAATTAATAATTTTTTAAAAATGTTTTTCCCTGCTGGGTTTTATTACAAAACATTTATGTGGCCTAAAAGTTTCTGGTATAAAATTTACGAACCTTTCATTAGAAAAGCCGCAGGATTAGGGGTTGCTTCGATAGAAAAAGATAAAGAAAGATATGAACATAAATTTGAGTATTGCGATTTATTAGTTACTGGATCTGGACCCTCTGGATTAGCAAGTGCTTATGCTGCTGCAAAAAATGGAGCAAAAGTAATTTTAGCTGAGGATAAACCAAGATTTGGAGGAACACTTTTAACTGATGACGTAAGCATCGATAATTTATCAGGAAAAGATTGGGCAGAAAAAATAATTACTGAATTAAAATCTATGCCCAATGTCACTGTAAAAAATAGATCTCAAGTTTTTGGTTATTATGATCATAACATGCTGGTAATGTTTGAGAGAGTTAGTGATCATTTAGAGAAAAAATCAAAATTCACCCCAAGACAAAGACTTTGGTATATTAGAGCCAAAGAAACAATTTTATCAACTGGTTCAATTGAAAGACCAATTGTGTTTGGCAACAATGATACTCCAGGAATTTTTTTATCAGCAGCTGCAAAAGAATATATGAAAGTCTACGGAGTATTGGTTGGAAAGAAACCTTTAATATTTACAAATAACGATAGTGCATATGAAACAGCTTTAGAGTTCAAAAAAAATAATGTTGAACCAATTATATTAGATACAAGAGAAGAACATTCATCGGAATTAATCGATGAAGCTAAATCAAAGGGAATTGATATAAGATTTTCTCACGGTGTTATTGTTGCTAATGGTTACAAAAAAGTTAAATCTGCAAAAATTGGCAAACTGAATAAAGATAAAAATTCTTTTGAGAAAATAGAAACTGTAGATTGTGATTGTATTTGTGTGTCTGGATTTTGGACACCATCTGTACATTTAGCATCACAATCAGGAAATAAACTTAAGTATGAAGAAAAAATTGATGCATTTATTCCAGATAAGAAAAAACAACATGAGACATCAGTTGGTGCAGCAAATGGATCATTTACATTAGAAGAAAGTTTAAAACATGGTTTTGAAAATGGTTCAAATCTTTCCGCAAAAATTACAGAGACTAAAACAGAAATCTCAATTCCAAATGTAAATGAAAAGAAATACGGAGCTCATGATAAATTTTGGTGTATGCCGTTACCTAAAAATGAAAATCCAAAAAGATTTGTTGACTTTCAAAATGATGTATCTGTCTCTGATATAGAAATCGCACTAAGAGAAGGTTACAGATCAATAGAGCACGTCAAAAGATATACAACTCTTGGAATGGCAACAGATCAAGGCCGTACAAGTAATTTAAATGGTCTTCAGTTGGTATCTAATATAGAAAATAAAATAGTTCCTGAAGTGGGACACACAACATTTAGACCACCTTTCACACCAATTACAATCGGGACAATAGTTGGTCGTGAAGTAGGTATGGAATATATGCCGACTAGAAAAACCCCAATGCATGAATGGCATGAGAAAAATAATGCTGTATTTGTTGATGCAGGTGCTTGGAAAAGACCTCGATATTATAAGCTAGGAAGTGAAACTTTATTTGAAGCTTCAAAGAGAGAGGCAAAAAATGTTAGAGAGAATGTTGGTATATGCGATGTAACAACATTAGGAAAAATTGATATTAAAGGTCCAGACGCAGCAGAATTTTTAAATAGAGTTTATACAAATGCTTGGATGAAATTACCTATTGGAAAAGCAAGATATGGATTAATGCTTAGAGAAGATGGAATTGTCATGGATGATGGAACAACAACAAGGATTTCAGAAAATCATTATCATATGACAACAACAACTGCACAAGCTGCAAATGTTTTATCTCACTTAGAATATTATCTTCAAATTATTTGGCCAGAATTAAACGTAAATGTTGTCTCTACAACTGAGCAATGGGCAGGAGCTGCAATTGCAGGACCCAAATCTAGAGACATGTTATCAAAATTATATCCAGACTTAGACGTATCAAATGAGGCTTTGCCTTTTATGGGCTATAAAGAAGCAGAATTTTTTGGTGTTCCATCAAGAATTTTTAGAATTTCATTTTCTGGCGAGCTTGCATATGAGATTAATGTTAAATCAGATCATGGTATGTTCATGTGGGAGAAAATGATGGAAGTAGGAAAAGAATTTGGAAATCAGCCTTACGGAACTGAAGCTTTATCAACATTAAGAATTGAAATGGGACACGTTGCAGGACCAGAATTAGATGGCCGAACAATCCCATCAGATGTTTCATTAAATGGATTAGTTTCAAAGAAAAAAGATTTTATTGGCAAAAATTCTTTAGGAAGAGAAGCATTTAATGTTGAGAGCAGACAAAAAATTGTTGGACTTATTCCAATTGATAGAAAGTCTAGTATTCCTGAAGGATCTCATATCGTCCAAGATCAGAATGCAAAATTACCTAATCCTAAACTTGGTCACGTTTCTTCTTCTTGTTGGAGTGTAGAAAATAATAATCCATTTTCTCTAGCAATTATGAAAGATGGAAAAAACATGATTGGCAAAAAGTTTTTTGCGGTATCACCATTAAAAAATAAATCAATTGAAGTAGAAGTTATTTCTTCTCATTATGTTGATCCTGAAGGAAAAAGAGTTAGATCATGAAAAATGTTTCTGCACTAGAAAATATTCATAAACATGGATTGTTTGGCAATCACGATAGTAAAGATGAGCTAATAAATATTAGAGAAATCAAAGATGTTTTGATTTATCAAATTGTTAAATATAAAAAATCTTCAATTAGTATTGATAAAATAAAAATAGATAATTTAAATTTACCTCAGACTCTTTTGGTATCTTCAAATCATAATACAAGAATTTTATGGATGGGACCTGATAATTGGTTAGTCGTTTCAAAGAATAAAGAAATAGAAAAATCTATTTTAGAAAACCTAAGTCATGATGATTTTGCATTAACTGATCTATCTCATTCAAGAACAATACTTGAATTAGAAGGTTCTTTGGTAGATGAAGTATTGAAAAAAGGTTGTCCGTTAAACTTAGATGGTCTTGATGAAGGAAAATGTTCTAATTCTGCTTTTCATGCAATTACAATAACTATTGATTTTATTAGTTCAAATCCAAGAAAAGTAAGAATATTTGCTTTAAGAAGTTTTGGTGAATCTCTTTATCATTCAATAACTGATGCTTGTTTAGAATTTGGCTATAAAGCTGAATAAAAATTATTCTGAAGTTTTAAATTTAGTTTTTTGAATAATAACCACAAACACAATTGGAATTATTAAAGTTATTAGTGTTACTGTTATCAACAAAATACCTAGATCTGAATAATCGGCAGTGGTAAGAATAGCGTTTGTTACCTTATCCTTTACCTCTCTAGTAATAACATAAATTTCATTTAAATATTTAGTCCCTAAAGCACTTGCTGATAAAGCAAGATTTGTAAAAGATGCGAATACTGCAAAGAAAGTTGCTTTTAAGTGCGAAGGCGCATTTTTAGCAATCCATGCAAGCAAAGGTATCATTGAGACTTGTCCCAAAGGTGACTCAAGTGCAGTATTTAATATTGCAATAAACTTGGCATCAACAACTCCATTAGTAATTGATGATGTCCAATTGTGAAATCCATAATACATTCCCACACTTGGTAAAAATAAAATTGCACCTGCAACAGATAAAATCACTATTATTCTAGCTATTGAGTTGTTTGCCATAAATGGTCTTAATAAAATAATACCAACAAGCGTTAAAACAGAGGCTATAAGAGATAATACAGAAAAAAATTGTTCATTGAATTCAAGTACATCAATTTCAAACCAAGATAAACCCGGACCAGGTCCTGGCATTGCTCTAAAAATAAAAATTATTATTGCTGTGCCTACAACAGTAAGTCTTAAATCTTGAGGAAGTTCTTTAACTAATTTATTCATTAAAAATAGAATAATTGCCATTGAACCTACGAAAACAATTTCTTGAGCAAAAGGCACTTTGAATGATCCAATACCTAAAGTGAAAATAACAAAAACCAAGCTTCCACCTAATATCCACCAGTTTACTTCAGTTTTCTCTGAAGGAGCATAATCTTGGTCACCCTTTAAACCTTGTTCAATTAGTTTTCTTTTCTTTTGATTTTTTAAATATGAAGCAAGAAATATTCCTAGTACAGATACAATTGGAATAATTAAAGCATATATATAAATTGAACCGTATAAACTTATCTTATCTGTTTGTTCAAGTTCGTCTACTCCTTTAAAGAGGATAACGTTAGCTAAAGCAACTAAAACAGTTCCACCAATTATTGCAAATCTTCCAAGAGTTTGCATTGTTGTATGCATAAGTTTGATTTCATCTCTTGAAAATTTATTTCCACTATCATCAACTAAAGGAACTGCTTCTACAGTCATAGCATCGGCTACAACATCTTGCACAACATAACCAATCGGAGCAAGCAAAACACTGATCACAAACCATGTTTCTACTGAAAGAATTGAGGACATCCATTCAGTATGAATTATTAAACCGTACATTATAATTAAACTTAATGAGATTAAGGATGCTCCAACAAAAACCATGTAATTTTTTTTATTCCAGATTAGATCAACAAGATGACCTAAAGGCATCTTCAATGCCCATGGAATTCCAGCCCAAAAACCCAGTCCAGCAAGAAAAGCAGCAGATAAGTTTAGATAGTCTTTAACAAAAAAAGTTCCAACAATACCTGTTAGTCCTGAAATACCAGCAGCAAGATAAATCATCAATGGTGGTAGATAGGTCCACTTAAACTGTCTTCCTAAATCTATTAAAGTACTATCTATAAATCTCAAAATTTTATTACTCATAAATTATTCTGTTAAATTTAATAATATTAATCCATTTTGTTTAGTTTCTTTACACCAAAGTTCATAACTTTCACAAACTCTCCACAAATGATCAAATGCTCTTTGAGATAATTCCAAAGGAAAGTGACTTTTTGCATAATATAATTTTGGGATTTTCATTAATTGTTTAATCATAGTATCTTTTTGTATTTGTAAAAGTCTTATAGTTTCTTGATTAATCTTTTTTTTTGTAGATTTATCTACGTAGTCATTGCTCTCAAGTTCTTTAAACCACTTATCATGAAAATTTCCTGAACTAATTTCATTATAATCATCTGATGCAATAAATATTTCAAAAGCTTGAATATTAGTTAAATTAGGGTTCTTAATTTTGATTTCATATATCTTTTGATAAATGATTTCGGCAACATATAATACAAATGGTCTCGATTTATCAGTTTCCAAACTAAACTCCTCAAATATCTACTGAATAATAGCATGAATTAGGATCATCTTTATAGTGCGCAAAAGGCCCACACTCTTTAAAACCAAAACTTTTAAAAAGTTTTCTAGCGGGCGCAAAAAAATCACCCGCACCAGTTTCGACACTTAGTTTAGTAATTCCTATTTGTTTAGATTTTTCAATAAGATGTGAAATTATTTTTCCACCATATTTTTTATTTCTAAACTTATCTGAAACTCTTATAGATTTAAATTCTCCATGTGTTTCATCAAATAATTTTAGAGCTCCACAACCAATTAATTCATTATTTTCCCATAAACTCCAGAATTTTATACTTGGATCCTTTAATCCAGGTATATCTAATACATGCGAACTTCCCTCAGGAGAAACTGATCTCAATTCAATAAAATGCTTAGTTAGCAACTCATTTACTTGCGGATCATCAAAATTATTTTCTATTGATTTCATAGTTTTGAAAAACATATAATCTAAATTTAGATTAAACCAAGAAAATTAAATATGTGTGGAAGATACGTAATAACTAGCCCCGTTACAAAAACAAAAAAACTTGTTAAGTCAGCTATACAAGTTGAAGATAATGAAAATTATAATGCACATCCATTTCAAAAATTACCTGTAATTAAAAAATATAATAATGGAAATACTCTAGAAAATTTAAAGTGGGGAGTAGTACCTAGCTGGGCTAAGCAAAAAGATTTTAAACCTTTAATAAATGCAAGACTAGAAACTATAGATGAAAAAGTGTCTTTCAAAAAATTAATTCGACTACATAGATGTGTAGCTGTAGCAGATGGTTTTTATGAGTGGAAAAGAGAAAAAGAAAATAAAACACCTTATTATTTTTTAAGAGAGGATAAAAAGCTTATGTATTTAGCGGCTATTTATGACAATGATCAATTTTGTTTAATAACCGAGGACGCAGATGAAAATATTAAAGAAATACATCATAGACAACCTGTTATAATTAATGAAAATGATGTTAATAGATATTTAAATCTTGAATTAACAGGATCGAGTTTTCTTAAAGAGTGTAAAAAAACAAAATTAAACTTTCATGAAGTTTCAAAGGAAGTTAATAAACCTACAAACAATAATATTTCTTTGATACAAACTATATCTTAAAACTATTTTTCTATAGTTGTTAAATGTCCCATTTTTCTTTTAGCTTTAACTTCTTTTTTTAAATAATCATAAAAAAATTCATTTTCTTTAAATTTTTTATTTTTATATTCTAATATATCTTCACCAATCAAATTAAGCATTTTTGCATTATAAATTTTTTTTGTTTCTAATTTTTCAAGTCCACATACAGCTCTTATATGATTTTCAAATTGGCTAATGTTGTGTGAATTTATAGTTAGGTGTCCAGAATTATGCACTCTTGGCGCAACTTCATTAGCATATAAATTATTATTTTTATCTATAAAGAATTCAACGCACATAGTACCAATATAATCAAGCTCTTCAGCCACTGTTTTTGCCCAGTCCAATGCTTTATTTTTAATTTCATCACTTATATCAGCGGGAATTTTGGAGTGTTTTAAAATCTGGTCTTCATGATAATTTTCAATTGGATCATAAATTTCATATTTTTGGTGACCAAATCTTGTAACCACAACTGAAATTTCTTTTTTTAAATTTACTATCTTTTCTAAGATGTAGCCTTTTGAAAAATCGAAATCATTGTTTAAATCATTTGCATTATTTATTTTATATTGGCCCTTTCCATCGTAACCTAGTGTACAAGTTTTCAATAAACCAGGTATAAATTTATCGTTTATTTTTATATCATCTAAATCGTTTATACTTACAAACTGTGTTGTAGTTATATTGTTTTTATTTAAAAATTCTTTTTCAGTTAGTCTATTTTGGATTAATTTATTTATTTCAGGGCTAGGTAATACAGACTTTATTTCATTAATTTTTTTCAATATTTCATATGGAATATTTTCAAACTCATATGTTACAAGATCGACTTTTTCTAAAAAGTTATTGATAATATTTATGTCTTGGTAATCTCCATAAATAAATTCATCAGCAAAATTGATTGCAGGTGCATCTTTATCGTCAGATAAAATAACCGTTTTAATATTTAGTTTTTTTGCTGCGGATGCTAATAGACTTCCTAATTGTCCACCGCCTATTATTCCTAGATCAGGTTTAGACATTAATTACTTTGGTTTTTTTTTTACTTTTGATGTTTGTTTTTTTCGCCAATTTAAAAGTGTTTTTTTTACATTGTTATCATACGTAGCTATAATTGAAGCAGCATATAAACCAGCATTGATTGCACCATCTTCTCCAATAGCAACTGTACCAACAGGAATTCCTTTTGGCATTTGAGCAATTGATAGTAGGCTATCTAAACCTTTTAACTTTTTACTTTCGATGGGAACACCTATGACTGGAATTCTAGTTATTGCGGCAATCATACCAGGTAAATGCGCTGATCCTCCGGCCCCAGCAATAATAATAGAAATATTATTATTTTCTGCTTTCTTTGCATAGGTATAAAGTCTATCAGGAGTTCTGTGTGCAGAAACGATATTTGTCTCATAATTAACTTTTAAAATCTTTAGAACTTTTTCACAATTCTTCATGGTTTTGTAATCAGACTGACTACCCATTACAATTGATACTTTATGTGATTTTTTTTTGTATATCATGAAACTAATATCAATTTACAGATATTTCCTTTAAATTGCAATTTTTAGCTAAGGACAGTTTAAGTTAGTGACAATCATAATAATAATAATAGTGTATACCAAATATGAATTATCGAATTGATAATCTTCAGTATTGTAAATGGTCTAGAGAAATCTTTGAAATAAATAATAAAGCTGGATTGAATGCAGTTCACGTAACGTTAGTTTATCATGAAGACTATGATGAATTACAACAAAGAATAAAAGAGTGGAATAAACATTTCGAAGAAAATAAAGATCTTATATTTCTAGGCAATAACTACAATGATATTACAAAAGCAAAAGAAGAAAACAAAACTGCAATTTTTTTTGGATTTCAAAATTGTTCACCAATTGAAGACGACATAGCTCTTATAGAAAAAGTACACTCACAAGGTTGTCGATTTATGCAATTAACTTATAACAACCAATCATTATTAGCCACTGGATGTTATGAAAAAAATGATAGCGGAGTTACAAATTTTGGAAAAGAGGCTATTAAAGAAATGAATAGAGTAGGTATCGTTGTTGACATGTCTCATTCAGCAGAGAAAAGTACACTTGATGCAATTGAAATTAGCCAAAAACCTATTGCGATCACTCATGCAAATCCAACTTTTTGGTTTGAAGCGAAAAGAAATAAATCTACAGAATTATTAAAAGTTTTATCCGATAGTGGAGGAATGTTAGGGTTATCATTGTATGCTCATCATTTAAAAGATGGAACGAATTGTAAAATAGAAAGTTTTTGTGAAATGGTTGCAAGAACAGTTGAAATTATGGGTATTAATAATGTTGGTATAGGATCAGACTTATGTTTGAACCAACCAGACAGTGTAGTTGAGTGGATGAGAAATGGAACTTGGTCAAAATCAAAAAATTTTGGTGAAGGCAGTAAAGATAAACCTGGTTTTCCAAAACAACCAGATTGGTTTTTGGACGCAAGAGGATTTAATAACTTAAATACAGAACTAAAAAATAGAGGTTTTCAGGAAGAAGAGATAAATAAGATACTTGGCAATAACTGGTTTAATTTTTATAAAGGAATTAATTAATGCAAGTTCCACTAAGAGATCCTAAAATTGTAATGAAACTTTCTAGGCTTGGATCGTTTCATCAATCTAAATTATCTTTTCTAAGATCATTTTTAAATGAGTTCAAAGATTGGAAATATAACAGAGATTTATTTGACTTGAATGATAGGGGATATGGAGTTGCTATTTATTCATTTTCAAAAGATAAAAAAACATATTCTTTAGTTTGTTTTGCTAATGAGCTTAAAGATGAGGAAAGATCTGATAGAGTAATAGCAACCAAATGGGATGCTGCATTTGCTTTGTATGATGGCATTCCTTCAAAAATTGATATTGATAGACTTTCACAAAATGTCCCTAAACAAGAAGTAGGGAGACTTTCTTATAAAGAACTAACTCTCTCAAGAGCAAATAGATCAGTTAGAGCATTTAATTATGTGGTTGAATGTTTATCAAAAGGCATCCAGCCCAATACTAATGAGCTTTCAAAAGTTGGATATTTGTACAGAACAACTGCAGTATATGGCTCAGGAAAATTTGGATTAGCAGACAGGTTTAGAATTAAAAATAGAGATGAAATAAATGGTCCTTTTAGATTGGAAATGATGTTAGTTTACCTTGTAAGACAATTCACTTTCGATCAAGTCAATCATATAGCAAAACATAAAAATCCTAAAGATGCTGTAGAATTAGACTTGGATATTTGCAGAAATTTAGGAATTGGAAATTCAACTGGATTAGGAATGGCACCATTTATTGTTAACCACCCTTCATTGTTAAATAATTGGATTCTAGCTAAAGAGACAGCTTTAAAAAAAATAAGAGAAATAGAAAAAGTATCAGAAGAAGAGTTTAAAATTTTTTACAACTGTTTAACAAAATCTTTAAAAAATGTAACTTCATGGAATACTGACAGCGAATACCAAAAGAAAAAAATAAACAATTTAATTAATGATTTACAAAATTTAATTAATTATTTGAAAGATAATATTGATAAATCAAATTTTTATATATTTGATAAATTATATAACTGGGCAGAGGAAAATTTATCTGAAGAAGGAGTTGAGTATTTGGTTTCTATAATGATGGAGCCATATAATGAAATAACTGATCCTTTAATTTCTCAAATGAGTTCAGACGAGGATAGTAGTTTTAATATACCTGTAGACAGAACTATAAATGACCTAAGAGAAATAATTGAAAAAAATTATTCAGATATTTTAAAAATTGATTTTTCAAAAAATGAAAATAATAAAAAATTTTGGTTCATTTCAAAAAATAAAGAAGAACCTAGGATTGGAGATCGGTTTGAAGATAATGGCTCAGAACTTGAGCAGCCTACAGCTATTGCTAGAGATATTAAAAAACTTTATGAAACTATTTTTACATTAAAAAACAGCTTAAAGATTGGCAATTTTCTAGTACAGAACAATGATTTAAGACATATTGTAAGAAGAGTGTTTATAACAGAGAAATATCCATATTCTGAAATTCAAGATAACACCATCGGCTCAAAATTAGTTCCTATTGATATGTTAAGACTTAAACTATCTTTTTTTGGGGCAGTAAAGTTTGATCCAAGATCTGACAAATGGTTAAGGATTTGTATGTTTCAAGGAGCTCCATTACCAAATGAACTTAATTCATTTAATCAATATTGGATATATAACTAAAGTAATTAATGAGAAGTTATAGTGAAATTGACACGATTGTTAAACGTTCAACAAAAGCGAAAGGTTTCTCCTGGGGAGTTGCAGAAGAAATAGGAAAGAACATTAAGCAACTCGAGTTATTTGGTTTACCAGGAATAAAACACATAAACCAATATTTTAAGATTTTTAATAATGAGAAGTTTGAAAATTGCCAATCTTTTAACAAAAGCAACAGACCTCAAAACTTTTACTGTCCAATTAAACTTGGATTAAGTTTTTTTGATCAATCTATCTCTATCCAAGAACTAAATGATATAGAAATTGAAAAAATGGCTTACCCATTGATATTTTTGCCGTTTGTCAGCAGATCTTCGGAAATAACAGGAAAGAGAATTTTTTTAAAGATAGATCAAAAAGAATTTTTATTAAATTTCAATCAATCAATTTATTCAAATTATTTAAGTAGTGAGGTTGTAGAAAAAGCTGATGTAATTAAAATTCAATTCTTAGAAAATAAGAATAATTTTTCTGAAGAAGATTGGAAAGAATTAACAAAATTATCAGAAAACACATTTGTGGAAGAAACAGATGAGTTAAAACAAAAAACCGCAGGAGCAGGATTAACAGATAATGACTGATAACTTTGAATATAAATCAGAAAAATTAGATAATAATGAATTAAATGATATTTGTGATGAATGTAAAAAAGAAGATGAGACAGTAACTCAAAATTTAATACTCACAGGATATAAACTTTGTAACTCCTGCAGAACATCAAAAACTTTATTTCCACTTTAAATATTTGTACTAATAGGTAACGAATTAATTTTTGTCATTACGAAAGAAATTGTCAAAAAAGAAATAATTAAAAAAGACAAAAATACAATTCCAAATGCTTTTAAATTTGATTTTAAATTTAAAATATGTCGTGTTGCAATGATTAATGAAGCAAAAATCCAAAATTGAGTAAGAAAAATAATTAAAAGAACTAGTTCTGGTGTGACAGCAAAAAATCTTATAAGGCCTGGAGCGTGTGCGTACCCAACAGCTATAAGAACTCTTTTAAATGGAATTTTTCTATCTTTATCAGGAAAAATTTTAACTCCAATTACAAATATAAAAATTGCCCACACCAGCCAAGTTAATAATGCTGTTAAACCAGATATACCAACTGATGTTTTTACAATCGTGTTAGCCGCAACTGCTCCTGCAACCCCATCTAAAATCATAATTAGAATTGCAAAATAAATTCCAGCTTCTCCATAATATCTTGGAGTTCTATAAAGAGTTTTATCAAGCTTTAACGATTTAAAAACAATATCTAAAAACTGAGCAAACATTAATTATCTTTATTTTTTTTTTGCGCCTTATATGAAACGATTAATGGGAATATTATTAGAGCAATAGCGATTATAATGCAAACAACTATGAAAAAGGTTTTCGTCATATTTAGGGGGAATTAAATTCCCCCTAAAAAAATTTTTATCACTTACTGACTACTTCTCTTGTATTTGCGTTGTAAGATTCTGTAAATGGAACATCAACTACAACTGCATCGACCGGTTCTCCAGGTTTATCAGAATATTTTTCTGGTAGGTGGACTTTAAATTTCGATCCAACCTTACCCTTTGGAAAACCATTTGCATTTAGCGTGCCATCAAATGGAACGTATCCCATGGCAATATTTTTCCCTTTTTCTGGGTGATACCAAGGAGAAGTTATAAATCCTACAGGCTCACTGCCGTTTTCTGAAATTAACCAAAAATCTGGAGCATATTCTTCAATAGGTTTTCCTCCTAA
>Ga0209036_1000363_pt1 | contig 19472 bp, 14 predicted proteins | sample MarorgKNORR_S2LV_3_FD_188222 | JGI IMG/M metagenome (GOLD analysis project Ga0209036, IMG submission 188222) | Marine microbial communities from the Southern Atlantic Ocean, analyzing organic carbon cycling - DCM_A/KNORR_S2/LV (SPAdes) (version 2) | ecosystem: Environmental > Aquatic > Marine >... | reverse complement strand
GGCCAGAAATATTTTTAATATCTGAGCCTTTGAATTTTGTTATTTGTTCTAAAGACTTAGTATCTGGTTGATAAGACCAAATATTTGCAATTAAATCACGGTCCGAGAGAAAATAAATTTTTTTGTTTAGCCAAACAGGCTTGATATCGGTTGTTCTGTTTGGATTTGGAAGAAGTATTTCATCTTGAGTCTTGACGTTCATAATGATTAAAGGCGTATTTTGACCACCTCTGTATCCACGCCACTCTGCATCCCAGCGATCCATTTTATCAATAACAATCTTTGATCCATTTGGAGAGTATGAACCATCATTACCCCACTGAGTGGATAGTAGTTTGGGTAAACCTCCTTTAACAGAAATCGTGTAAAGGCGATCATAAGCTCTAGGAGCCGTATCTCTGTTGCTGGATATCAAGATAGATTTTCCATCAGGACTCCAGCCTTTGGCTTTGGATCCAGAGGGGTGCCATGTCAATTGCATTGGTGTGCCTCCCTCAATTGGCACTAAATAAGCGTTGTTTCTTCCTGATCGATTGGAAGTAAAAGCAATAGATTTTCCGTCTGGAGAAAAGTATGGTTCACTTTCAATTGCAGGTGTGCTTGTAATTCGTTTGGCCAAACCACCTGTTTTTGATACGATCCATACATCACTTGCATAAGTAAATGTTATGTGAGACAAACTTATGTCAGGATCTCTCAAAAGACGAGTGCCTTGGGATAAATTTATTTGAACAATAAAAAGAAAAAAAAGTGAATAAATTATTTTTTGATTCATTTAAATAATTGTTTTAATTGGATAATTTTTATATTATCAAAATAGCATGTGTTAGTTAAACAAAAACTTGAAATACATTTTTGATGTAGTAGAGTTTTTTAGTGGAGTCGGAGGGAATCGAACCCTCGTCCAAACAAGTGAAAAAATAGCTTTCTACAAATTTAGTTTTCATATTATTTTCGATAATACTCTGATTGAAAACCATCCAAGTATTACTTAGCTTTTAAATTTTAAAAACTTATCAAAGCATTAAGTTTTCTATGTTGACTTTAATGGTGTCTTATATTAAATCGCCGTCAACAAGGGCTATTCTAAGACATCTTGCCTTCCTGCCTTGCAGGACTAGGCCATAACTTACTATGATTCAGTTATTAGGCTGCAAGAGCGTATTTATTTTCGCCATTTAAAGTTTGGTATCATAATATTAACGAGCTGTGATCCATAGCTCGATTTGCTTACTATCTATTCAGACTCGCTGTCAAATCCAGTCGACCCCAATTTTCAAAGAACAAATTATGAATGGCAAATATAATTTTTTTTGGTTTATTTAATGGAATTGATGGTTTTTTTAATAGCTACTAAATTTTGAAGAAGTTTTTTTAGTTTATTGATATTAAGCATATTAGCACCATCACTTTTGGCGTTTTTAGGATCGAAATGAGTTTCCATAAAAATTCCATCAACACCTGCAGCTATACCAGCTCTAGCTATTGTCTCAATCATGTCTGGTCTTCCGCCGGTTATCCCTGAACTTTGATTTGGTAGTTGTAAAGAGTGTGTGACATCTAGAATGACGGGAGCATACTCTTTCATTGTTTTTAATCCTCTAAAATCAACAACTAAGTCCTGGTATCCAAACATACTTCCTCTCTCAGTTATCATAACTTTTTCATTTCCAGATTCTTTTATTTTTTTTACGGCATGCTCCATACTTTCAGGACTCATAAATTGCCCTTTTTTTATTGAAATGTGTTTTTTAGTTTTAGATGCTGCTACTAGTAAATCTGTTTGTCTTGCTAAAAAGGCAGGAATTTGTATTATATCAACGTATTTGGCTGCTATTTCAGCATCTTTAATTTCATGGATATCTGTGAGTGTTGGTATTTTGTAGGAATCTGCTATATTTTTTAAGATATCAAGGGCGTCAATGTCTCCAATTCCTGTGAAGCTATCTAATTTAGACCTGTTGGCTTTTTTAAAACTGCCTTTAAATATGAAAGGAATTTTTAGAGAATCAGTGATTTCTAATAATTTTTCAGCAATCTTATTTGCCATTTCCTTACCTTCAATCGCACAAGGTCCAGCAATTAGAAAGAAATTACCAGAATCAAGGTTGCTAATATTTTTAATGGTATTTATCATAAAAAATAATTATACAAATTTAATTAATATAAATTAGGAATTCTTTTTTGATAGCTCAAGAAATTTTCCTTTATCAATTCTTATAGTTTTGGATGGAAAATTAGAAATAATATCGTAATCGTGAGTTGCAATTAAAACGGTTGTCCCTTCTCTATTAATGCTTTTTAAAAGTTCCATAACTTCTAGACTTGTTGCGGGGTCTAAATTTCCTGTAGGTTCATCGGCTAAAATCACTTTTGGTTTATTTAAAATTGCTCTTGCAATCGCAATTCTTTGTTGTTCACCACCTGATAATTCGTTAGGGTATTTATCTTTTTTCTCCTTGAGTTTTATTAGATCAAGTGTCTCGTTAATTCTCTCTTCGATTTTTTTTTGATCACTCCACTCAGTTGCCCTAAGAACAAATTCTAAATTTTTAGCAATATTTCTATCAGGTAGAAGTTTAAAGTCTTGAAAAATTATACCAATTTCTCTTCTTAGAAATGGGATTTGATTTGGTTTTAAATTAATTAAATCAAATCCGGCAATTTTAGCTGAACCATCAATAGACTGAGTATCTCCGTAGAGTATTTTCATCAAACTGCTTTTGCCACTTCCTGTTTTACCAATAATATATATAAGTTCACCTTTGTAAATTTTAAGGGAGATATCTGAAAAAATAGTTTTATCTAAACTTTTAAGATTTACTTTTTTTAAACTAACAATAACATCATTTGACATTTTATAAAAATATATAAATATCAAAACATTAAAGTTTCGAATCGAAACTTTTTTTTTGGATTTAATAATCGGTAATTATATTTTATTTATAAATACCATTAAAATATTTAATATTGTAATCAAAATTGATAATAATATTTCAATTATATGTTTTTTTATTGATATTTGGTTAAAATTTATTTTATGTGTGGTATAGTTTGTGCTTTAGAAATAAAACAAAATAAAGATGTTTTGAGACCTCAAGTTCTTGAAATGTCGAAGATGGTAAGACACAGGGGACCAGATTGGAGTGGTATTTTTTCTAATGATAATGCATTGCTAGCACATGAGAGATTAGCAATAGTGGATCCAAAATCAGGAAATCAGCCAATTTTCAGTCAAGACAAGAATTTGGTGCTTGCTGCAAATGGTGAAATATATAATCATCGTATATTAAAAGATAAATTAAACATTGACTATAATTTTACTACCAATTCGGACTGTGAAATTATGTTAGCCCTTTATAAAGAGAAAGGTTGTGACTTTTTAGATGACCTTAATGGTATTTTTGCTTTTGTAATTTATGATATTAAAACCAATTCATATTTAATAGCTAGAGATCATATCGGAATAATACCACTTTACATAGGTTGGGATAAATATGGAACTTTTTTTGTAGCATCAGAATTAAAAGCTTTGGAGGGATATTGTAATAAAATCGAAATTTTCCCCCCTGGCCATTACATGACTGATTCCATAAAAAAACCTAAACGTTGGTATAAACGTGATTGGATGAAATATAGAAATATTTCTAAAAACAATACAGATATTGAACTTCTAAGAGAATCATTAGAGAAAGCTGTTCATCGCCAATTGATGAGTGATGTACCTTATGGTGTTTTATTGTCAGGAGGGTTGGATTCATCAATTACTTCTGCATTGGCAAAGAAATATTCCAGAAAAAGAGTTGAGTCCGATGACAAAAAAAATGCTTGGTATCCACAGCTTCACTCATTTGCAGTTGGTTTAAAAGGATCACCAGACCTCTTGGCCGCAAGATCAGTCGCCAATCATATTGGATCTATACATCACGAAATTAACTTTACAGTTCAAGAAGGATTAGACGCAATTAAAGATGTTATTTATCATCTCGAAACTTATGATGTAACTACCATTAGAGCATCAACTCCAATGTACTTAATGGCAAGGGTTATAAAGTCTATGGGAATTAAAATGGTTTTATCAGGAGAAGGAGCTGATGAAATTTTTGGTGGTTATCTATATTTTCATAAAGCTCCTGATTCAAAGGAATTTCATAAAGAAACTGTTAGAAAGTTAGATAAGCTATACCAATATGACTGTTTGAGAGCTAATAAATCTCTTGCAGCTTGGGGAATTGAGGGTAGAGTACCTTTTTTGGACAAAGAGTTTATTGATGTAGCCATGCGAATAAACCCTAAAGACAAAATGATATCTGATAAAAAAATGGAGAAATGGATATTAAGAAAAGCTTTTGAGAATTACTTACCTGACTCTGTAACGTGGAGACAGAAAGAACAATTCAGTGATGGAGTAGGTTATGATTGGATTGATAGTTTGAAGGGAGTTGTTGATGAAAAAATAAGCGACGCAATGTTTGATAACGCTCAACATACTTTTCCCTTTCAAACACCACTGTCTAAAGAAGAATATTATTACAGAGAAATTTTTGAAAGTCATTTTCCATCAACTGCATCTGCTTCAACAGTACCATCTGTTCCGTCGGTTGCTTGTAGCTCACCGATCGCTCTAAGTTGGGATAAATCTTTTAAAAAATTAAATGATCCCTCAGGAAGGGCTGTGTCCAACGTACACCAAGATTCTTACACAAATAGTTAACTCAAATTGTTGATAACTTAGGTTGATTCTTACCTGGATTTTCCTCTGTAGAGTCTTTGAATTCCTTATATTTGATGGAACCAAATTTATTCAAGAAAATTCAAATAATGAGCGAAGAAAACAACAACAAAAAGTATTCCGCCGACAGTATACAGGCTCTTGAGGGAATGGAGCATGTTAGAATGCGTCCATCAATGTATATTGGAGATGTAGGAGTAAGAGGATTACATCATTTAGTTTATGAGGTAGTTGATAACTCAATTGATGAGGCGATGGCTGGTCATTGTAATGAAATAAATGTTATCATTAATACGGATAACTCAATTACTGTTGTTGATAATGGTAGAGGTATCCCTGTCGGAATTCACAAAAAAGAAGGAGTTTCAGCTTTAGAAGTGGTAATGACCAAAATTGGAGCAGGTGGAAAGTTTGATAAAGATTCTTACAAAGTTTCTGGAGGACTTCATGGTGTAGGGGTTTCTGTTGTTAATGCTCTTTCAGAAAATTTAGAAGCAAAGGTTTTTAGGGATGGTAAAATTTGGGTACAACAATACCAAAAAGGTAAAACATTATATCCAGTAAAAACAGACGGAAAGACCGATAAAACCGGTACACAAGTGACTTTTAAGCCTGATAAATCAATTTTTAAGGAAGTATTAGAATATAATTACGAAACTCTTTCTAATAGAATGCGAGAGTTATCTTTTTTAAATAAGGGAATAGTTCTATCAATTATTGACAAAAGAAAAGAAATCGACGGAAAACATGTTTCTGAAACTTTCAAATCTGAAGAAGGTCTAAAAGAGTTTATTAAGTTTCTGGATGAGAACAGGGAACCTTTAATCGCTGATGTTATTTCAATGGCAGGTGAAAAAAATAATATTCCCGTTGAAGTCGCGATGATTTACAACACCTCATTTTCTGAAAATTTACATTCTTATGTCAACAATATTAATACACATGAAGGGGGTACCCATTTGGCTGGTTTTAGAAGAGGATTGACTTCAACTCTAAAAAAATATGCTGAGTCATCAGGAATGTTAGATAAATTAAAATTCGAAATTTCTGGTGATGATTTTAGGGAAGGTTTAACCGCAATTGTGTCAGTCAAAGTTGCCGAACCGCAATTTGAAGGTCAAACAAAAACCAAACTCGGTAATCGAGAAGTTAATTCGGCAGTATCCCAGTCTGTCTCCGAAATGTTAGAAAATTATTTAGAAGAGAATCCTAATGATGCTAAAATAATTGTAGATAAAGTAATTCTTGCTGCTCAAGCTAGGCATGCTGCAAGAAAAGCCAGAGAAATGGTTCAAAGAAAAACTGTAATGAGCGGAGGTGGTCTGCCAGGAAAATTATCAGACTGTTCTGAGCAAAATCCGGAGTTATGTGAAGTTTTTCTAGTCGAGGGTGATTCTGCTGGTGGAACAGCAAAGCAAGGTAGAGACAGAAATTTTCAAGCAATTCTTCCTTTGAGAGGGAAAATATTAAATGTTGAAAAGGCCATGCAACACAAAGTATTCGAAAATCAGGAAATAATTAATATTTATACTGCTTTGGGCGTTAGTATCGGAACTGAAGAGGATAGTAAGGCATTGAATTTAGAAAAACTTAGATATCACAAAATAGTAATTATGTGCGATGCTGATGTAGATGGAAGTCACATAGCAACCTTAATCTTAACTTTCTTTTTTAGATACATGAAAGAATTGATTGATAATGGTAACGTGTACATTGCAACTCCACCACTCTATTTAGTGAAGAAAGGTTCAAAAAAGCAATATGCTTGGGATGACAACGAGCGTGATTTATTGATTAAAGACTTTGGTCAAGGAACCTCAGTACAGAGATACAAAGGACTTGGTGAAATGAACGCTATTCAACTATGGGAAACTACAATGAATCCGGAGTTTAGAACATTTAGAAAAGTAACCATTGATAATGCAGTTGAGGCAGATAGAGTTTTTTCAATGTTGATGGGTGAGGATGTTCCACCTAGAAGAGAATTCATTGAAAAAAATGCAACATATGCAAATATTGATGTTTAAAAATTTAATATGAAAGTAACAATCGTAGGAGCTGGTAATGTAGGGTCAACATGCGCCGATGTTATTGCATCGAATTCAATAGCTAGTGAAGTTGTTTTATTGGATATAAAGCAAGGTTTTGCTGAGGGTAAAGCTCTTGATATAATGCAAACCGCTACAACTCTGGGATTTAATACAAAGGTAGTAGGTACCACAGCAGACTATACACTTACCTCAGATAGTGATGTTGTTGTAATCACATCTGGAATCCCTAGGAAACCTGGAATGACAAGGGACGAACTGATTGGAATAAATGCAGGAATCGTTAAAGAGGTTTCATCTAATGTTTTAAAACACTCTAGCAATGCTGTAATTGTTGTGGTTTCAAACCCAATGGATACGATGACATATCTCACATTAAAATCAACAGGCCTAGAAAAGAATAGGGTCATTGGAATGGGTGGTGCTCTGGACAGTTCTAGATTTAAAACATATTTATCTTTAGCCACTGGAAAACCATCAAACGATATTCAGGGAATGGTAATTGGAGGTCATGGAGATACTACAATGATACCACTAACAAGACTTGCTACATATAACGGAATTCCGATTTCAACAATTATTTCAAGTGAGGAGTTAGAAAACGTTGCTAAAGATACCATGATAGGTGGAGCAACTTTAACAAAACTATTAGGTACATCAGCATGGTATGCACCAGGAGCATCAGTTGCCTTTTTAGTTAATTCAATTTTGAATGATCAAAAAAGAATTATTCCATGTTCTGTTTTTTTAGATGGAGAATATAATCAAGATGATATATGTATTGGAGTTCCATCGATAATTGGTCGAAATGGTTGCGAAGAAATCATAAGCCTTGATTTAAATGATGATGAAATGATTAAGTTTGGGGAAAGTGCCGAGGCTGTTCGTAGAATGAATTTAGCTTTATAGATTTTTTTCAAATAAACTTATCGAAAATTAATAATTGTTAAATCTCAAGGGAAATCATATATTTGCTGCACTTTAAAATAAACGGATACTATGCACAATAATGGTTTAATTAAGTTTTTTGCTTTATGTTTTGCTTTAGTCAGTATATATCAAATTTCTTTTACATTTATAACTTCTTCTGTTGAACAAGACGCTGAATCCTATTCATTATCTACAGTATCTGAGACTGAAAAAAACTATTCTGAAAAACGTCAAGAAATCTATACAAGCTACTTGGATTCGATTGCTGATGAATCAATTTTTGGATTCACATCATATAAAAGTGCTAAATCAAAAGAACTCAACAAAGGTCTGGATTTAAAAGGGGGAATTAACGTAATTCTTCAAATTTCTGTAAAAGATATTTTATTAGGTTTATCTGAAAACTCTAGAGATGTTGTTTTTAACAATTCATTAAATAGGGCAGACCAGCTCCAAAAAGAATCCAACCAAACATACTTAGAGTCATTTTTTACTGCTTTCGACGAGATTAAAGGGGATGTTAATCTTGCGTCTCCTGATATTTTTGCGAATAGAACCTTGAGCGATGACATAAATTTTGAAATGAGTGATGAAGAAGTTAAACCCATTTTGAAACAAAAAATAGATGAATCAATTGTATCTGCATTTGAAGTTTTAAGAAAAAGAATTGACAAGTTTGGTGTCACTCAACCTAATATTCAAAGGCTTGGTAACTCTGGTAGGATTTTGGTAGAATTGCCAGGAGCGAAGGACGTTGCGAGAGTACAAAAATTGTTACAAAGTACTGCCCAACTTGAGTTTTGGTTCACTGAAAAAAATGATTCATATTTAAGCTTTCTCTCCGATGCAAATGAACTGCTTAAAAGTAAATTGGAAAATAATCAGGAGCTAGAAAAAGTAGTTGAATCTAAAATAGATGATTTGTTAGCCGATGTTGAAGCAAATGATTCAATTACATCTTCGGATAAAAATCCATTGTTCGATATAATTGTAGGAACTGGTTATCAGGGTGGCCCAGTTATTGCTCAATTTTTTGAGAAAGATCAAACAAAAGCTGAGGAATATTTATCCGATCCCGAGATAAGACAATTACTTCCAAATGATAAAAGATACACTAAATTTTTATTCGGAAAACCCGATCCTGCTACAAAAATCGTTGATCTTTATGTTATTAAAGCTAATCGTAATAATATGCCCCCTCTTGGAGGCAGTGTAGTTGTGGATGCTAGTCAAAGTTATGATCAAATAGGTTCTCCTGCTGTTTCAATGCAAATGAATGGAAAAGGCGCTAGACAATGGGAGGAAATGACTGGTGTTGCATACCAAGAAAAAGGTAATATAGCAATTGTTTTAGATGATATTGTTTATTCAGCTCCTGGAGTGTCTAAAGGTCCAATTTCTGGTGGAAGGTCTGAAATTTCCGGACAATTTTCATTGAATGAAGCAATTGATCTGGCAAATGTTTTAAGAGCTGGTAAACTTCCAGCATCGGCAGAAATTATTCAATCTGAAATAGTTGGTCCATCTTTAGGTCAAGAATCTATTGAAAGAGGAGTTAACTCATTTGCTATTGCATTATTAGTAGTTCTCATTTGGATGACATTCTACTATGGTTTGGCTGGACTTTATGCTGATGTAGCACTTGTTCTCAATATAGTTTTGATCTTTGGAATTTTAGCTGGAATGGGAGCAGTTTTAACTCTTCCAGGAATAGCTGGTATTGTCTTGACTATTGGTATGTCAGTTGATGCAAATGTTTTAATTTTTGAAAGAATTAGAGAAGAGTTTACAAAAGGAAAAGGACAAAAGCAATCAGTTGGCGATGGCTTTAGTAGTGCTTTGTCTTCGATTTTAGATGCTAATATAACAACCGGACTTACCGCTTTAATACTATTTATCTTTGGATCTGGTCCAATAAAAGGATTTGCAACAACTCTTCTAATTGGTATAGCTACCTCTTTATTTACTGCTATTTTTATTACAAGAATGTTGGTTGAGGCAAGATTAAAAAAATCCAAAACTCTTGATTTTTCAACAAAACCAACAAAAAATCTATTTAAAAATTTAGGTATATACTTCTTACAAAAAAGAAAGATTGCATACATGTTTTCGTTTTCGTTATTAACGCTTGGAGTTTTTTCTCTTTTTAACAATGGGTTGAATCAAGGAGTTGATTTTGTTGGAGGAAGATCTTACACAGTAAGATTTGACAACAATGTGAATCAGAGCCAAATCCAGTCGAATTTGTCATCCGAGCTAGGTAGTGTTGAAGCTAAAACATTTGGTTCAGATAATCAATTAAAAATTACAACAAATTATAAAGTTGATATTGAAGGGACTGAGGTTGATAATGAAATTCAAGAAATCTTATACAAATCCCTCCAAGAAAATCTACCCTCAGACTTGTCTTATGATGATTTCGTGAATGGTTCAGATGAAAAACAAGTTGGAATAATGTCTTCAATCAAGGTAGGTCCAACGATCGCTGATGATATTAAAAAGAATTCTTTTTTTGCTATAATTGGTTCTTTGATTGTTGTTTTTCTTTACATACTAATAAGATTTAGGAATTGGCAGTTTTCTTTAGGTGCAGTTGCTGCAGTTTTTCATGACGTTTTGGTTGTTCTTGGAGTTTTTTCATTAACCTACTCTTTTATGCCGTTCAATATGGAAATAAATCAGGCATTTATTGCCGCAATTTTAACAGTAATTGGATACTCATTGAATGACACTGTTGTTGTGTTTGACAGAATTAGAGAATTTAGAAATATTAATAAATCATGGGAATTTGGTAAAACAGTAAACGTTGCATTAAACTCTACATTAAGCCGTACTCTTAATACTTCTTTCACAACATTGGTTGTACTGATTTCAATTTTTGTATTTGGAGGTGAATCTATTCAAGGCTTTATGTTTGCTTTGATTATAGGAGTGATGATTGGTACTTATTCATCAGTATTCATTGCTACTCCCATCATGTTTGATACTTTAAGCAAAAGCTTAACCAAAAAAAATTAATGTTATTGTTTTGATTTAAAAACTAGTATTATACCCAAAATAATAAAAGGGACACTAAGCCATTGACCTGTGGATAAGATTCCTAAATAATCTTCAAGATTTCCTCCTTGACTTTCTTTGACAAATTCTACTAAAACCCTAATTGAGAAAAGACAAATCAAGAATAATCCGAAAATAAAACCTTTTTTCTTTCTATAATCTGTTTTCCAATATAGATGTCTTAAAACAATGAATAAAATTAAGTAACCCATAGCCTCATACAGTTGAGCTGGGTGTCTTGGGTATATTTCCCCCCTATTTGCAAAAATTATTCCAAAATTATTACCAGTATAATCTCCAACAATTTCTGAGTTGAAAAAGTTTCCAATTCTAACAAACATTCCTCCAATAGAAATAGGAATTACGATTCTATCAAAAATCCATAAAACCGAATCAAACTTAAATTTGTACTTATATAAAAACATAGCGCTAATAATACCAATAGTTGCTCCGTGACTTGCAAGCCCTCTAAATCCAACAAATTTAAATCCAGAGATGGTTCCAAAAAGCAATGATTCGTTTGGGTCTTTTTTTATTGGAAGAAAAATCTCAATTAAGTTATTTTGAAAGTAATCCCAATTATAAAAAAAAACCTCACCAAGTCTAGCGCCGACTAAAGTTCCAAAAATAACATAAATGAATAGAGGTTCAACAAGCTCTACAGGCTTGTTTTCGTTTTGGTAAATTCTTTTGATTATGTAGTAACCCAAAGTAAAAGCAACAATAAACATTAAACTGTACCAATGGATTGCTATCGGTCCAAGTTTAAAAAAAACCTCATTTGGTGCCCAATCAATTTTATAAAAAATCATTTTTTAATCAAATTTTTAAAGAATTAAGGTACAGGATCGTAACCACTATCTTTTCCAATTGGATGGCATTTCATAATCCTTTTTAAAGATAGTTTTAAACCTTTAAAAAGTCCGTATTTTTTTAAACTTTGTTTTGTGTATTCTGAACAAGTAGGGCTAAATTTACATGATGCAGGAAAAAAAGGTGATATAAGTGTTTGATATGTTTTAACTAATGCTAAAATAGGATAAATAAAGATCTTCATTAATCAATTAATTTATAGGATGAATTGTCTTTATTATCATTTAACTGAATTCCAATTTTTAATAATTGGTTTCTTATTTGATCTGATAAATCAAAATCTCTGTTTAATCTAGCTTGATTTCTGATTTCAATTAAAATTTTAATTAGATCTTCATTGTTAGATTTTTTTTCTAAAAAATCAAACTCTTTAGTAAAACCTAGAATATCGAAAAGGAAAACTTTAAATGTATTTTCAATTAAAACTTTATCATCTTTATTTAAATTTTTAGTTCCATCACTTATGCTGTTTATGAATTTTGAACAATCAAATAATGTAGAAATAAGAACAGGTGTATTAAAGTCATCGTTCATTGTTTGGTAACATTTTTCAACCCATTTTTTTGTTTCGAAGTCAGATTTTTTATTATTTGAGGGTAAACTTTCAATAAGTGTATATGATTTAATTAACTTTTTGAAACCCTTTTCAGCTGATATTAGTGCATCGTTGCTTAAGTCTAAAATGTTTCTGTAATGAGCTTGGTACATAAAAAACTTCAAAGTCATTGGAGAAAAACTTTTAGAAAAGATTTTACTAGATCCATCAAAAATTTCGTTTGGAAAAACAGAATTTCCTAACGATTTGGACATTTTTTTTCCATTTAGAGTAAGCATGTTAGTATGAATCCAATAATTTGCCGGATTTTCTCCGTAAACGGATTTTGATTGTGCAATTTCACAATCGTGGTGAGGAAATTTTAAATCAATTCCTCCACCATGTATATCAAACTTTTCTCCTAAATATTTATGTCCCATTGCAGAGCACTCAATGTGCCAACCAGGGAAACCTACCCCCCAGGGTGATTGCCATTTCATTATATGCGATTTACTTGCTTTTTTCCAAAGTGCGAAATCTTGTGGATTCTTTTTTTCGTCAGACCCTTTAAGTGAGCGAGATTCGTTGATGATATCCTCAAAACTACGATTACTTAGCTGACCATATTTGTAATTTTTTGAAAAATTAATTAAATCAAAATATACAGAACCATTTTTTACATAAGCATACCCATTTTTAATTATTTTATCAATCATCTCAATTTGTTCAATTATATGTCCCGTAGCTGTTGGTTCTATATTGGGTTTTAGTAAGTTAAAAGAATCTAAAATTGAATGAAATTCATTAGTGTACTTTTGAACAACCTCCATGGGTTCAATTTTTTCAATTTTTGCTCTTTTGGATATTTTATCCTCACCAGAGCCATCCTCATTTTCTAAATGACCGACGTCTGTTATATTTCTAACATATCTTACCTTATAACCTAGGTGGATCAAATACCTGTAAATTATATCAAATGAAATAAAAGTTCTACAATTTCCTAGATGAACAGTATTGTAAACTGTTGGTCCACATACATACATACCAACTTTCTCTCGGTTTATTGAAATAAACGATTCTTTTTTTCTAGAAATGGAATTGAATACTTTAAGGTCCTTCGAAGATAAAGACATTGATTACGTAATAAACTTTATTTACGAATATAATCTAAAAATTCTCTTTTAATTAATTTGTCTTTGAATTTTCCACCAAAATCACCAGTAACAGTGCTACAGTCAATATGCCTAATCCCTCTTGAATTGACGCACATGTGTTTTGCATCGATAATACAGGCCACATCTTGGGTTTTAAGTATTTTTTGTAAAGCTTTTACAATTTGAATATTTAATCTTTCTTGAACTTGAGGTCTTCTTGAATAATAGTCAACAATTCTATTCATTTTTGATAAACCAACCACTTCATCTTTCGCGAAGTATGCGACGTGTGCCTTTCCATAAATAGGCAGGAGGTGATGTTCACAAGTTGAAAAAACAGTTATGTTTTTTTCTACGAGCATCTCACCGTATTTGTACTTATTTTCAAATGTTGAACTTGTTGGTAAGTTATTTGGATTTAATCCTCCGAAAAGTTCTTTTACATAAGCTTTGGCTACCCTTTTGGGCGTTCCCTTCAAGCTGTCATCGGTCATATCCATACCCAAAGTGTAAAGAATTTCTTTAACATTTTTTTCAATTTTAGAAATTTTTTCTTCATCTGAAATTTCAAATGCATCCACCCTAAGAGGAGTCTCGATCGAGTAATTTTTGTGATCTTGATCAATTATTTCAAGATCTTCAAGAAACTTATTATATTTCATAGTATTTTAAATCTGTTGCGAAGATAATTAAACAATAATTAAATATTAAATAGTTTTCTCTATAAATTTTAAAATTTAAATATTATTGAAAGGTTTGTTAAAGAATTATCAGAATTTATAGTCGATAGGTCGGTTAGTCCTGAATCAAAAAGCTGATGGGTTCTTTTGTTTTTAAATTTTTTGTAAGAAAAGTTCACAAGTGTTTCACCAAAATCATAACCAAAACCAATCGACATCGATTTAGATGAATTATAAAAATTATTAGATTTATATGGATTATTGATTTTAGAGTAACCAGTTCTTAAACTAAATTGTTTCAATCTCAATTCTCCTCCAACTCTTAAATTAATAGTATTTGTTAATTGATTTTTTATTTCACTATTTCTTATTGTAAAGTCTCTCTTAGGTCTAAGTTTAATTTTAGAATAATCAATATTAACTATATCAAGGCTAATCAACCCAATTTTTCCAAACACTAGTGCAGCACTGGTCGTGATTTTTGAAGGGGTTTTAAGTGTGTAGCTTGGATATGTGTTTAAAATCCTTGGATCTATTTTGTCAATAAAATTAACTCCATTTACATCTTTTGATTTGGTTTCTAAAGATTGAAATGTTTCATCCCAAAGATTGAGCCATGTGGGAGAATCATAGATAATTCCAAGTCTTAAATTGTTGAACTTTGCTATTCCTCCAAGTTGAAAAGAGAAACCTTCGCCACTTGTTACGATACTATTTTCAAATGTAATTTCAGTTATAGGAGAATCAGCAGAAAAGTTGTTTTCTCTGTGTATTGTATAGGTTTCAGAACGTATTTCGTGTGTATTAATACTTAATCCAAAATAATAGTCCTCCTTAAATTGCATTGAAATATTGAGATTATATTTTGAATTTACACCTTTTCTTTCCAGCATATGAATTTGATCTACACCAGTGTCGTATTTTGCTTGTGAAGTGAATGCATTAGTATTCTGATCATAGTTTAGTAAATAAGCTTGATATGCTAAAAAAGCCTGTTGAGCTGAATAACCATAAACTTCACCTAAAAACTTATAAACACCTGATACGCTTTCATTGTTTCCCACACTCAAATCATCAGAGTTGAAACCTACTGAATTATTCAAAAAGAATTTATCAACTGAGCTATTGGTATTTCTTCCTCTTATGTCTAAAAAATCATTAAACGAATTATTAGTTTGGGCATTTACGCTAAATGAAATCTTCTTAATATTTCCATCTCCAAAATTCTTCCACAACCAAACACCACCTCCCTGATTAAAACTGAACTTAGAGTTATCGGTTTTTTTATTTGAACCAAAAAAAAGTGAATTATTTGATAATTTATGATTTCCAATTGTGAAGCCATATTCGTTGTCATTAAATACTGAACTACTAGCGGGATTAATATTAATGGCAGAAAGATCACCACCAAGTGCCCCAAAAGCACCTCCCATGGACTCATACCTTGCTGTTCCATTAGGATTATCAATTGTGTAACTTAAAATCTCTTGAATTGATTGTGATGTCAATGGAGTACTAAAAGCCAGCAGAAATAAAAAAAATAAAACTTTTTTTAGCATATTTAAGTTACCTAGGGCTTCTAGATCTACTACTAGAACTTGATGAAGAACTACTAGAGCTTGAACTTCTTATTGTTGATCTTCCCATTGATCCTGTAGGTGATGAATAGATAGACCTATTTATTGTTGAATTGTTTGAGCGAATTGGGGCTGTGTATGATCGGCCTGAGGGATTACCTGAGTTTCTAGAATTATTATAATTATTGGTTCGTGAACTATTTCCATATCTACTCATCTGAAAGTTAGATGTTCCCCTTGAGTTTAATGCTGGGGGACTAACTTTTTTACTCGAAGATTGGGACCCTTGACCGTGTTCAGTTTCTTGTTCACCAGAATTAGTATAGTTTCTAAACTGAGTGTATGATCGAACACCATTTCCACTCAAGGTATAGTAAAGTCGATTAATATTTCTTCTGTTTTTAACATCCGATTCAGTACTGTTTGAAGTTTGACTGTTTCTTCCTACATTATTATTAACAACCGCTGAATTTGTTGATGTTTTATTAGAGCTCAATCCATATGAATAATTTGATGAGCCTCTTCTACCGTTCATGTATGCAACAGTGTTTGGGTCATAAAACCCTCCAGAGTAGTATGGGTGGCCATAGTGTCGTGGATAGAACCAAGGTCTGTACATGTAATTAATGTAACCAAACCTACCATATGGATAATAGTTCCATGAATAGTAAGGACTGTAATAAGGACTATAAAAAGGATCATACCAAGAGTTCATGTAATAAGGCCTGTAAAAATTAGACCAATAAAAACCATTACGTGGATAGTAATTATTATAGACAATATTCACCGCGTCAGGATTATCGCCCCATGAGCCAAAGCTATTTTGGTATTTAACTTGTGTATTTGAGTAGGAATCGATATCAGTAATAATACTATCATTAGTAGTGCTAGGAATCCCTATATCCTGTGCCTTTTGGTCAAAATAGTTTTTATAATATAGACCGTTCTGATTGTTAGGGGTTTGGTTATTTACTATCTTGTTGTCAGAGCTGTAAATGCCGTCATTACTGCTCAAGTTGTAAGAACTTAGAGGACCGCAACTTACAAAGCTTAAACTTATTACGAAAAAAAGTAGTTTTATTTGAAGTTTTAAAAATTTGAAATTAGTTTTTTTCATGTTAAGAAATGTTTTATTAAAATTTAAAACTTAGTTTTGTCTATACATATATAACCAATAATTATGCCAAAAACAAATGGGTAAGAGACTAACAAACAGAAAAGATGATTATTCAAAATGGTATAATGAATTGGTAGTAAAAGCCGATTTAGCTGAAAATTCTTCTGTTCGAGGGTGTATGGTTATTAAACCATATGGGTTTGCTATTTGGGAAAAAATGAAAAGTCAGCTGGATAAAATGTTTAAAGATACTGGCCATCAAAATGCTTATTTTCCTCTCTTTGTTCCAAAAAGTTTATTTGAAGCTGAGGAGAAAAATGCTGAAGGTTTTGCAAAAGAGTGTGCTGTTGTAACCCATTACAGACTGAAAAATGATCAAAATAATCCTGGAAAGTTAAAGGTTGATGAAAAAGCCAAGCTTGAAGAAGAGTTGATCGTTAGACCAACTAGCGAAGCAATTATATGGAAAACTTATAAAAACTGGATTCAATCCTACAGAGATTTACCAATATTAATTAATCAATGGGCTAATGTGGTGCGCTGGGAAATGAGAACCCGTCTTTTTTTAAGAACCTCAGAATTTTTATGGCAAGAAGGACATACTGCACATGAAACTAAACAAGAGGCTTTGGATGAAGCTATGATGATAAATGATATTTATGGAGATTTCTCTGAGAATTTTATGGGCATTCCAGTAATTAAGGGATCTAAATCTGAAAGTGAAAAATTTGCTGGTGCAGAGCAGACTTATTGTATAGAAGCTCTTATGCAGGATGGTAAGGCTCTTCAAGCTGGAACGTCACACTTTTTAGGTCAAAATTTTGCTAGAGCTTTTGATGTTCAATTCGCTAACAAAGAAGGGAAATTAGACTATGTTTGGGCTACTTCTTGGGGAGTTTCTACACGTTTGATGGGAGCTTTGATTATGACACACAGTGATGATAATGGTTTGGTTCTTCCACCTAAACTTGCTCCAAATCAAGTAGTGATTATACCAATTTTTAAAAGTGATAAAGAATTGAATTTAGTTCTCAATTATATTAAGCCATTGTTAAATCAACTTAAAAAAGAAAATATTAGTTTTCTTGTTGATCAGAGAGATTCCTACAAGCCTGGTTACAAGTTCAATGAATATGAAATAAAAGGAGTGCCAATAAGGTTAGTAATAGGTCCAAAGGATGTCGGCAACTCCTCTGTCGAAATTTTCAGAAGAGATAAAATGGAAAAAGAGACTTTAGGGATTAATGAAGCCAAATCAAAAGTTCTAGAATTAATTGATGATATTCAACAAAATATTTATAATAAGGCATTGAATTTTAGAGATAACAACATAAGAGCTATTGATGATTACAATGAGTTTAAAAAAATTATAAAAAATAATGGTGGATTTGTCTCCGCACACTGGGATGGAACACAAGAATCAGAAGAAAAAATTAAAAAAGAAACTAAAGCTACAATAAGGTGTATTCCCTTTGAAGATTCTCCGGTCAAGGGAAAGTGTATTATCTCTGGAAAACCTTCCAAACAAAGAGTGTTGTTTGCAAAAGCATATTAGATCATATTCAATAATTGAAATATAATGTTGCATGTTTGTAACCTTTGAATTACATTTGCAAACGTTAAATTTGGCCCGTTCGTCTATCGGCTAGGACGCCAGGTTTTCATCCTGGTAAGAGGGGTTCGATTCCCCTACGGGCTACAAAAATAAATTTATGGCAAATCACAAATCTGCGTTAAAGAAAATTAGAAGAAATGAGGTTGTTAGACTAAGAAACAAGATTCAACATAAGTCTGCAAGAAACTCAATTAAAAAATTAAAAGATTTAAAATCCAAAAAGGCAGCTAATAAACTTTTTCCCTCTGTTGTTTCTTTGTTAGATAAACTAGTTAAGAATAATGTAATTCATGCTAATAAGTCATCCAATTTGAAGTCTAAATTGACTAAGCATATTTCTTCTCTTAAGAAATAAAAATTTTAAGAATTCATTGAGATCAAAAACTCTTCATTATTAAGTGATTTCTTGATTTTATCATTGATAAACTCCATTGCTTCAACGGGGTTCATGTCAGCTAGGTATTTTCTCATGATCCACATCCTTTGAATTGTATTTTCATTCAATAATAAATCATCCCTTCTGGTCCCAGATGAAACAAGATCAATTGCAGGGAAAATTCTTCTATTAGATATCCTTCTATCTAGTTGTAATTCCATATTTCCTGTCCCCTTAAACTCCTCAAAAATTACTTCATCCATTTTTGATCCAGTTTCTGTGAGAGCTGTTGCAATAATGGATAATGAGCCACCACCTTCAATATTTCTCGCTGCTCCAAAAAATCTTTTTGGTTTATGTAAAGCATTTGCATCAACTCCACCACTTAATATTTTTCCAGATGCAGGTTGAACTGTATTATATGCCCTCGCTAATCTTGTAATAGAGTCCAAAAGTATAACAACATCATGACCACATTCGACAAGTCTTTTTGCTTTTTCTAGAACGATATTTGCAACTTTAACATGTCTGTCAGCAGGTTCATCAAATGTTGAAGCAACAACTTCCCCTTTAACATTTCTCATCATATCTGTAACTTCTTCAGGTCTTTCGTCAATCAATAAAATGATTTGATAAACCTCAGGGTGATTCGCAGCAATTGCGTTAGCAACATCTTTGAGAAGCATTGTTTTACCAGTCTTTGGTTGTGATACAATCATCCCTCTTTGGCCTTTACCAATTGGTGAGAAAAGATCCATCACTCTCGTCGATATTGTAC
>Ga0209036_1000362_pt1 | contig 19500 bp, 12 predicted proteins | sample MarorgKNORR_S2LV_3_FD_188222 | JGI IMG/M metagenome (GOLD analysis project Ga0209036, IMG submission 188222) | Marine microbial communities from the Southern Atlantic Ocean, analyzing organic carbon cycling - DCM_A/KNORR_S2/LV (SPAdes) (version 2) | ecosystem: Environmental > Aquatic > Marine >... | reverse complement strand
GGAGGCATTGAACTTGGCGTCGGCCTTGTCATCATACTCATCCGAGTCGGCCACAGCGATGGCTCCGCTGCCCTTGGTAAATTGAGCACGATCCTGACCGGCGGTGGCGTTCCACGAAACCGGGTCAAGGAAGGTCCAACCGTCGAACTCGACGACATCATCGCCACCCGCTGTCGGCCCGTGATCTTCGCCCAGAGCCATGACCCAACCGGCAGGCGTGGTGGCGGTCCAGTCGGTGCCGTCGCCACCGGATTCGCTGTCCGACACAAATGGACCAAGCTCAAGGCTGTCAAAGTTCTCCGCGAAGAGGGGCTGCAATTCGCCGGTGACCTCGATGTTGTCGATGGCCCACCACCAGTTGTTGTGACCCTGATGATCCCAGGCGATGACCACGCTAGAGGCCCCCTCGGGGTTGTCCATGCGAACGGTCACCGTGTCATTGTATCCGGTGGGTGTATCGGAGCCGAACACCAATAACGCCACCGGCTCGCCGCCATCGTAGGAAACGGTGACCTTGCCTTGCTGCGGTTCCTGACGCCAACTTGAGTCATACTTCAGGATGAGTGAGCCCGCCTTGATCCCGGCGATGCTGATCGACGGGGTGGCAAGTGCTGCGTTGAACTTGGCGTCAGCCTTGTCGTCGTATTCATCCGAGTCGGCCACGGCAATCGCGCCGGTGCCCTTGGTGAACGCGTCCCGGTTTTGACCGGCGGTTGCGTTCCACGAAACCGGGTCGAAGAATGTCCAGCCGTCGAACTCAACGACGTCATCACCGCCGGCGGTCGGGCCGTGATCGTCTGCTGGATTCATCGCCCAGTCCTCCGGCGCAGTGGCGGTCCAGTCGGTGCCGTCGCCACCGGATTCGCTGTCGGAGACAAACGGCCCCAGCTCGAGGCTGTCAAAGTCCTCGTCAAACACGAGCGTTGATCCCGGTTTCAGCAACACGGCCAACTGGGCCGGGTTGCTCGTGGCGGAACCGGCCGAGTTGCTGACTTCAACAGTATATGCTCCAGCATCGGCTTCGCTGATATTGGACAACTCCAAAACAGGACCCTCGATCCCTGGGATTTCAACACCGCCCTTAAACCACTTATAATAAAGTGGTTCATCGCCGTTGGCTTCAACCTGAAAAACAACACCCTCTCCTTCAGTCGCTTCAACGCTTGTTAGCTGTGTCACAATTCCAGCAGGAGCTTTGCCAACCGTAACCTTGATGTTGTCAATCGCCCACCACCAGTTATTATGACCTTGATGATCCCATGTTATAACCGCTGTTTTGGCTCCTTCAGGATTTCCGAGTGGCAGCGTCACTGTCTCATTATAGGCAGTTGGCGAATCCGGAGTAAGAGTCAGCAAAGTAATAGGCTCACCACCATCGAAAGAAACTGACACAGTTCCCTGTTGCGGCTCCTGCCTCCAACTTGAATCGTAAACTAGAATTGCTGTTCCTGGAGAAACCCCTTCGAGACTGAATTCAGGGGTTGAAAGTGAGGCATTGAATTTTGCGTCGGCCTTGTCGTCATATTCATCAGAATCTCCAACTGCAACCACTCCGCTACCTTTGGTAAATTGATCACGGTCCTGGCCGGCAGTGGCATTCCAAGAAACAGGGTCGAGGAAAGTCCAACCATCAAACTCTGTGACTGCATCACCATCACCAGTTGGCCCATGCCCATCACCACGATTCATGACCCAACCTGTTGGAGTTTCTGATGTCCAGTCAGTGCCATCACCACCGGACTCACTATCTGAAACAAACGGTCCCAGTTCCAAGCTATCAAAGTTTTCAGCAAAAATCGGCTCCGGTTCCCCGGCAAGAATCAAATTGTCGATTGCCCACCACCAGTTGTTGGCCGCATCGAGATATGAGAAGGTAAACTGAACCGTCTCTGCCCCTTTGGGGTTATTTAAGACAAGGTTAACAGTTTCATTCTCACTATCAGCATGAAAAAACTCACTTCCAGAATCTGACTCCCAACGAAGAATTTCCTCCAATTCCCCATCATCAAAAGAAACCTCGACAACTGCCTTCTGGCTACCACCACAACATGCATCAGGACGCCAACTTGAGTGAAAGCGAAATACTAGCGAGTTTTCCATTATACCATCAATTGGAATAGGTTTAGTAGTCATCAAAGTATTCATCGTACCAGCTTCACGCGGCTGATCATCCCATTCATCACCGTCTACAATAGCAGCGGTCCCTACGGCTTTCTTGAAAAGAACCCGATTTTGGTTACCTGCAGTTTCGCTCCACCACTTAACATCAGCAAAACTCCAACCTGCCCATTCTGTAACACCATCATTTTCAGGATTACCTTCCTCATCTTCGAGGCCCTGCCATGCCCATGTACCTGGAACTTCTTCATCATTGATTGACCAACCCTCGGGTGACGACTTGGTCCAAACTTCTTCTCCAGCCAAACCCTCATCCACATTAGGACCAAGAGTTAATCCCTCAAAATCCTCTGTCCAAATTGTGATACCAAGGCTTGCCTGAACCCCTACGATCACTTCTGAACTTAAAACTTCATCCGCTTCATTGGATACTTTCACACTGTATTTACCTGCATCAGCAACTCCCGCTTGAGCCAAAGAAAATTCAGCACTTGTTGCCCCTTCTATCGCAACTGCATTCTTATACCACTGATAGCTAAAAGGTTCCCCTCCAGAAGCAACGACCGAGAGACTAAAGCCCTCTCCCTCATTAACTTCAACACCCACAGGTTGAGTAACAATGGAAGGAGGAACAGTACCCGCATTTACTACCAGATCATCAATTGCCCACCACCAGTCGTTACCGGCTTCACGCATTCCAAAGGTCAATTTTGCGTTACTTGCCCCATCAGGATTATTGAGTGGCACAGTAACAATCTCATTTTGATTGTGGTCATGGTAGTTTTCGGAATTGGGATCAGACACCCATGTCAACACCTCAACCGGCTCCGCCCCATCGTAGCTCACAAGAATGTAACCCTCCTGATGGTAGTTGCTGTCAAATTCAGGACGCCAACTGGAATGGAATCGCGCAAAGAGCGTACCGGCAGGAATACCACTTACATCAATTTCCGGCGTCGCCATCCAAGTCTTGTACCACTGGTTATCGGCACTGGGAGCATGAGGGGAGTCATCCCACTCATCTGGATCAGCTACCGCGACCACGTTTTTCGCTAATGTAAACTGCGAACGCGTCTGATCCCCTGCCACCTGCACCCACCACTTGTAATCTGCAAAACTCCACCCTGCCCACTCTGAAACACCATCATTATCAGGAAAACCATCTCCATCTTCATCGGGCTGATAACCCACATGTTCTTCACTATTTCCAGGTACTCCTGAGCGATCCACCTCCCAACCGGCTGGCCCTTCCGCTGTCCAGGCTGCGTCGCTCTGTACCGCCTGTTCGTCCACGTTTGGCCCCAGCTCGACGCTGTCAAAATTCTCGAAATACACTGGAACCTCGAACTGAATTGATTCAGACTGCGCACCCTTGGCGCTATCGGTATAAGTCAGCTTTAATTCATACTTAGAAGCAGTTTGCAGCGCATCCACCCCCGCCGCTGATATGGTTAAAACATTCTCGTCAGTCATGATTTCGGTCTCGAGAGATTCACCATTCAGGCTCAGGGAAATGGAATCATTAGTAATGGCTGTATCGCCAGCATTAAGTGTCACAAACAATTCAGTGTCTGCGTTCGCATAAACATCTCCAGGCACCCACTGCTCGACGAAGGATGGTACAGGCGGAAGTTTTTTTGGAATTCCTGCAGCAGTTGCTGTTCCTAAAGCCAAGACCTGACCACTATTGAGAGGTTCATATCTTATCTGAATACTGTTTACGAATATCTCCTCTGATTCATTGTTATCATCATTAAATAATGTCATCTTCATATCAAACAATGTGTCTAGAGACCATCTCCCATCAAGGCTGTCGTCCGGAAAAGTAACTTCACCAACCTTAATCCCATCAATATAAAAATTAGCCCAAAGCTCCTCAATATTAACAACAATCACGATTCGATGCCACTTCTCAGGAGTTAAGCTGCCATACTCCAAACCTACAGCACCTATTCCATTATTTGCACCAATGTAAAACTCTGCATCAGCAGCACCTGCCACAAATTCGTCAGAAACAAGTTCTATGAGCGATTGCTTCTTACCCGCTGAACCTGAAGGAATTAGGACATCCATAACAGCAGTCCAATTGTTGATTGTGTCTCCTCCTCCATTACTATCCTCAGTCAAAGGCGCAATGAGTCCTTGGTCGGGATCCAGTTTTCCAATCTTTATTACATTGGCAATTTCTTCTTTTATCGGAGAAATCCCTAAAGCATCCGTCGCTCCAAACTGGACCAAATCTGCCGTTGAAACCTCTCCGTCTTCCATATATTCCATGTCCTCACCATGCAAAGCCGACAAATCGCCCTCGCCGAAGTTCCATGTTGCCACGAAAGCATCTTGCGCCTGACCGCCAACTGTTCCTGCAAATAAAAGAAGGAAGGAAGTCACCAGACCCACCATTGTTTTTTTGATCATATTTCTAATTTATTTGGATTATTTGCGTATAAGATTTTTCAAAAAACTACCTCAAAGAGAAAATGTGACGAGCATTATTTTATGTGCATTTTCAAGCCCTAAAATTGCATTATCACTATCAGTTTTTAACCAAATAACTCAATGCTTTAAGATAATAATATTTTTCCCGTTCGCGACGTCTATTATCCAAACAATTGTAACATTCATGATTAGATACTGTGTATTTTAAGCAAAAATAAAAAGTTTACTTGCGGATTGTTGCTAGAATGCATTTCCTTTCCCCACTAAAAAGAAGCGATTAGTGCCTTTAAAAAAACACAATTCTAAAGCCGAGACCGCAAGAAAAATGCCGGTTGTTGGTATACGAGTTCCTTCTTGGGCAAGCTTCACTCGCCCAATCTTTAAGGGTGTTGTTGATTTTATTCGAAGAAACCAAAGATGGCAGATTCAAACTCTAGTTGATTCCACCAACGAAATGGCACCAGTGGTAATAGACCAAAACTGGGATGGTAATGGGTTAATCCTGTTTCGTTTTTCGACGGAGGAAGCCGAGAATTTCAAGCGGAGAAACATCCCCGTAGTCAATCTCAGCGCCGAGAGCACCGGCAAGGGTTACCCAAGCGTCATCCCGGACAACCTCGAGATCGGCAAACAGGCCGCTCAGCATTTGCTCACGCTTGGCCTGAAACATTTTTCCTACTGGGGCGACCCCTCTCGCACCTACTCAAAGCAAAGGGGAACCGCGTTCGAACAGGAGATTCTGAACGCCGGTTTTGAATGTATCAATGTGCAGTTCGAGCCGGATCATTTTCCGTGGGAGGGACGTTGGTTGAAAATGCACGAGCAGATCGTGAACGAACTAAACCGTCTACCCAAACCGATCGGCATCTTCGCCAAGGACGACATGCTCGCCAGCAACATCATTCGCATCTGCAATGAAATCAGTATCCAAGTGCCGGAGGAAATCGCCGTGATGGGAACAAACGCCGACGAGGTGTTCTGCCAAATCTCGACCCCACCCCTCTCCAGCGTGGCCTATCCCGGGGAGCGAGTGGGCTTCGAGGCCGCCCGACTGCTCTCGAGCATGATGAACGGCAAGTCGGTCGCGGAGGATTATCTCGAGACCATCCCCATCCGTGAGATCGTGGCACGCGAGTCAACTAACACCCTGGCCGTGGACGACCCTATAGTCACACAGGCAGTGAAGTACATTCGATCTGTGGCTCCGGTTTACCCCATCCACGTCTCCGAGGTTGCCGCCCGCAGTCCGCTGTCCCTCTCGGGGTTCAACAAACATTTTGTCCAGCAGATGGGCCTCACTCCAAAGGAGGAAATTAAGCGGGTCCGCTTGGCCAAGGTGCAAGTCATACTGAAAAATACCCAACAAAAGATCAGCCAAATCGCTCAGGATATGAAATTCGAAAGCCCCGAGGAACTCTCTCGTTTTTTCAAGAGGGAAACAGGGCTGGCGCCGAAGGATTATCGTTCCAAGTTCCAGTCCACCCCCGATGGTAAAGAATCGTTAGAAGCCCTTGGCCAAGCACATGTCCACTGACAACACAGAGGGAGACTTCAACAACACGCCCCTGCGCCGAGCCTGGCAGGAGCAACACATTGACCCCGAAACGAGGCAAACCCTCGCAAGGGATGAGTCGCTTTTTCTCCACCAATCCCTCTCCACACCGTGCCTGACGGAGATCGTTAGTTGCAGCGGATCCACGTTCACCGATACAGCGGGGCGGGAGTATCTCGACTTCCACGGCAACAGCTTGCATCAGATCGGTTATTCGCACCCGAAAGTCATCGAGGCTATTAAGTCACAACTGGACGAATTGTCCTTCAGCCCCCGCCGCTTCACCAACAAGCCCGCGGTAGAATTAGCCAAACGCCTCACGATGCTAGCACCGGGCAACCTCAGCCGGGTGTTGTTTTCGCCTGGGGGCACATCCGCCATCGGCATGGCCATGAAACTCGCGCGCTACGCCACCGGCAGGCACAAGACGATCTCCATGTGGGGCACCTTTCACGGCGCCTCGCTGGATGCCATCTCCATCGGGGGCGAAGGCCTGTTCCGCGACGACCTCGGCCCATTGTTGCCGGGCAGCCACCATGTCCCCTGGCCACGCGGAAGAGAAGACGCAGACGCCATCGAACGCCTCATGCATGAGGAGGGCGACATCGGTGCCGTCATCTCGGAGCCGATACGGTGCACCACAATTGAGCGTCCGGAGGATACATACTGGGAGCGCGTCCGGGAATTGTGCAACCAACACGGCGCGCTGCTCGTCTTCGATGAAATCCCCCTCGCCTTCGGTCGGACCGGCAAACTGTTTTGCTACGAACACAGCGGCGTCACGCCGGACATCCTCGTACTCGGCAAGGGACTCGGGGGCGGTGTGCTCCCCATGGCCGCGATGCTCGCAAGGGAGGAACTTAACGTGGCAGCTACACGTGCGCTTGGCCATTATACCCACGAGAAAACGCCCCTCGGCGCAGCGGCCGCGCTTGCCATGTTGGATGTGGTCGAAACAGAAAACCTGATCGAACGATCGACAGCCCTTGGCGCGAAAACCAGGAAGCAACTCGATGAACTGTTCCGCGACACACCCATCGTGACCGAGGTGCGCGGCCTTGGCCTCGCGTTGGCCGTCGAGCTTGGCCAAGCGGATGCCGCCGAGCGCGTCATGTACGACTGCCTCTCCAACGGCCTGAGCTTCAAAGTTTCAAACGGAAATATCCTCACCCTCACGCCCCCGTTGACCATTACCGATGAGGAGATGGCCCGGGCGATAAGTATCCTTAAAAACGCGATCCAAAATATTTGATCTCGTTCCCACTTGGCTGCCTTGACCGGCGCAAAGGCACCCGACTACCCAGCGGTCACCGCAACTTGAACCAACTCTGAAAACCGAATGCACTGGGGAAACAAATCCAACTTAAGGTTTTTTTCGCGACCATCGTGGTGTTGCTGGATTTCAACGCCCTGACACGGGAAGCGGCACCCTACCCTACCAAAAACCGTTGGCGGGGTCGGGCTTGCGGCCGGCCCAGTTGTGAAGGTCGGGCGGGAAGACGAAAATCGCGGCGTGGCCGTCGCCAAACAATGTGTTCAACCCACGAACCCCGAGTTTATGCCACTGAGTTTTCTGTGACTTCTCGGCACGGTTGCCGTGCCACGGCCAGTCGGCCTGAATCAACTTGGTGGTAGGCGACCGGGAAAGGTCGGACTCGGTCAGCGGTTTTTGCCCCGGCGCGGCAGTGACGTGCTGCACGCCGAACCCATCCCACGACCATTGCACGAGGTAGCTCGTCCCGTAGTAGTTGAAGCAGGTTTTCTCAGCAGCCGGCTTGGTCTTAGGGAAGTGCTCGGGGTGCAGCACATCACCCGCATCGCTTGGGCAGCGATAAACTTCGGCAGTGGACGTATACTTGTTCAACGGCCGCTTGTCGAAGTCGGCAATCGTCCTGTTGTTACTTTGGTAGCCGGGGCCAAGGCCCAGTTTCCCGCCGTAGGTGGACCAGGTTGGGTGAACGGGAAACATCTCGTAATCGTCCACGTAGAGCATGAAGGCGATTCCAATCTGCTTGTGATTGTTGAGGCATGCGGTGGAACGCCCCTTCTCCTTTGCACGGGCCAACGCCGGTAGAAGCAGGCCGGCCAGAATCGCGATGATCGCGATGACCACCAGCAGCTCGATCAACGTGAAACCGGGCGCTTGGCCAAGCGATACCCTCGGGCGAGTCATCTTCATGGGCCGGAGTTTAAATCCGCAAAATCGGATTGCAACCGACAACGGAACTCTCCGCTTGGCTGACGCTTCCGCTTAGACGGCGGCATCTGCCGGGCTGCCAACCGCCGGATGACGGTATCCCATTCCCCGGCATGCGCGGTGATCTCCGCATCCAACAAGCGTTCCAGATTGAATTCGCCCTTAGCCGTGTCGGCATCGTGACAGTCGAGACAGTGCCGCTCGAGAAACGCCACGGGTGGTTTTTCCGATGATGAAACCGAAACGGCCAGACCAACCCATGCGATGGCGCAAATGACTCTCATTTTTCGATCTACCTCCGGTCAACGGTCCAGTCGCCGTCCGGATTGATGCTCACGGTCATACTGCCAATCGTGGCCCGGGCCAGGCCGTTTTTGTTCAGCTTCGTGTTGATCAATGCCGCCACCGTCCGGGGATGCACGCCCTCGTTGAACGGCCGCAGCACTGCCAGCCAAACCTGCTTTTTGCCTTCGCGCAGAATGGCCCTGCCGAATGTGCTGCGCAACCCCGCATAACCCAGATCCTGCGACGCCCGGTGCGCCACCTGCCCGAACTCCAGCCGACGATCCGGGTGCATGTACAGCAGCACGCGCTTCCGCTTGGTCTGCCACCAAGCGTGACTCATGGCGGGAGCGTCGTACCAATGGCGCTCGGCATCCTCGCTGTCGCCCTCGTCGTTGAGCATCCAGTTTGGCGCCGCCTGAAACCCATCGACATCCGGCCCCGGCAGGTACTCGTCGCGCACGACAAGATAGCCCTCCTCGGTTAACACCGTCTGCCGCGTCCAGACGCTGTGCGCGCCAAAGTAATTTCGATAGGTGAACTGGCCAAACGAGTCGTCGCCGGAGTTTTCGGTGCGCAACGATTCGCGCACCAGAATGCCGCCGCGGTTGTAGTGCGGCCGATGGTAGCGCGGCCGGGTGTACTCGTTCAAAAACATCCCAGCGCCGCTGCCGCGGTAGTCGTAGGAGACTCGGGTGTACTCGTCGTTGGCGTCGAACTTCAAGTCCAGCCCGTCGAGAACCACCGAGAGGCTCGTCCCGGGCTGCACGTTTAGTTGCAGGCTCCGGCCACCGTTACGCCCGTCCTTGACGATGCGCATCGCGACGGCGCGATCCGCGCCGGTCAACTCGACCTGTTCCTCCCCGCGATGCTCGGAGAGCTTGAGTCGCTCGGGAATTTCGTCGAGCGCCGCAAGTGTGATGCTCCCCTTCGGGCCGGCGAGACGCAGGTTTCGCAGGCGCGTTGGCCGGTCAAATTCCCCGAGGTACACGGAGCGCAAATGGTATTCGTTGTTCAGGTACCAGTACCCGTCGACGTTGCCGTGGGCATAGCCAAACTCCGGGTCGTCCGCCCGCCGGAAGAGCTTGATCGACTTGTCATAAAACCAGTTTTTCGAGTCGGGCGCCTCGCGGCAGTTCAGGCAAAAAGGCAGCGACAGCGAGGCCAGCTTCCACACGTCGTCCCTCTCGCCGCCCATCTTGCCGTCCTCCAGCTTGAACGGAAAAGCCATGTCCGGCGGCAGCACGTTCAAGAGGTCGTAGGCCGCCTGTCCCCAGAACCGGTTGTTGTACTTTCCTGACGAGTGCAAAAACTTGGCGCCATCGACGCAGTACTCGTACAGTCGACCGGCTGCATCGTCGCAACAGTGCATGTAGTTGTTGTTCCGGTCGTAAATGTAAAACGAGACAAACGGCTTGCCGCTCTCCCGGCCCGGCCCAAGGTAAAGGCGCTCCGGTGCCCGGTGCTTGAGCGGACTGTAGTACCCGATCTTCGACTGGCCACCCGGTACGCTTGGTTTGATGCCGCGCTCGATGAACCACTGGTAACGCTCGCGATAGGCGGCTTCGTACTCGGGCGGCACCGCTTGGCCAAGTGGAGGTCGCCCGCCGAAGATCGCCTGCTCTGAGGCCCAAAGAAACTCCGGATCCCGGAACTCCTTGGCCAAGCGATACCAGACGTCGCCGTCGTTCACGCCCTCGGCACCGCCGAAGTACTCGGCGTTCCACGGGTCGAGATAAATGTGGTCGCGCCCCGGCTTGATCCTGCCGCCGGAGTTCGGGTTGCCGCGCACGCCGCCACCGTGGACGTAATCGAGATAACGCTTGGCCAAGGCGTGCAGCAGCTCGCGGTCGGTTTTAAATTTGTCCATGCCCTCAGCCATGTCGATCCAGCCCTGCAGCAGCAGCGGGCCGTAGGGGTAGTAGTTCGTCTCGGTCGTGTCGCCGTACTCGGTCAGCTCACGCCAAAGGGCGTCGAGCCAGCGACGGTGCGTCTTGAGTTCCGGCATGTCGGGAAACACCTTCAGCGCCACCGCCGGGCCGCCGTTCATTCCGTACGGGCGATTGTTCACGCTGCGCTCGAGGTTGGGATAGTCGTAACTCAGCGCCATGCTTTGCCTGAAGATTTGGCGGAACTTGGCCTGCTCAATTTTACTTAGCATTACCTGTCGAACGAGTTCCTTGTAAATCCTCACCCGCCCGGCGGCGCCCCAAGCCTTGTGCCCCGGCAGCAGGTTAAACTCCGCTCCTTTGCCACTACGCACCGCCTCGTCGTAGCGATCGAGGATGCTCATGAAATAACCGTGCAACACCTCAAGCGCACCAGCTTCACTGCGGCCTTCGTCGATGTACCGGCGCAGCAACCGATCCCACTCCCAGCCACCGCGCAGAATCTGTGGTCGACTCGCGCGGACGCGGTTGGCCATCGCCGTGATCTCGAAGTCGGAATAAACCGAATAATCCGGAAGCGGATGTTTCAGCCGAAACTCCTCCTGCGCAGGCAAGGTTGCCGCCCACAAAAACACCCCCAGCAACAGCGAAACTCTATTCATTATTTGCGGCTAACCGACCAATTCCCCTTGTGGTTCAAAACGACTGTCACGTCGCCCACCGTGGAGGTGTACCGGCCTTTCTTGTTCACCGCAGTCTTGACTCCGCGCACCACGGCTCCGGCCGGAGTTTTGAGTTCATGCGGCACGAGCACGCTGAGAAAACGCTCCGTTTGGCCGGCCGCGATCGGTCGATACGCGTAGGCGGTTGTATTCGGGTCGAGATCCTGCGAACGGGATTGGTTGATCGTCCCGAATACCATATCGCGATGGTCGTGGACTACGACGGCGACGCCCTGTTTTTCATTCTGCCACCAGGCCTGCGCGAACGCCGGTGCGCCAAACCAGTTTTCATCCTGCCGCCCCAGCTTGCGTCCCTCCTCGCGGGCCAGATGCCAGACCGGCCCAGCGTGGTACGCTTGGCCAAGTGCTTTGCCAACGACATACTCATCCGCGACAACGAGATAGCCCTCCGTCGTCAACACCGCCTTGCGCGTCCAGCGGCTCTCCGGGCCAAAGTAGTCGGTAAAGCTGAACTGCCCGTACGCGTCACCCGTGTCATTGTTTTCCGCATGGGCCAGGTCCGGCAAGTGCTTGGCCATGTACATGCGGCGGTAGTCCCGCTCGTCGCCCTTGCGGTCGGGGTGAACCGGAAACTGATGCCGCTTGTGAACGACGAGGAGCGCATCGAGACTCTCGTTGCCGCTGCCGCCGCCCCGAATGTCGGTGCCCGAATAGACGTTGTTGTACTTGCCGGACGAATGCAAAAACTTGGCGCCGTTAAACGAGTATTCGTAGAGAAATCCGGAGACGTTGTCCAAGTGGCTGTCCTTTTTGTCGTAGAGAAAAAATGCGGCGAACGGTTTGCCCGCCTCAACGCCATTGTTCAGGTAGATACGTTCCTTGATTTTCTTTTTCAACTCGCTGAGCAGCCCCACTTTGGCCTGCATCATTGGCACACTTGGTTCGATGCCGCGTTTCACAAACCAAGCGAAGCGCTTATTGTAGGCCGCCTGATATTGCGATGGCACGTTGCCGCCCGGTGGCCGGCCGCCCAGCGACACCTGCTCGGCTGCCCAAAGGTACTCCGGATTTTTGTAGTGCTGCGCCATACGATACCAAAAATGGGCATCGCGGCTGGACGTCTCCACGTCGTAGTAGCCCACGTTCCACGGGTCGGCGTAGACTCCGGAAAAATCGGTCCGCTGCCGAATGCCGCAATTTGGCCCGCCCCGCACGCCACCGCCATGGGCGAACTGCAGGCAACGCCGGCCCAGCGCATCGATCAGTTCCTTCTCCAACTCCAGCCGGCCGGTCGCCTCCGCGATGTCGACCAAGCCGTGCAGGAAAATCGGCCCGTAGGGATAGTAGTTCCACTCCGTCCAGTCGCCAAAGTCGGCCAGGTGATTCCAGATGCGGTCCAGCCACGCGCGGGCCTCCTTCACCTGCGGCGCATCGGGGAAAAGCTTGATGCCCAGCGCCACGCCGCCACCGTTGCCGAAAGAATGATTGTCCGCATGCTGCGACCCGCTTTTGAAATTGAGGAACGTAGGGCTCAGACTTTGGTGGACGATTTTCTTCATCCGCGCCTGCTCCGCCTCGGTCAGCATGTTTTGCCGGACCAACTCCTCGTAAATGCGCATCCGGCTCGCCCCACCCCATCCGCCGTGGTAGCCACCGCCATGATGATCGCGCTTTAGCGTGCGCCCATCCGCCGCCTGCCGCGAAACCTTGTTGCCGCTGTTGGTGGTGAAGAAAATATAAAACAAGTCGCCCTCGCCGCGTTGCTCGCAGCGTGCGTGCCAGTCGAGAATCAACGCGCGGAACACCGCCCGCAGGATACGAATGGCGTTTTCATCATTTCGCCCGCCGTCCACATAGCGCGCCCTGAGTCGATCCCATTTCCACCAACCACGGGAAAACGAGTACCGCTCCGCTTCGCCCAACGACCGGCGCAGTGCCGCCTCCATCTCTTCAATGTTTTGAACATTTCGGTAATCGTGACGCGGATGCCCGGCGAGAAGGGACTCCTCTGCAACCGGCTTGGCCAAGGGCAGGCCAAAGGCACAAAGCAACAACCAAATGGGAATTCTTTTCATGACAGGCTTGTGCTGAGCAGCCTAGCCCAGCGCCTGCCCCAGCGCCAACCATTCCGCTTGGCCGCTTGGCTCCAGCGGCTTAGGCTCCGCTTGGAATTCATTCGGCCGCTTGGCCAAGTTATCCCATGGAAACGATTCGTAATAATCTTGTATCGGACGTTCGCCAGCGCGTGGCGGAGGTCGTGGTGGGGCAGGACGTGGTCGTCGAACGGCTGCTGATTGCACTTTTCACCGGAGGCCACTTGTTACTGCAAGGCATGCCCGGCTTGGCCAAGACGCTGCTGGTACAAACGATCTCCAAGACGATTGATCTCAAGTTTAGCCGCGTGCAGTTTACCATCGACCTGTTGCCGTCGGACATCCTCGGTTCGGAGGTGCTCGATCAGCGGACGAATGAATTCACCACGCACCTCGGCCCAATCTTCACGAACCTGCTTTTGGCCGACGAAATCAACCGTGCCGCACCCAAGGTACAGAGTGCGCTGCTCGAGGCCATGCAGGAACGCAAGGTCACCATCGGCAACGAGACACACGTCCTGCCCGCGCCGTTCCTCGTCATCGCCACACAAAACCCGATCGAGCAGAGCGGCACGTTTGAACTGCCGGAAGCGCAGCTCGACCGGTTCATGCTCTGCCACCGGCTCGACTACCCCGCTGCCGGCGAAGAGGAGGAGGTATTGCGTCGCAGCCTGACGCTTGGCCTGCAAAAACGCGACGGGGGCGCGGTGCCAAAGACGGCGTTCGACACCCTCTCCGACGATATCGTCGCGACGCGCGAAAACCTCGTCGAGATGATGGCCGCGGTGCAGGAGGTGCATGTCAGTGAAGTTTTCCAAAAACACACGGTCGAGGTCGTCCGCCGCACACGCCGCCACCCGAGCATCGAGCTGGGCGGCAGTCCGCGCGCCGGCCTGGCGATGATTCAGGCGGCCCGCGCCCGGGCATTCATCCACGGCCGCGACTACGTCGTGCCCGAAGACCTGTACGCGCTTGCCGAGGACGTGCTGCTGCACCGCATGCGGCTCCGCTACGAGGCATTGGCGGAGGGCATCTCCAGTGTCAGCGTGCTCAAGGAAATTCTCTCCGAGGCGGGCTGATCCTCGCCCAACCAAGCGCATGAAACCCCTCACCGGCTCTCTCGAATCGTGTGACGGACTGGACGGACGCCAGTTCGCCATCGCCGTTCGTCGGCTGGCCGACAGCCTGCAGTACGGTACCGATGCCTCGCCGTTCGTCGGCTCCGGCATCGAGTACGCGCAGAGCCGGCCGTACGAGGCGGGCGACCCGGTGAAGCAGATCGACTGGCGCGTCACTGCGCGGATGGGCCGACCGTTCATCAAGGAATACGAGGCGCCCAAGCAGATGCCGGTGTATCTGCTAGTGGACACCTCCGGCTCGATGTGCGTGTCCAGCACAGGCACAAGCAAGTACGCCTGGGCGGTGCAAATCGCCGGCGGCCTCGCGCTCGCGGCACTAGCGCGGATGAGCCCGGTCGGCATGATCGGCTGCGGCGAACGGGCGTTCGATGCCAAGCCAAGCCTCTCGAGGCACCGCGTTTTTCTCTGGCTGCATCAGTTGCGCCACTACCGGTTCGACGAAGCGACCTCGCTCGTCGAAAAACTTGATCAACTCACCGAGGTACTCACCAACCGCGCAATGCTCATCGTACTAAGCGACCTCCGCCAACCGGATGCCACCGAGCGGCTCAAGCGGCTCGCACAAAAACACGACTGTGTGGTGCTGCAACTGACCGACCCGGCCGAACACGGGCGGCTGCGGGCCGGCATTTTCCGTGGCGAGGAGGCAGAGACCGGGCGGACCTTTGTCGGGCACGGCCGCAGCAGGTGGTTCGATGACGACGAGACGGCGGACGAGCTGCGGCGCGGCGGCATCGACCACCTCACGCTGCCGATCAACGAGCCGTTCATTCACGCACTGCGCGGGTTCCTCCGCAAACGAGACTGCCTCGGGAGGGGTGCCCGATGAACAGCCGCCGCTTCATCCTGTTTGCAGCCGCCCTCGCGTTGTCGCTTGGCCAAGCGGCCGCGCAGGAGACCAACTCCGGGCCGGTATCGGTCGCGATCGGGCTCGAGGGTCAACACATGGTCGTGCTGCCCGGCGACAAGTTCGAGGCTGCGCCGGTCGGCGACAAGTCGAAGCTTATCCTGCGCATACAGGATGTCTTCCCGCACGGCAACGCCCACCGCTACGACCTGCGCTATTTCGGGTTCGTCCCCGGCGAGTACGATCTCATCCAATTCCTCCGCACCGCCGACGGCAAGACACCGACCAACCTGCCGCCGGTGAATGTGACCATCCACGGCATCCTGCCGGAGGACCACGACGGAATGTTGATCGAGGACGACGACTCCGGCCTCAATCTGCCCGGCAGCTATACCGACTGGCTGATTGGCCTCGGGGTGGTCTGGCTGCTCGTCGCCTGGCCCCTGTTTTTCGCTGGCCGCAGCAAAGGCCAAGCGCTTGGCCAAGCGGAGGAGGATGCCGGCCCGGACCTGGCCGAGCGACTCCGGCCGCTCGTGGAACAGGCGGCCGCCGGCACGCTCGATACTGAGGGACGCGCCCGGTTGGAGCGCATGATTTTCTCCCACTGGCGAGAACAGCTTGGCCTGCCCGAGCAGGGCGATCCCGCCGAGCTACACCGCCAACTCAGGCAGCATGAAGACGCCGGGCCGCTGGTGCGCGGCCTTGAGGATTGGCTGCACCGCCCGCCCGGGACCGCCGCGGTCGACATCGCCGCGCTGCTCGAGCCGTACCGTAAATCGTCCCTGCCGAAATGACATTCGCCTACCCAGCCGTGTTGACACTGCTCGCCCTGCCGGTGCTATTGATGGTCTGGGAATGGCGTCGGCGCGGCACGGTGGTGGCGCTGCCATTCGACCACGCCAACGCGCGGCGCGGCCGCTGGCTCGAGGGCACGGTCAAGACCGCGAATCTGCTCGCCCCGCTGCTGTTGGCGGTGTCGATCATCCTGCTCGCCGGGCCGCAGCGGCCACTCAGCCAGGGCACGCAGCGGGTGTTGACCAACATCGAGCTGGTGCTCGACGTTTCCGGCAGCATGACGGCCCAGTACGGCGACGGCCGACGCGCCGACAAGGCGGTCGAGGCGTTGCAGGAATTTGTCAGCCACCGCAAGGGCGATGCGTTTGGCGTGACACTCTTCGGCACCGAGGTGCTGCACTGGGTGCCGCTCACGAAGGACCTCGACGCGCTCAAGCATTCCGCGCCGTTCATGAAACCGGAAGCCATGCCGCCGTACATGGGGGGTACGCGGATCGGCCTCGCGCTGCGGTCGGTCCACAAGATTCTCGCCGACCGGCCAAAGGGCGACAAAATGATTGTCCTGATCTCCGACGGCTCGAGCGGCGACCTGCGCGGTCAGAGCGACAAAATTTCCAGCGACCTGAACGGCGACGACATCGTGCTGTACTACATTCATGTGGCCAACGGCCAACCACAGCAGGAAGTTTACGACATCGCCAATCGCACCGGCGGCGAGGCATTCGTGGCGGGCGACCCCGCGGCGCTGCAGACGGTATTCGAGAAAATCGACGCCATGCAACCGGCCAAGTTCAAGCCGGAGACCCCAATACCGGCGGACAACTTCCGGCCATTCGCACTGGCCGGCCTCTCCATGCTCGCCCTGCAACTGCTCACCCTGTTCGGCATAAGATTCACGCCATGGTGATTTTCGAAAATCAGGTAAGTCGGGCCGCCCCGGTATGCCGGGCGGGCCAGGACTGCTGGGGACAGCCGTCCCTACCTACGCTTGGCCAAGCGCTGAGCCCCAAAGGGGCGGCATACGATAGCCCAGGGCGTGAGCTCCGGGTTGCACAACCGAAAGGATCACAAGCCCTGATGGGGCGGCACCATCCAATTCGTCGGTCCGATTCAAAAGCGTTGCGGAGCACCGCACTCCATGAGGCTGACGCGTTTTATTGTGGCTCCATTCACCCATCGTAACCCATGACCCTTCCTGACATCTCGACTGACGCTGCGGGCCTGGCCCTTTGGGTTGCAATTGGCACGGCGGTATGCGCTGTGCTGGCAGAGTGGTGGCACAGCCGACGCATCCGCCGGGTCGGGCGGCTGGCTTTCGGGCCGCTTGGCCAAGCGCGGGTCTGGACCCGTTGCGCACCCCCGGCCCGGGTGCTGGCGCTCACGGCGATGGCGTGGGGATTGGTGACGCTGTTTTTCATCCGGCCGCGCACCGCGAATTACGACCAGATCCCGGAGGGCGGCTACCGACACCTGATCATCGCTTGGGACGTCTCGCCCAGCATGCAGCTCGACGATGGCGGCTTCGACATGGGCAAACAAAATAAACGCACCCGCGCCCAGCGCGGGGCCAAGGTTTTGCTCTCGCTTTTCGAACGCATCGCGCTGGATCAGGTGCGTATCAGCATCGTCGCCTTTTTCACCGGGGCCAAGCCGGTGGTGGTCGATACACACGACTTGAACGTGGTCAAAAATATTCTCGACGATCTGCCGCTCGACCGCGCGTTTGATCCCGGCAAGACGAGTGTCATCTCCGGCATCGAGGAATCGGTAACACTGGCCAAGGGCTGGGAGCCGGGCAGCACCACGCTGCTGGTCGTCAGTGACGGCGACACGGTGCCGGACACCGGCCTGCCCGATCTCCCACCGTCGATCAACAAGGTACTCGTCGCCGGCGTGGGCGATCCTCGGCGCGGTGTCTTCATCGACGGCCACATGTCCCGGCAGAATTCCCGAGTGCTGCGGCAGTTGGCCCGGCGGCTGGGCGGCGAGTATGTCGATGTCAACGACGTACAGATTCCCACCTCGCAACTGGCCGAGTTGGCCGGGGTACGCAACCTCGTCGACCCCGGCGAGAAAGGCCGCCGCGAGATCGCCCTCGCCTGCGTGGCCACCGGCGCGGGGCTGCTGGCATTACTGCCCGCTGGCCTTGCGTTTTTTGGGAGCCCGTGGCAGAGTGAACGAAGCCGCAGTTCGAATTTGGACGCAAAATAAGGTTTTATCATGAAAAAGAACCTCCTCATCTTTCTTTGGGCACTCGCCCCCGTGGCGTTGCTCGCATACCACTACGGCCCCGGCCAGACTGGTCTGGCACGTGAAGAAGCCAAGGCCAGCATTCAAGCCGCGCTGGAACATGAGAAAAAGGAACAGTGGCAGCAGGCCATCGATGCCTACAACGAAGCCCTCGCCGCCCTGCCCGAGGAGGAGACCGCTAAGCGGATGCAACTGCAGCTTGCCCGGGCCAACGCACGCATCTACGTCGGCGAACTGCCCGAGGCGATGTTCGCGATGGAGCATCTGCTCGACGAGGCCGCCAAGGGCGACGACAAGAAACTCGAAAACAAGGTCCGCGCCTCACTCGCCAGCGCCCAGTATTACACCGGCTGGTTGATGCGGCTGGAACTCGCCGAGAAGGAGGAATGGATGGAGCCGGTCGAGAAGGCCCGCCAAAACTTCCGCCTGCTCGCCGAGCAATCCGCCAAAACCGATGCCAAGGCATCCGAGGAGCACCAAAAGAATCTCGAGGCCGTCGTTCGCCTCGCCCGGATGGATCTCTCAGAGTTGCAGGCGCTGCCGCTCCCCAAGAAATGTCAGGGCTGCAAAAACGTCTGCTCCAAGTGCCGGGGCCAGAAAAAGAGCAACAAGCCGAAGCAGGGCAAAAAGAAGGAGGACGCCCGCGGAGCGAGCGTCGGCCAGCGCCCCGACGGAACCGGCTCCTGATCGTCCGCTGATGATTTCAATTTAAACAAAAAGAAGCCGACGCAAGTCGGCTCTTTTTTACTCAACAGACCTGTTTGCCATGAACCTCCGCAATCATTGTTCCCTGTTCGTTTTGTTTTCGCTTTGCGCCCCAGCACTTGCCCAAGCGCCGCCAGCCAAACCGGCTCCCGCAATCAGAATCACTCCGGCCGTCAGAACTGTTCCGGCCAAGCCACTGCCATCAAACATAAAGGCGATCCCTGCGAATCCGGCCGAGCCAAGCGCACCGATACCCCCGCGCCCAGGCGTGCCAGTTCAGGCCAAGCCGGTTGGAACACCCGACGAACCGGAAAAGTCGCCGCGCGATCTGTTGCACGACGCATTGAAGGCAGTGAAGTTCGACCGGACACCGGACGGTATCCTCAACGCGATCGATGCCCTTTCCCAAAAGCCAAAGCCGGAGAAGGACAAAAACAAGGTGATCTCGGAACGCTTCCGGCTTCTCGCCAACGCTGGCCGCTGGAGTGAACTGGGGCGCTACATCAAGTCA
>Ga0209036_1000360_pt1 | contig 19572 bp, 13 predicted proteins | sample MarorgKNORR_S2LV_3_FD_188222 | JGI IMG/M metagenome (GOLD analysis project Ga0209036, IMG submission 188222) | Marine microbial communities from the Southern Atlantic Ocean, analyzing organic carbon cycling - DCM_A/KNORR_S2/LV (SPAdes) (version 2) | ecosystem: Environmental > Aquatic > Marine >... | reverse complement strand
TGACTAGGTCACCGGATTTAGCGAAAGTGGATAATTGTCCAGCGAATACATTCGCGTAATCTGTATCATTCGCCCAAGCTGTGAATGAGGAAATATTGTCTGTGTGAGAGATTGTAGGGATACCTAGTTCCTTAGACCAATCTCCGGCACTGTGCGAAGGAGTTGCGGCACTTCCACCATTACCAATCATGTGGATACTACAGCCTCTTTCAGCAACTGCATTCAATTCATCCCATAATGCTTCGATTTGGGATTTAGAGACCTCAGAGAGTGTTCTTCGCAAATCACTGAGATAGCCCTCAGCGAATGATTCGAAATCGAAGCCCATGTGTCTCCCTAAGCAAACCGGCGAGGGCATCATATTTACGAGTTAATGGCTGGAGTCGATTCTATGGAGGAGCCCATAGGGGCCGCTTTAGCGGCAATTGCGGAGGTAATAGGGACCTCTGATGAGTCACTCAGATTACTCATTGGTATACTCGGAATGGGGCTTCTGGCTACCTCTTTTACTAAATCTAACGAGACTTGGGTAGGACCAATAGCAGGTTCAGGTTGGGTCTTTCTCGGACTATTCATCTACCTGCTATCAGAATATTACGTGAAAATTGGTGACCCTCTGCTTGTCATAATGACCGCAGGAGCCCTTCCAGGGGGTATTTTCCTAGCCTGGCTAGAAATTAGCAGAATTAACCTCCTAAAAGAAGATACTAGACAATCCCTAATCTGGTTACGTGGCATGGTGGCTTGGTCAATGATTCCCTATCACGTAGTGTACTGTATCCCATACCTCAACATTGCTTTCGTCATGTTAACCGCGCACAGTGCTGAATGGATGTTAGAATTCGTGGGCTTAGGTTCCTATACGATGGGTGAAGTAATGGTAGATTTACACGATGGTGGCGAAATCCCACTGAGTGATTGGGATGGAAGTATGTTGCTCCTTACTCAGCCTTTGGGTGACGGTGGATTCTTTATCCCAATGTATCATTCAACCGGTGAAGAAGTCAATATTGGATTCATCCTAAGTTGCTCCGGTCTGCAATCAATGATTATTTTTGTAGGGGCAATTGTAGCGCTCCAAAACGTACCTTGGAATCGAAGAATGAGAGGGTTATTGATTTCGATTCCAACAATACACATCCTAAACACTTTCAGAAATGCCGGTATTGTTTGGTTAACCGATAGTTACCGAAATTGGCAGTTCTTAGGCTTAGATATGTTTGATTTCTCCCATAGTTATGCAGCAAAGGCGGCTAGTCTCTTCGCAATGTTCTTACTGGCAATAGCCCTATTCGATCTGCTTCCAGAACTTCACCGTAACATAATGCAATTGTTGCCTAAACAATTGAGAGGAGTTTCGAATTCCTCAACGACTCCTGAGTCGTTCGTATAACTTTCCTTTCAACGGCATATCGTGTTCCCAAGCAAACTCTTTCATTACTCTCAATGCTTCCTTTTCTAAGTCGGAATCACCCACGAAATCAGTAATCTGAATCACACCAGCTCTCGTATTTGCCTTGAATGCCGCTACAGGTTCTTCTCGATGGAATACAAGATATGCGGAACCATAGCCAAACTTCTCTCTCAATAAACTACCATAGTAGTGAATCAATGGGTCCGAAGGAGGAATCACAAGGTCTCTAGTCTTGGTTAATACATCCGAGTTTTCTAACATATCGTGGCGCCCCCAACAAACATCGTGCATATCATCAACGAGGAAACCTTTGATGAGGGTGTCATCTTCTTCGAATTCACGCATAACATCTGAAATTTCTTCAGCAGAGAAAGGAGAGCCAGCTAGCCTCTCCACCTGTTTTAGAGTGATGACGGGATAATCTTTCACTAAGTCTCGCAAGAAATCCCGTTTAACTTCCCACAAATCAGAAGAAGTAACTGGCTCAACAGTCTTGAAACCTCCTCGATAATCTTGCACAAGGTGTCCACTTCTAACCAAAGGAGAGATTAGTTTGCGGAACTCTCCACGACGCATAGCATGACGCTCCATGTAAATCGTAGGATCGTGATGTTCTCGGAAGAATTGTAAGATGTCCTCATCTTCTTCAGGAGCCTGGACATTTCTGATAGTCAACAATCTTTGGAAGTGCGGCATTTTTGCCCATACCAAGTGACCTCTCAGATTCGTACCCTGGTGTAATTGGTGAGCTGCTGCCATTGATTTAAGGTCGACACGGAACATCTCACAACGACCTCGAAGTGCGAAATCATCTCGCAATTCATCTAGATGGTCGAGCGCAATTGTTTCGTTTTCATGCCGTGTCTTTTGATGTAATGAATGGTGATGGAAGAGAATTCTGTTAATCTTTTTTCGAGGCATTGGATCAACTACACCACCTCTGATGTACCTCTCTCCATCTCCCATCGACTCAAATCCAAGGTCGGAAAGGATTTGTTGTACATTTTCATCACAATCATGCACTGGGACTCCATTGAAGGCATGAATGACCGAGACATCGATTAACCTGTCACGATAATTTTCTAGTAATTCATCGAAGGTGCCTTTGAACTCATCGAGATATGAATGTGGGATATTGATATCTTTGATTTCTAGGTAATCATTTACCACGAACATTAGTATTCGACCAACCGGATCAACTCCCTTGAATACTGGATGATACCATCCTTGCTTCAGCATCAACCGAACTTCTTGGATAAACCTAGAACAGAATGGATCCGATTGCGATAGGATTCTCATCCTTCGGTCTTCGGCCATTGGGGAGATTAGCGTCTCTGCGTCTTCATGACTGGAATAATAGTCGGTTGGATCAGGCTGCAGGGCCACTACTCTTGCAATTTTACCTGCATTTTCCAAATCTCTGAGAGTTTCGGCCAGTTCTTCTACCGGACGGGAAACAAAGAACCTAAGGGTATGTAATCTGACTGGCCCGATTCTCTCGATTAGTGTTTTCACTGCCTCATCGAATTTCATCGGTTTTACTCTATCTTGAATTCGATGGAATACAGCGAGGGACCGTTTACGATTTGCCAATTCGATGTATTTCTTTCCGATGACGAGTTGTCTTTCCAGATTAGAAAGAGCACTCTTCAATGATCTTTGAACATGAGCATTTTCCTTGCCTTTAGGATAGCCATCGAATAATTCCATTCGACTCATACCTTCCTTCGGAATTTTTTCCAATAGTTCTTCTTCTAGGGGACCAAGCCAAGGGTCGCCCATCAGACCCAATACTAACGGCAGTTGATCTTCCATTGTGTACCCTACACGATTGTGCAATAATCGTCCGTTGATTACTTCAGGATCGTGTTTGATATCTTTCCAATCACGGAATCTGTAATCTTTTACACGATGTAACATTTCATCTCTTCGTTGGACCAAAATAAGATTTCTAATCGCGTCGGCCGGCTCTTCATATTGTGTAAATGATTTCTGAAGAATCAAAGTCTGAAGTGTTCGGTAATCAACTACGTCGACTTGGCCTCCTGTTATCCTATATTCGTCGACTCGTAAAATATACTCACCGTCATCGGTCTGTGTGAAGAAACCGATAGATACGAGATTCCTCATCTCTAGCTCTTGCAAAACCGATTCAACCTGACCTCGTGGGAAAGGTAATCTGTCAGCCAACTTGTCCAGTGTACGAGGGCCTTCTGAACCTAGCATATCAAGCAATTTTAACCTTAGACAATCCATTGGATCGGAAAGATAATTTTCTTTCCATTTAGCCGGTTGACCTTCTTTGAAATCAATACCCATTTCAAAGGTTAGACCTCCTGTATATAGCGAACGAAGGTCATCCATTTCGTCCGCACCTGATACGGCAAGGCAACCCAGTGTTCCGTGTACACCCGCCATTCTTTCCGAGAACCATTTGTCGTCGATTTGTTCGTGACCTGTATTACGCACCTTAGTAATTAGACCACGCTCAGCCAACTCGTAAACCCAATCTCGTAATTGATTGAATTCTACATTTTTTAATTTCTCAGAATACAACGGATGAGTCAGTGATTTCTCTAATCCGCCTCCCATGTCCATTAATCTCAGTAAGCCTGCTGCGGAATCCGGTGTTGCGACCTTGTCCTGATAGTATTGAGCAAGACGCTGTCGGTCTAAATCAGTAGCAAGAGAACGAGCACCTAATAGTCGACGGAGAATCTCTGGATCTATGTCTTTGATTAGGTATGCACGTGTTCGAAGACTCAACAGATCTTCGAATGAGGACATGAAGAGAGTCATTCCAAGAGGAGAAGGCATCTTCACCTTGCGATGAACAATTCGCACATTTTCACTATCCATCCTTGAAATGAATTCTGCTAATTCTTTCATCTCCAAGTCTGTGTTCATTATCTCATTCATCGCTTCTCTGATGACTACGGAGTCTTCCATTTGCCGATGTGCCCGTAAGATTTGTTCGGCTTTATTTTGGAATTGTTTAGGACTTACTTCATCAGCACCAATTCTACGAGGATTCAACATACTTCGGCTACATACTTCTCGGAACCTCTTAGCAAATAATTGCGAATCAAGCATGTATCTTTGCAGAACATCTCGACTTGAGTCATTCCTGAATAACTCAGGAATCTTAGATATCTCAACTTCATGACTTAATTTAATCATGAAGCCATTTTCATCGAAGGAAATCTCGTTCACTAAGACGTTGTCTTGCACTGCAATCCCAGCGAAAAGATAGCCCAAAGCGAGATTGAAGGCACGGCCTCTGCAAGTAGTTACGATATAGGTTGGTAAAGGTGCAGCGACCTGTTCAACAATTATTCGATCCCTACTAGGAACTTGGAATGTTGTTGCACAGTGTTCATCAAGGTAATTTGCTAGAGCATTAGCAATTGGTTTGTTTAGTCCGTATACATCCATCAATAGAGGTCGAACGTCTCGACCCATACGAACTATGTGCGAGGCTCGTTCGAGCACATCCAACACTTCGTAACTCAGTTCGTTGGTGCGAGAATTAGCCTCACCCGCCCATGAAGGTATTGTCGGCCTGTAACCTGTTGCTGATGTGACATTGACACGAGTTCCTTGAACACTAGATACTCTATACGTTGAACCACCCAGAAGAAATACATCACCATTTCTTAGACTAGCAACGAAGCCGCTAGAAAGTTGCCCGACTAGAGTTCCGTCTGAAGTAAAAACAAGGTAATTATTATCAGGAGCAATAGTACCAATGTTGGTGTAGTAAATCATCTGAGCATAACCGCGCTTTCCGAAACGGTTGTCTTCCCAATCGACCCATACCCGTCTTTCTTCCTCCAACAAATCTAGAACCTCGATATAGTCGTCATAGGGCAGTTCTCGATAAGGCCAAGCAGCAGTTACTAACTCGTAGCCATCGTCTATATCCCATTCCTGAATAATCGTTAGACCAATCATAAATTGGGCTAGAACATCTAGTGAATTTTCAGGGAACTTCAGAAGGTCCATCGAGCCACGGAGAATCCCATTTTGTAGTGCCACCAGTTCAAGTAAATCCTGCGGTGAAGTAGGTAGGAATCTCGCTCTCGGTAAACCATCTACTTGGTGTCCTGCGCGACCAATTCTTTGCAGTGCTGTAGCAATTGAACCAGGACTACCGACTTGCACAACACAATCCACTGAGCCTATGTCAATACCCATCTCGAGGGAGGAGGAGGAAACCACACATCGGAGGTGCCCATTTTTCAAGCTCTGTTCGACATCCAATCGAATCGCTTTGTCCATTGAACCATGGTGCCCTTCAACTCCAGCAGTTCCCAAGATTTTCAATTTCTGAACAACAGTCTCCGTCATTTGCCTAGTGTTCACGAATACTAGTGTTGTTGTATGAGCCTCAACAATTTCCTTAATTCTCTCAACATTATGTTCGAGAACCTCCTTGATTGGTAGAGAGGAAAATCTTGGAGTTGGCAAAATAATATCCAGATCTAATTTCCGAGCACCAGACACCTTGGCAATTGCAACATGCTGAGGCTTGGTGTCACTTTCTCTTGAGTCTGAAGCTACAAGAAATTCTGCAACTGCTTCTAACGGCTCCATAGTTGCCGATATACCAATTCTTTGAACATCCGAATCAATTACACTATCCATTAAGGCAAGGCTCAGGGCAAGATGAGTGCCCCTCTTGGTTGGAACCAATGAGTGCATCTCGTCTATTACCATCCACTTCATATCGTTTAACAACGGCCTGAATCTCTTAGATGCAAGAGCCAAACCAAGTGATTCAGGAGTTGTAATCAAAATATGAGGTGGTGCCCTTAGCATCCTTTCCCTTTCTTTCTGCGGTGTATCACCTGTTCGAAGACCTACTTTGATTTCCTTTGCCCTGCTAGGAAGATACTTTTCACGAATTTCAGTTAGCGGACCTATCAGATTTTTCTGGATATCATTTGCTAGCGCTTTAATTGGTGAGATGTAAATGCACTGTACTGAATTATCTAAACTACCGTCTAACGAACGACGAACTAAATCATCGATAATAGAAAGGAATGCAGTCAGCGTTTTCCCCGAACCTGTTGGTGAACATAGTAGCAAATGTTCGCCATTAAGTATTCTAGGAATAGCTAGTTTTTGTGGGTCTGTGAAGTCAGGAAATTTATCCTTGAACCAATTACGTACGGGAGGAGATAGGCTATCGAGCAACTGCTCAGTATCCCAAGAATCTTCTACATACTCTATTTTCGGCATTACTTCCCCTCACACTATGTCCGTACAGGGGAACAATTCCGTACATGAATACTTCGTTTAGATAAACATACAGCACTCCGTACTGAATCAACGTAAATATGGTCAAAAACCATTATTTTCTTGACTTTGGATATATTTCCAAATATGGTTAGTTTAGCCTTGTAAGTCAGTCACATGCAGATGGCTTGAAAGACATGTGAATGGTCACCTCACCGTTGGATATGGCTGACGAGGGGAGACTAGAGAGGTTGTCCGCGATGCTTAGGCGTCGTGGAGTTGTACTCCCAGCATTCGATATCTACGGTGGGGTCTCTGGTTTAATCGACTACGGACCAGTGGGTGCTGCGATTCGAAGGCGATTAACACAGAAATGGGTAAATCATTGGCTAAGCCATGGGGATATTGTGGAAATCGATTCACCAACAATTACTCCAGAATCTGTTCTCGTAGCAAGTGGTCATGTTGGAGAGTTTAACGATTTAATGACCGAATGCAAGGCCTGTGGCTCAATTTTTCGCGCAGACCATTTAGTAGAGCACCTCCACCCTAATGCTGATTCCCTGAACTCAGAGGAAATCGATAAGTTTCTGGATAGCGGAATCGAATGCCCATCTTGTTCCGAAAAAGCATGGACGCCTGCTCAACCAATGAATTTGATGTTCTCCACCACTATAGGGGCAATGAGTACGGGCAGAACCGCATACATGCGCCCTGAAACCGCTCAAGGTATGTTCATGTTATATCCAGCATTATACCGTCATTTCCGACAAAAATTACCCTTTGGTGCAATTCAAACAGGAAAGGGTTACAGAAATGAGATTAGCCCGAGACAAGGGATGATTAGACTACGTGAATTTAACATGGCGGAATTAGAGTATTTCATCGATCCCGAAAATCCTCCAGTTGCGGATCTGAATCGAAGAACAGAGATAGTTAGCCTAGTTCCTGACCCGGATGGGGCTCATGCAGGTGAAACTAGAATGAGTTTTGGGGCGGCTCTAACTGCTGGAATTGTACGTCACCCAACTGTTGCCTGGTTTTTGGCTAGAACTTGGGACTTCTTGGTCGAGGTTGGAATCAACCCTGAAAAGATTCGATTCCGTCAACACGCCAGCACAGAAATGGCACACTATGCAGAAGACTGTTGGGATTGTGAAATCCATGGAGAACACGGGTGGATTGAATGTGTTGGAATCGCTAACCGTACTTGTCACGACCTAGAGAGCCACGAGTCTCACTCTAATGCTAAAGCACTTCGAGCATGGAGGCAGTTTACTGAACCTCGTTCCCTGACTCTAGATAGATTAGCGCCAAATGGTGCAGTAATCGGTCCAACCTTCCGGGGAGATGCAAGTGCGGTGGTGGCTGCTCTAGAAACTTTGACAGATTTACCTGATTCACTACCTTTTGAATTGGAAATTGGAGACGGGAAATCCGTGACTATTGAAGAAGGCATGGTAGAAAGAAGAATTGAGACCGTTAACGTTAGCGGAGAATGGTATACTCCTCATGTAATCGAACCTGCATTTGGCATAGATCGAATCATCTGGCACGTGCTCGATCATGCTTACGAGGAAGCCGAAAAAGAAGGTGAGGCTTACACATTCCTCCGACTATCAGAAGGGATTTCTAGTGTCGACTGTGTAGTACTACCGTTATTCGACAAAGAAGGTATGCCTGAGTTAGCTAGAGAGATTACCGCCGCGATTAATTCACTTCCGCATGCACGCGCTGAAATGGATTCTAGCAAATCGATTGGAAGGAGATATGCCCGCGCTGATGAAATTGGAATACCCTGGGCATTAACTGTGGACCATACCTCTATAGAAGACGGGAGTGTAACAATCAGAAGGCGAGATGACCAATTACAAGTTCGAGTCTTTACCGATGAAATTCTATCGCGATTGAGTAATGGAACCATTCAGGAATTGTTCTGAAACATTGGTATTTCCACTAGAATCGGACCACCAATCTTCAAGAGGCTCCAAGATAGGATAGGTGCGTGAGCGGAGCCGAGAGCATCGAGGACTGGACGGAAAAGTATCGTCCGACCAGTATGTCTCAGATGGAAGGAAATGATTCACAACTTCGAATGATTGCTCAATGGCTTGATAGATGGGCCTCAGGAAAAATTCCTGACAAGCGTGGATTACTATTGGTTGGCCCTCCAGGAGTGGGAAAGACAACCCTTGCAAAAGCAGTAGCGAAAGAACGTGGCTGGTCAATTATAGAATTGAATGCCTCCGAAGAAAGAAATGCCGCGGCCATTCGAAGGGCGGCTACTAGAGGTAGTCAGCACATCTCACTCTCTGCTTTTTCCGCAGGGGGGGAAAGTGGCGAGAAAACTGTGATTTTACTTGATGAAGTAGATCACTTGTCAGGTGGATTTGCTCAAGTATCTGAGGATAAGATAGACAAAATTCTCTCTCCTGAAGAAGAAGAAAAATCCACTATCAAAGGAGACTCTGGTGGTAAAGCAGAACTACTAAATTTGCTTAAAAAAACAGAACAACCTGTGATTTTGACTTGTAACGATGCTATGAGATTATGGAGTTCTGGACGTCAGTGGCGTAGGAATAGAGACCGAGTAATGCGCTTAGCAGAAAACATCCAATTCAAGAGAGTTGGAAAAGTTCACATGAGAAGGATTGCAAATAGAGTACTTGATGGTGAAGAGCTTTCGATGGACCCAGGCGCAATTGAGGCTCTTATCGAAAACAATCCCGGAGATTTACGAGCATTAGTCAGAGATTTACAAGCCGCAGCTGCAATCGGTGGAGAACACATAGCTCTAGAGGACGTGAGGGCGTTAGCCGAAGTCGCAGAGCGGGATTCTCAAATCGATGTGTTTCGAGCACTTCGGGAAGTATATGCTGCGAATAGTGGACTTAAGGCCAATCAATTGTTAATGAATTCGGATAAAGATCCTGATGAGATGTTAGCTTGGTTTGTCTGGAATAATCAATCGGTATTCAATACCCAAGAACTAGGAGAAATTTCTCAGGCGATGGTCTTGGCAGATCGCGCTTTAGCTACAAAATTCACTAACAGGGCCTATCGATCATGGTATTGGGGGTCGTCTCTTTCATCCCAGGCTGCAGTATCTGGAAAGAGAGAAGACCCCTCTTCTGACCCTTTCCTAACCTACCCTAACTTTCTACGAAGAGGAGGCGAGGCTTGGAGAACCTCTGGGGTTGTTGCATCTCTAGCAGAACAGTCTGGAGCGAGTAAAGCAGCGGTTAGAGAAGACTTGTGGCCCAATCTCTTGGCAGTTCATGATGAAACACTAGGTGGTGACCCAGAGGACTTCTCATTGGCTATGCATTTAGGCTTGAGCGGAGAAGACCACCTTTCTTTGCATGGAATTCCTAAATCAAGAAGGGAGGCTAAGAAGATTCTAGCGGCATTCGACGAATCGTTACCAAGCGACGAATGGGAAGAACTCCCGCAACCCACCCAGCAAATCGAAGAGAAAAATGCTGAATCCACAAAGGAAGAAAGTGATGAATCTACTCAATTTTCACTAGATTCTTTCTGAATCATAGGGTACCCATTGATTCATTATGGACTAGGCACAGAAGAATGATGAAGACAAATCCGTAAATTACCTTCACTGTCTTTTGTATATCCAAATGAATACTCAACCTTCACTTCATCGCCTTCGGCAGTTGTGAAGAAATAATTACCCATCGCTAGGGCTGTTGAATCCCGGATAATCACATTCTCATTTTGAAATCTTACTTTGGTCCAACCTTTGATTGCGAAACCGGTGTCTTCAGAGCATACACCGTTTTCACCCACAAAGTAAGATAGGGCTGATTCGAATGTCGAACGAAACTGTACCTCGCTCGCAAAAGTAGGCTTGAATAGGACACTACCATCTTTGTAATCATAAAGTGAATCAATGTGTAATTCGGCTCTTTTTACAAAGTCGCCGCCTTCGTCATATGCTGAAGATATCTCTACAATACCTTGGCCCCACCTTTCTTGAGCATCCTCAACATCCTGTATGGTAATCATTGCAAAGCACATCCAATCTTAGTTAGAACCAGCCCATGTACGTGGGTGAAGAAGAACTAGAACAGTAAGAAGTTCAAGACGTCCGAGCCACATTAGAATTGTAGAAGCGAACATGGACAATGGACTAAGATCGGCCCAAGTGGAAGCCGCATCAGCTGGTCCGAAAGAACCCAAACCTGGGCCCGTATTGCCTAACAAGGAAATTGATACTGAGGAAACGTCAGTTAGAGACAAATTAGGTTCTAGGAAAGAAATTGTAAGCATAGATATAGTCACCAATACCATCCAGGAACTGACCATTCCGAGTATAATCCAAATTCGGCTTTCATCAACGACATTTTCATTGAAGCGAATTGCAATTACCTTCTTTGGCTGAATAATTCGGATAACCTCACGCTTAGCTAACTCGAATGCAATGCGTATCCTAAGGACCTTCAGACCGCCTCCTGTGGAACCCGCACTAGCTCCAATTATCATCAATAACAGAAGGACGAATTGGCTGAAGACCGGCCACTCAGAGAAATTAGCACTTGAATATCCTGTACTAGAAATCGAGATTGCTTGGAACAGTGAATGGCGAATCGATTCTGCTAGAGAATAGTCGGTAGCTCTGCTTAGATTGAAGGCCATGGCGAGCCAAGCAACGACAAGAATTAACAGATAAGTACGAAGTTCCTCATCCTTCCAAACCTCTCCCCATCTTCCTGATATTCCAAAGAAAAGAAGACTGAAATTGATACAAGTCAATAGCATGAATACCATAATTATCGATTCAATTAATGTATCATCAAATACCATAATTCCCATGTCACTGGTAGCAAATCCACCAGACGGCATTGTGGTTAATGCATAATTCAGTGCATCGAAGGAACCCATCTCAGTAAACTGGTAAAGAACAAGACCCTGGATGATTGTAAGACAGATGTAAATGGCCCATAATTTTCTAGCAGTGCCCTCTAGAGTGGTGCTAAGATTAGATACAGTAGGGCCTGTTAATTCAGCCCTAGCAAGAGCCATACCACCTCCTAGAGCCTTTGAGAAAATGAGAAGACCGAGCATAATTACACCCATACCACCTATCCATTGAGATAATGATCGCCAGAGTAGTAAACTGCGCTTTTGGCTGCCGACACAATCTCCATCAAATTCTCCTGAACAAACAGGACTAGTTGATTGATCAATCACAGAGGCTCCCGTAGTAGTAAAACCCGACATTGATTCAAACCATGCATGCAGAGCTCCACTCAACATTTCGAAAAAGGTCGCTTCATTTGCCATGAATTCAAACGGCCCGTAGAACATGCCACCAAGCCAGAAAGGAATAGCACCCAACAATACGACTGGGGGCCAACCAAGTGCTACCGCAGCGAAGGCCTCTCTGTCCCTTACCCGACTACCAACTTCATAACTCGAGGCCTTGGAAAACAACCACTGACTTGCTACGATAGCGATTACTAGGGCAATTGCATAGGTTTGGAGAGCAAATTCCCAGCCATCAGCATAAACTGAATATGCTCCGACTACGGCCAGAGGTAAGGCGAAAATCCGTAGCGTCCAGCCTATTACGAGGCCGATGACATCCCAGCGCATGGCTCAACTCCCCAGAGCTTTCTCCAATCTCTTGAGATCGTCAAGTCGAAGGAATAACAGCACCTTGTCGCCAACTTGTAGAGAATCAACCTCTGACGGGTTTTGAATGTGAATTACTCCATCCTCGTCCTCGTGTTCAACCATGACTATTCTACAACCTAACTTTGATTCTGCATCAGAGATAGTTCTACCAACTATCTCAGCCTTTGCACTAAGGGATGCTGAGATAGAGATTATTCCGGGCAAGGATGGAATTACCTGATAAGTCCCGGGGACATTCATGTGAATCGATTTCATAATTGAAATTACAGTCACGTGCCTTCGACTAACAGGTCGAGTCAAACCAATCCTTTGTACTGCCTCAACAAGGGCTCTATCTTTGAGAATAAGGCCTGTTCTAGGCACTCCCTTGTCTTTTGCTCGCATTGCGATAGCGATGTTGAGATTATCATCAGCCAATGCTGCAATCGCAGCGTCATGGGTAGCAATGCTGAGTTCTCTAAGTAAATCTCCGTCTTGAGGGTCACCGTGAATTACATCTAATCTCTTACTATTACCAATTCTAGAACCTACCAATTCGTTTGCCGCATCTAAATCTGGCTCAATTACCACTACTTCCGCGCCCTCTCCAAGATAATGGGAAGCAAGTGTTGTTCCGAATTGGGTTGCCCCGAAAATTGCAATATTCGGATCTTCAGGCCATTCTGGGTCTTGTAAACCTGCACCGGTTGTAATCGTCATGAATTCCTCAGTCGAACGAGCCACGAAACAGAGCATGTCTCCTTCCTGAATTACCTCACTACCATTAACTAGTGCGCCTTTCGAATCTGCGGAGCGTATTGCATACACAGATGGAATATTGACTATCCAATCAGACACCTCTCCGGTGGTTTTACCGATTAATGCCGAATTGGGCATAACTTCGGCTACAGCAATCCAAGCATTATCACCAAGTGGCAGGATTTCCTCTACTGAAGGTGCAAGAAGCCCTGCTGCCAATTGTTTGACGATATCGTCTGAAGCACAGACAATGTGGTCTGCGCGAGTCCACCTTTCAAGAGGGCCTGCTCCTCTATTCTTGTCAAGTAAAGTAGGGTCTCGAATTTTTGCGATTGTAGTCAATCCTCTTGTTGCCCTATCACCCACCTGCTCACTGTATACTCTCTTTGCAAAAGCACAGCCAAGTAGGTTAACTTCGTCATTATTTGTACATAGCACCATAATCTCTGCATCATTAATTCCTGCTCGTAATAATGAGTCCCGTGAAAGAGCATCACCAGTTACCAATAAGCAATCCAGAGACTGGGATTCGTTGATTGCTTCGGGGTCTGGATCAATCAATGCAACCTGACGTCTTTCTTCTCTGAGAGCGGCTGCTACACCCCTACCGACTTCCCCGGCTCCAGCGATAATGACGCGCATTCTGCATCCATCCCTTAGCAGGGCTCCTATAATTCTGACTTATTGATTTGTCATTTATCAAACATCATGGCACTGCGTGGCTAGTTTCGGAAAATATTCTCAATCTTCCTCAATAACCTTCTCCCCGCGGATTCTGTCAGCCGCCGCACGCTCGTGTCTATCCGAACTTCTGATGGTTCTACGATAGGCCTGAGCGGCCGCTGGAGTCATACCAGATGGAAGCCAAGTTGAGTGTGCTGGAACCCATGACCAAGCAACCATTGGAAGTACTAAGAATATCACAAATGGCTCAAATATCGTCAGAACCGTTGTGACGATTAGAACTGTTCTGACGATTGAACTGGTGAAGAATGTCCGAGCTCTTTCGTGTTGAATAATCTTCGACCCTTGCCAACTTGCTACAGAAGCGTGTCCAATACAGGTGGTCAAAGTCAAGATACATGCTAAAGCGATGTTAAACGGCTCAAATCCTGTTGTTCCATCCCAGACTTCGGGATCAAATAATCTGACATTGAGATGTGCAGAACGCATCGCGCCAAAACCAAGTCCTAGAGTCCAACCATACGGTGCACTAGCTCTCAAACCAACCGTTCTAGGTCTTCCCAAAAGAAATAGCGTGAATGCGGATTCTGCCATACCAATTACTAGTGCAATTATTGAAACCTCAACGATATTAACCGATTCTAAACGAATTGGACCTAGTATTAGGGAATCTATGAGGGAAGCGATTAATACTCCAGAAACTAATCCAAACAATAGTGTCTTGAAAGCTCCTGAAAGATCGTAAAAACCAGTCATTCTAGCTATTGTTCCGCGCCAACCAGCGTATACGCCCAACAAGCCAATGGCAAATGCAAGCTGCATCTCCCACATCTCAATAGGGGCCTCAGCCATGACTCCCCGATGTCTCTCCTGCTATCAGTTACACCCTTGACAATTATCAAAATATAACTAAAACAGCATATTTGGAAGGTATCTTGAGGACTCAGGCTATCGATTATTGCGGATAACGTTCAAACCACACGCTTTGGACCCATGACACATGGCACTGGAGGGTCTGAAGCGTAGAATCCTCGGTTCCGTTGGCTTACTCAAGGGTAAGCGAGAGGTAGATGAGGAAACTGTACGCGAGTTGACACGTTCTCTCCGACGTGCCCTATTGGAAGCTGATTTTAACGTCAGACAGGCCAAGGAGTTGACCGAACGTATCGAACGGCGATTGATAGAAGAGGAGCCTCGCCCAGGGATAAAACTTGAAACTCATGCCATGAATCTGATCTATACCGAGTTAGTTCGGTTACTAGGACCTGCCCGTGAAATTAAGCCACACAATGAAACCGTATTGATGGTCGGTCTATATGGTCAAGGAAAAACCACAACGACCGCGAAAGTCGCAGAATGGTGGAGGCGGAAGCATGGAGTGAAGGTAGCTGTAATCGAAGCCGATGTACACCGACCCGGAGCTTACGCCCAATTACAGCAACTTCTGGAAGATTCACCCGTAGAAGTCTATGGAGAGCCGGATGAAACAGACGCCACCATCATCGTTAGGAATGGAATCAAGGCAGTTGGGACGGCTGATGTTCTAATCATAGACACTGCAGGTCGAGACAGCCTTGATGATGAATTAAGGGATGAATTGGTACGAATCGCAGAGATTGCCAACGCTACTGAGCGATTCCTTGTAATTGATGCTCAGGTAGGTCAAGCAGCAGGACCTGTAGCGCAAACCTTCCATGATTTAGTGGGTGTAACCGGTACAATAGTTACCAAGCTAGACGGTACTGCCAGAGGTGGTGGAGCATTAAGCGCAGTTTCCGTTACTGGCGCCCCTATCGTCTTCGTTGGTGAAGGAGAAAGGGTAGATGACCTCGAGAAGTTCGAGTCTGACCGATTTATCTCACGATTACTTGGGATGGGCGACATCAAGGGCCTAATCGACCTTGCACCAGAAGATCTTGACCAAGAAGAAGCTATTCGTCTCACCCAGCGTCTAATGTCGGGTAGATTTACTCTCACTGATATGTACACACAAATGGAAATGATGAGTAGGATTGGAACTGTTGACCGTATTCTCTCACACCTTCCTGATGGTATGTTTGGAATGGGTTCAATGTCTGCCGGGCAAAAGAAGCAGATGCAATCTAATCTAGCCAAGTATCGGGTGATAATGGATTCCATGACCCAACATGAGAAGGATGAGCCAATTGTGCTTAAGTCCCAAAGAATTAGGAGAATTGCACGAGGTTCAGGAACAACTGAAAAAGACGTCAAGGAATTGCTCAACCAATGGAATCGTAGCCGAAAAATGATGCGGGGAATGAAAGGCGATAGGCGCATGAGAAGACAGATGCAATCGATGATGGATGTCGATGACCTTGACCTAGACATGGGGTGAATGATTGCAACGCCGATTCGCCATAATCGGTCACTTAGCACCGAGTTCGGGGAAATTAAATCTGAATGACTTGGCTGGCGGTTCGGGGAGAATGGATGTATTGGTCAGAGCAGTAAATGCCGCACTATTCGTCTCGCACGGAATTCGCCGTGATACCGACATAACATTGCATCTGTGCGGCGGACCTGGGCCAGATAGGAGAATCTGGTTCAACGGAGAAACGTTGTCAGGTGTAAGACCTGATGAACGCTCAATCGCCGGCCAAATCAAAGCCATTCTCAAAAGACCCGTTCCAGCTATAGGATTACGGGATGAAGTCACGCAAGGTATCTTCGATATTGGAGGGGGGTTACAAGAAACCCTAGCAGAATGGCAAGAAGAAGGAGTCTCGACTTATGTCCTTGACGCTCAAGGAGAAGGGATGGAAACCATATCGAAGAATGGCCCTCTAGGGTTTGTGCTTTCCGATCATCAGTCATTTACAGAAGCAGAGAATCAACAGACTGCGCCCTTAACAAAAGTAAGTTTAGGAAATCAATGGCTGCAAGGTCATGCTTGTATCACAATTGTTCAACATACATTGGATAATTGATAATAAATCAATTACTCAACCAAATCGGCAGTCCTTTTCTGCCCTGTTTAGTAGCCTCTTCAAGTAATTCTTGAGATAATCCCAGAGGATGATTTACGGGCCAGCAAGACAACGGAGTAATTGCAACAGCACCACTGTTTACAGCATTACAATCTGTATTGGGGATATCCTCATCTTCAATTTGTGCGGCCTTGAAACCGTAAGCAACACCTGCAGATTCAGTGTTTGACAAGCCGATTGCGTTGTGATACCAACGAACCCCGAGTGAAACCGTTTGGAAACCATTAGTCCAGGATTCTGGTGCGTTAATATTCAGCATCAAATTGCCTTGCTTGAATTCAGAAAGGATTCGATGATTAATATCGTCTCCCGTGATTTCTGGAGAGGAACCCTCAGGCCGTAGCATATTCTCTGCAACATGAGGCAATACTGCTACTGCCGCCTCAATTACCTCTACTGTAGCCTTTGCAGTATCTGCAAAATCAGAGTGTTGATATGTTGACAAACTGGTTGCAATGGATGGGAGTCCGTACAAACCTGACTCTCGTGCAGCGGAAACTGTCCCTGAATGCATTACATCAACTGAGAGATTTGGCCCTTGATTTATTCCAGAAACACACAACGCTGGTTTCATGTCCGGCACCCAATGTTCTAGTCCACCGTCGATTGCAACGATTACGCAATCACAAGGTGTACCATCTAAGGAAAACATTCTGAGAGGGGGGCCATCTGGTTTTGATAGATTGTCAGCGATATCTTTGCGTTCTTCAAATTTCAAATTTGACCCCAAAGAAAGTCTCATGCTTGTAGCCGATTGTTCAGTAGCAGGTGCTATGACTACGATTGGAAAGTCACGTTCGTGTAAAGCTCGGATTAAGGCATGTAAACCACTGGCCTCGATACCATCATCATTGGTCAACAGAAGACAGGGCTTTGACACAAACCTCGCAAGTAGAAGGACTACATCAAACGGAGGGTTCTGAGGCTTCCTCAGATTCAGAGTCAAATGTGACTAAAGCTAATCCAGACACCATTAATACTCCTCCAATTAATGTCCAAATTTGAGGAATCGAATCTACTCCAACAATCCATCCGATAATTGAACCGATTACAGGCTCCATAATCAACATCATCGAAATTGTCAATGGAGGAATCCAGCGCAGTACAGCATTTATCCCCGTATGTCCTAGAAGCCCTGGTCCTAAAGCGAGATATCCGACATAAAGTATCCAAGTTACGCTGATCCAACCAAACGCACCTGTCATATCGTCTAAATTGAATGTCAAACCCTCTGAGAAAATAGCCCAAGCAGTGAGTGCTATCGCGGAAACCAAAGTAACAGGGAATGCGTAGAGGAAAAGAGGCATCCATCCCCTAACCATTCGACCGATCGCTAGGTAACCAACAACGGTAACCGCTCCCAAAAAGGCTAGGAAATCACCGTAGAGGCTGACGCCAGTCTCGCTTGCTCCCCCACCAACAACAACAGCAGCCCCAATAAATCCAACTAATGCCCCAATCGATTGCATCTTCGTTGCTGGTTTACGAAGCAACCAAAGCCCTATGATAATGACTAGGGGGTGGGCTGTAACGAATAATAGAGAATGAGTAAGAGTAGTTCTATCCAATGACATCAACCATGTACCAAAGTGTAAGGCTAAACAAATTCCAGATGCAGTTAACAGGTGCATTGAGTTCCTCCATTGCAATTTCAATGATTCTTCAGCCCTCACATATTGCACCATAAATCCAGGCAATAATACCAATGAGGTGGCTTGAAGTCTCCAAGCTGCCTTACTCAGTCCTCCAACGTCTTCAATCATTTCAAAGACAGCGCCAGCACTAGAGACTGCAAATAATGCAACACCCATGATTAACCAAGCGTGCAGGGGAATTGCGCCAGATTCGCTCATATCAGTGATCTCGGGTGATTTTGTAGCGACCCATGGCCTCTACCCATTGAAGCTCGCCACCCGGCTCTAAGTTGAGACCTTCTTCCATTGGCAAGATTAGGTTCGAGTAGGTCTTGTTGTCCATAGCATGAACCTCATTACCCTGTACGTGGGTAATGATTGCTGAACCCTTCTCTAACAATGGAACTTGGATATTGTCAGTAACCGTACCTACGTGAGAACGCTTCTGTTTTGTAAACAAATCTTCCAACTCAAGCCTTGCTTTTGCACTACCGTGTTTACCTGGCTTTGATTTGGAAATACTCAGAATTTTGTATGCACTATCGTCTATAGCGACATACCGTCCTACCTTTAGAGTCCTAATTTCGACACGGGTTGTTCCGGGCATTTGCTCACCTATGAGTAAAGGGGGTTGCTTCGTCTTATGATGATTATGTGTAATCCATCACTGCCAAGGCTTACGCACTAGGAAAGTGAGGTCCCGAACCGAGGATCGAAATCCCCGGCCCGGGTTTTACGTTTGCTGAACTAAGTTCAGTCGTTCTTTCTGCGGCCTGATAGACCGACGCCTATTGCTGCTCCGAGGAGAGCTAGGCTGGAGATGACTGCTGTGAATCCAGGTAGGTTGTCCTGGAATCTGTCAAATCCAGACTTTGTCTCGTTACCCGCAGAGGCGGATGGGTCGAAGTCATCGTCAATCGCGTCACAATCACCATCTCCGTCAGCATCAGATGGGATGCTGGAACTGAGAAGTGGGTTGCTTCCACATGTATTCTCATCTGCGTCCGATACACCATCGTCATCGTCGTCGGTATCTGCGTTGTCACCAGTACCATCGCCGTCTGTGTCGGTCCACTCGTTGATGTCGTATGGGAACGCATCGGTCGCGTCAGGTGTACTGTCAGCGTCATCGTCAGTGTCAGCATTGTCTCCAACACCGTCACCGTCGTAGTCGGAGGACTCCTGTGGGTTCAATGGG
>Ga0209036_1000359_pt1 | contig 19581 bp, 19 predicted proteins | sample MarorgKNORR_S2LV_3_FD_188222 | JGI IMG/M metagenome (GOLD analysis project Ga0209036, IMG submission 188222) | Marine microbial communities from the Southern Atlantic Ocean, analyzing organic carbon cycling - DCM_A/KNORR_S2/LV (SPAdes) (version 2) | ecosystem: Environmental > Aquatic > Marine >... | reverse complement strand
GTATGCGGTGGGAACGACAGACATCTAGAACTTCCCGCTCGGGTTCTCGATACAGAAGCGAATACCTATTTTGGACCGTTCTGTAAGGCGTTAACGATTCACGGGACGCCACGTCTGCAGCATTATCAAGCCTTTCGGCCTCATAGTTTGAGCAGCCAATCTCTCGAACTTTTCCTGCGAGAACAAGACTGTTAAGAGCTTCTAAAGTTTCGCGCTCGGGAACTTTGTTATCGGGCGTGTGAATTTGAAAAAGATCAATCCAGTCTGTATCCAGTCTTCGAAGGCTTCGATCCACCGAACGGCGTACCCACTCGGCGCTGCCTCCTGTCAACCCTTGATCTACATCTCTAAGCCCAAACTTCGTGGCTACAACGATTTGGTCTCGGTGCCCCTTCATTGAACGCCCAAGCATCTCCTCGGAAGCGCCAGATCCATATACGTCCGCAGTGTCAAAAAAATTTATGCCGTTGTCCAAGCATGCTGCGAAAATTTTATTTGTTGCCTCTTGGTCAATTCGAGTCCCAAAGTTGTTGCAGCCAAGTCCGATCTCTGAAACCGTAAGTTCACCAATAACTCTTTGTTGCACAACCGGATCATAGAGGTCTTCAGCGCTACGGTCATAGCGTGCCGGAGCTGATCGAGGTTGAAACGTATCGCCAAGCCGCCTCTGAGGCGTTACATAGAACCGTGTCCGGAGTCGACGCTTTTCATGATTCGTATGTCCGCAGTAGTGGGGGAGTGTCTCGTCTGCGATCCTCGCTACTGCACAATGAGCTATCGGCAGTGGAGCGAATCGGCAAGTTACTCGTTCTGCGGATTGGAGGCACTTCAGTTGGCGTTCGATTCGGAATGACCGGCCGTCTGGTCGTGGATGGACAAGTATCGATAGCCGAGCTTCTCTACACAACCAACGAAATCAAAAAAAGCCACATTCGTTTCGTGGTGACCTTTGAAGAAGGAGGTGACTTGGCAATCGTAGATCCGAGAAGCTTTGGCAGCGTGGAGCTGGGATTCGAAACAAGTCGACTGGGTATAGACGCCTTAAAGTTAACTCCCAATGTTATGGCGACCCTTCTGAATGGGAGTAGGGGGACGCTTAAATCGATTCTTCTAAATCAATCCAAAATATCCGGGCTAGGTAACTTGCTTTGCGACGAAATCTTATGGCGGGCAGGTATTTCCCCCTTAAGAATAGGCAACTCGATAAATGAGATCGAAATATTGCGGCTAAGCGAAGTCATCTTAAAAACGATTTCGGAGCTTGCCGCACGCGGTGGCTCCCACATGGGCGATCTGCAGTCGCAACGCCGGACAGGAGGTATCTGCCCGATAGATGGAGCGCCCCTTCTTCGCCAGGTCGTAGCGGGTCGAACAACCTGGTGGTGTCCTGCCCACCAGAGTTAGAGCAGGATAGATACGCTACGGGAGTGTCCCAATTCGACTTATTTGCTCAGAACTCGCAAAATGCGGTCGGGACTGGTGCTCAAAAGTGGTGGTTCGTTGTTGCTGCCCTGTTCCTTATCTCTCTGTTCTTTTTGGCGCTGTTTATTAAAGTTTGGCGCAAGACGCTACCGCCGGCACGAGCTCCTTACCTTCCACCGGATTTAGTTTTCGTTGCGGAGGCTAATGAATTAATTGAAGAGCAGCAGGAAAATGCTGCACGTGAAGTAGAGCCGGGACTAGGTTCGGGCGATGGCCGATGGATTCAACCCCCAAGAAATGATTAAACGATTTCAAGAGAGAGCAGACGCCGTCAAAAAACGCAACTTACCTGCTGTAGGCGGAGAAGAACGTCGCCTATTTATTGAGCAAGCAGAACGCGATTTCATGGATTTCTCTATCATTGCCGATGCATCAGTAACCATGGATGACGGAATTTTGACGATGACTATCGATCTTCGCCCACCGGAGAGCTAGAAGACCCTAGGATCGGTTGAGCGTGACGTTTGGCTTGGTACAGTGACGCATTGCTGCGGATGTAGCTCAGTTGGCTAGAGCGCAACCTTGCCAAGGTTGAGGTCGCCGGTTCGAATCCGGTCATCCGCTCCAAAGATTGCCCCCAATCGATGTGATTGGGGGCAATTGTTATTGCGATGACAAGAGAATCTGGAAAAGGACTTAACAGCGTGTAGTGTCAATAGTGCTGTTGGGAAAGCCCTAAAGCATTGCCTGAGGAGGCCCATTGGTTGCACCCACGATGGTGGACCACGACCGACCAAACCTCGCTCGGTTTTTGAAGTTCACTTTCCCCTACGTGGCAGTACACCTTGCGTGTCTCTTCGTGTTTGTAGTTGGCGTGAGTTGGTTCGCCGTAGCGGCCTCCATTGTGGTTTACCTCCTTCGAGGCGTTGGCATCACCGGCTTTTATCATCGAAAGTTCAGCCATCACGCCTTTAAAACCGGCCGGGTAGTTCAGTTCATAGGCGCATGGTTAGGAGCAAGTGCCGCTCAGGGCGGTCCCTTGTGGTGGGTCGCCCATCACCGTCGTCACCACCGGGTGTCCGACCAAGAGGGAGATCTTCACTCACCCCTTGTTGAGGGATTTGGAATCGCGCATCACGGATGGCTAGCACGACCTTCAGCAGATCCAGCCCACCTTGACGAAGTGAAGGATCTGTCAGTGTTTCCCGAACTCCGTTGGTTGGACCGCAACGCATGGATCCCGATTCTTGCAACCGCATTTGGCCTGTTTTTTATGGGAATCGCAGTTGGGCGACTGTTGCCGTGGACAGGCACAGATGGCCCACAGCTCGTCATATGGGCCTTTTTTATTAACACCATCTTTATTTGGCATGTCACCTTCGCCGTTAATTCTGTCTGCCATAAGTGGGGCAAGAGACATCACAACACCAGCGATGACAGCCGAAACAATTGGCTTATTGGCATCGTGGGCTTAGGTGAAGGTTGGCATAACAACCATCACCGGTTCCCAGGGACCTCGCGGCACGGCTTTAAACGGACCCAACTCGACTTCACACATCTAGTGATAAGAAGCTTGGCGCGCCTAGGTTTGGCCCACGACTTGCACCCCGTGCCGAGTAGGTTGTGGCTAGGAGCCAAGCCATCAAGGTGGACTAGTTAATCTCCTAAATTTGATCGCTTTCAGCGTGCGTTCTGCAACGTTGCTGTGACAGAGTTAGGGAATTCAATCGATAAGGAGTAGTCAATGGGTTTACTTGACGGACGTGTTGTATTAATCACTGGCGCGGGACGCGGAATAGGACGTGAGCACGCTCTCCTTATGGCTTCGGAAGGAGCGAAGGTCGTTGTTAACGATCTTGGAGGCGGCGTGGATGGGTCAGGTGAAGACACCGGACCTGCTGAGCAAACGGCCCAAGAAATTCGTGACATGGGTGGCGAAGCTGTCGCTAACAATGACTCTGTGACTGATTGGGAAGGCTCCCAGCGGATGATTAATGCCGCTGTCGAAGCTTTCGGTGACCTTCACGTACTCGTCAACAACGCTGGAATTCTCAGAGATCGAGTTGTCGTAAACATGACCGAAGGTGAATGGGACGCCGTCGTGGACGTGCACATGAAGGGCCACTTCTGCCCTACCCGTTGGGCTGCCGCCTACTGGCGAGAGCAAACTAAGGCTGGCGTAGAAGTCGATGCAGCTGTCGTAAATACCGCTTCGGGAGCAATGCTCGGCAATCTAGGTCAACTGAATTATTCAGGCGCTAAAGCAGGAATTGCGGCGATGACCTTGGTTGCCGCAGGAGAGCTCGCAAGGTACGGCGTACGAGTTAATTGCTTGGCGCCGATTGCGCGAACCCGAATGACTCTTCAGACACCTGGCTTGGAAGAGGTCGTGGCTGCTCCAGAGGATCCATCTGACTTCGATCTGTATGACCCAGCAAATATAAGCCCACTCGTCGGCTACCTAGCTACTGAAGGGTGCCCATTCACGGGTGGTGTCTTTCACGTAGGCGGAAATGAAGTAGGTCTCTACGGGGGTTGGTCCCTCGCCGAGGAAGATATTCTGGCTACAGATGGGCGCTGGACGGTTGGCGACCTCCAAGCCAAAGCCCCTCGGTTATTGGATGGCAAAAGTAATTTGGCTTCTGTTACGACATCAATCGGGGATACTTTCAAGGGCTTCGGAAAGCGCGAACCCTCTCAATGAGGACACCCGCTACCAACCTTCAAGGAATCTGCCGCTGTCCGCATCCAGCGCGGCTGTAAACAGGCGCGTCAGCATAGCTTCGAAAAGCGTTCGACTTACCTCATCGGGCGTTTCGATGCTTGACAGATTATTCGCGAGCATCCCCATCCACCAGAGGTGGGCTTTTGCGTAGTCGTCTTGAACAGATTTAGTAGCTGCTGCGCTGACGCCGCAATCGACCAAAGTGTCGCTGTACAACTGGATTAATTCGGACTCAAGTTCACGGCGGAGATTGATTTCAAGGTTAGTTGCGACAAAAAATGAGAGATCCGTGGCGCCGCCACTAAACATCGCCGTTTGCCAATCGATAATTGTCACCTTTCCCGTTTGCTCAAAAAGCATGTTTGCAAGACGGTAGTCAGCATGAGTAATCGTCAGTGGCTTCGACAACACGTCGCTTCGCCAGCTGCTCAGAAGCGGTACAAACTGATCGAGCCAATCCAAAGTTTGATTCGGAAGCAGATTGCCGAAACGAGAAAGAAAGTTAGGAAGAGAGGCTTCTATCGCTCGAGCTAAACCTTCGACAACCCCAGGTCCATCAATACCTGGAACCCAATCCAGGCCCGGAGGGCGGCGCTCACCCCAAAAGGGTGCGTGCAGTTGCGCTAACGCCTCAACAGCGGCCCGGGCTTGATCCGGTGACGCCCCCGCTATCTGATCGCCCGGGTTCGCTCCATCAAGGAAATCTAGAATCAAAATGGCTTTTTGATCTTCTAAAAAATTCGCCCGACAGGATGGCACTGGCGTTGTTATTAAGGGTGCTAAGCGGTCATAGAAGTGCGCCTCTCGTGCCCATACGTTCAACATCTCACCGACTGCTCGCCCCCCTGGATCGAGAGTTGGCATTTTCACTACGAAACTATTTGGGAGCTCAATCTTGTCGTCACTCCAAGTGACCTCAATGTGCGCAAGTCGACCTAGAAAAGCACTATCAGCGGCTAGGACCTCTGCAGTTACCTCTGCGACTTCTGCCCCTGGATTGGCTCGAGCGAAGCCACCGTCCTGAAACAAAAAACTAAGCTGCTTTTCAGTCAGCTCTGTGGGGTCACTCGGGAAATCAAGAATAGACACTATCCGTGTTCCCGGAATTTCTCAGGTATCCACTCTTGCAGCCTCGCCTCAATCTGCTCAGCGGCTTCTGCCAGCAAATGTCCAACGCCTGGTAAGGGCACCAACTCCCCTCCGCCGATTACCATCCTCACTAATTCGCTTGCTTGTAGAGGCAGTATTTCGTCTTTGTCGCCATGAAACAGAATCACTGGTACTTGGCTCGCAAGATCCTCGGCAGGTTCGCATCCTGCAGATTGAGTGGCCAAGGTAACGACGCCAGCGCAGTGTTCTTGAAGAATTACTGCAGCTTGGAGTGCAGGCGCTCCGCCGAACGAATGACCCATGGTGATAAAGGTCTTTGCTCCACTTCTAGTCGCTAGATCTGCGGCGGCCAGAAGGTCATGGACGCATTTATCGGAGTCGTTTGGCACCCGATAGCCAACGCGAATCAATCCGTAGCCATCAGCGCCAAGCGTAACTCCGAGCTTTTGATACAGGGCGTCGGCTGGACCGAGAACACCACCCATCGCTCCACCGCAAGCGATTACGACTTGGTCAGCTTCGGGTGGACCGTGCCAGAAGAGGGTTAACAATCCGTCCATGGTGTAAACCTCAATATGGCGCAGATCATCGGTCAACATTGTTTCCACCGCCGCAAGGGTGCGAAGCTGCTCAAGCGGGGTTGGTGGTGGTCCATTCTCGTTCGTTGGGTTTGACACAGTTATCGGTCCTTGACGCTCTGACTGAAGCTTGAGTTGTAGTTCACGATCCGTCAAATGGTTTTGCGAAACTGCATAACGCGCATTTGCTTTCGCTACGATCAAAGATCTGACCTGGCGGGGTGGCCGAGTGGTTAGGCAGCGGCCTGCAAAGCCGTGTACGCCGGTTCGATTCCGGTCCCCGCCTCAAAGCGCCGGATACCTATGAGCAGGAATGTGCTGCTAGGTTACGGATATTAGGGCGATTGGCGCAGTTGGTTAGCGCGCTTGCATGACACGCAAGAGGTCACAGGTTCAACTCCTGTATCGCCCACAACTGTTACGAATCTGGCCGTCATATCTGGGTAATTGAACCGGTCGGCGAAGAGTGCACGCTAGAGCTTCTTTGTTGTTTAGGGGTTTCTTAGTGAAGTATCTTCGGGCGGGTGAAAATAGCTGGATGGCATTGGACATGGTATGTGCCACTGTTTCTAGTGATTCTTGGAACTCTTATTAGTTGTCTCGGTCTAGCTGATTGACATCTGTGAGTGAAAAGCTTTGGCCTGGCGTTTTGCCATAGTGGCTGCTCGTTGACCCCGATGATGAGAAGCTTGAATCTGGAGTCATATTGGCCGGCGCTTTTTCTATTTTGAACTTTGTTGATTGGTTTGACAAGTTTGGGAATGCGAGGGATTCTCTTGCCGTGGGCATCTTAAAAAATATTCTCTCTCCTCTAAATCGCGGGCGAAAAGCTCTTAAGCCTTTGGGTTCATCGCTTTTGATCTCGCTGCTGTTCGTATCAGCGGCATGTGGCGGCGGAACGTCGACATCGGAATCAAGCGATCTAAACGATAGATCCTCGGCTTCGTCCGATGAGACTTCGAGCGCCCCAGAAGACGGGACTACCAATCAGAACGACGATGAAGAAACCTCATCTGACCTACAAGCGGAGCTGCCTTCAAGGAGTAGTGGCGGTAACGGTGACGGTGATTCATGGACGATCTTGATTTACATCATGGGTGACACGGACCTAGAAGCAGCGGCCCTTTATGACCTTCTGGAATTACAAGATGCTGAGCTCGGTGAAAACACAAACGTTATGGCAATCGTTGATCGCTCTGACCGCACTGATGAAGAAAATGGTTACTCCGGGGGGGACGTCTTAGAGTTAGGAAACTTTTCGGATACAAGACTCTTGGTGTTCACCGCTGACGGGTTAAATGTGGCGGAAGCGGCCGATGGTGGGCCTAGTTTCGGCGAGTTGAATCTTGGCGACCCTTCTGTGCTCGCGGAGTTTATAAAACTTGGCCTCGACGAGTTTCCGGCCGATAAAACAGCTCTTTTCCTCTGGGATCACGGAGCTGGCTGGCCCGGCATGGGACCCGATGAAACCGATGGGTACGACATCTTGACTCTGGGTGAAATGCGTGACGGGATTGAAGTCGGTCTTGAAGCAGCTGGCGTTGAAAAGTTCGACATCATCGGAATGGATGCCTGTTTGATGGCCTCCTATGAAGTAGCTCACGCTGTCAGCGGACTGACCGATTACCTGTTGGCCTCCGAAGAACTTGAGCCAGGCCACGGCTGGGATTACCGATCTCTCTCAATATTGTCTGCTCAAGCGGAGGTAGAGCCGCTCGAACTAGGCAGGGCAATCGCAGATGGCTTCGAAAACCAGGCTAAAGAATATGAAAGAGCTTCAGATATCACCCTGTCCCTGCTAGATATGGCCCATTTCGATGACTTCACGGATGTTTTCAGAGACATTTTGGTTGATGCATCGGACGAAATTGGTCTGATTGGTGCCGAAGTCCGAAATGCAAGCACGAAAGTTCCGGCATACGGGAAAATGCCTAACCCAGAAAACTCGAGTCATCACATTGACTTAGGAGCATTCGTAGCCGAATGGTATGACTGGAACCCTGAGCGACTAGCTCAATTCGAAGAATCTTTAGAGAAGTTAGTGGCCTATAAAATTGCGGGGCCAAAGCACCAAAAGAGCACTGGTCTTTCGATCTTCTTCCCGGCTGAGTCTTCTTACGTAGAAGAGTCACTTCCGTACTATCGCAATCTCACCCAACAAACCGACGTCGATTTTACGCAGTGGTCCAACTTTCTTGATGAGTACCTGACAGCTGGCGAGCAAATTCAAACGGCGAGCTATCCGATAATTGATCAAGATTCTGTCGTAAATGATTTCGATAGCGAAACTTCCGAAGACATTATGATCAGTGGGTTTCTGGAACCCGGAACCTATGACAACGTAGCTGAAGTCGTAATGTATTACGGAGTAATAGACCCAGCGGATGACACCCTCTACTACATCGGTGAAGAATACGGCGCCTTTGATGCAGAAACCGGCGAATTCGGGGCTGTGTACGACTTTTCAATCCTTTCAATTAGTGACGGCGAAGACGAAATATACGCATACGCTGATCTGGAGTGGGAATACGACGAAGAAACAAATCAGGAGCTGCTCTGGATTGACGTGCCCCTAACTTACGTCCCGCCTGATGAAGTAGACACCGACGATCCACCTCACGAGGTGGTCCTCTCGCTTGGCGTCAGCTTTGGCGAAGGCGAAGGCGAAATCTTTAGCGAAATCTTTTACCAGGTCGACGAATACGGACAATGGAGTGAGGCGACGCTGAATCCGGATGGCTACCTCAATCCCTTAGTTCAGATGTGGGATGAGGAAGCTCAAGATGTTTACTGGGTCGACTCAAGTGAGGACACCTGGCTATGGGCGGACCCCGCCGTCTTGCAGTACCAGTTCTCAGCACTGCCCTCTGAAACGAACGTCATGATAGACATTGAAGTCTTAGATTTCGGTGGTAACTCAGATTGGACATCGCTCAACCTGTCTTCGCCTTAGAACCTTGAGGGATCTAAGCTGGGGGTAGTGTTTGAGTCGCCCCAGCAACGGTCGCTGCTCATTTGAGCACTAGCCCTATCATCGTGGTGCCCTGTCAGTAGTTAGTAAGACTAGCTATCGACTGTCTGCAACTTTGAGTTGATGTCATACCAAGAGCGGTAGTTACAATCGCTTCATTCATCTGTAACTTTCGGAGGCATCGTGCGTTTAGGAATATTGCAACTAAATGATGTAAGGCTTGCTTTTGAATATAGGGAAGGCCATGGCGTCCCGTTGGTTTTCATGGGTGGAGTGACATCAACTACTGAGACTTGGCACCCTGTCGTTGAGGGCCTTGAAACTGACCGACCGATTTACCTAGTTGACCACAGGGGGCACGGTCGATCCTCGCATTTAGCAAACGGCGACTACTCGAATTGGGTAGGCCAAGTTTCTGACACTTGTGCATTCTTAGAACGAGTGAGTGGCCGGAGCGTTCTGATAGGTCATTCGCAGGGCGGAATACAAACTTTCTACGCTGCGGGGATAAAGCCTGAGCTCGTAACTGGGTTATTTGTAGAAGACATGTCTCCCTATTTCGTCGCTCACAAAAGACACGTTGGCAATGCTTTTATCGAAGCCTTGACAAAGATCGGTGGAGAGTTACGTGAGGCGTTAGCTGGCGATGAACAGGGCTCAAAGATGGCTGCGAGAATTGCTGCCATTTCTCTTGGTGGAGGAATGACGTTCGGAGATGTCAGATCCGATGACCAGTTGCAAATCATGGCCGACGGCGTTTTGCAAATGGACCCAAACATTTTCGATAACTTCTTCGCCGCTGATTCCCTCCCGCCCTATGAACTGAATGAAGCGGTCAGCGCTATCCAATGCCCTGTTCATTTCGCTCACGGAATCCCTGAACTCGGCAGCTTATTCGTTGAAGATGATTTGGACGATTTACGCGCAAAAGGTCTGGACGCAACTTCAACCAAATTTGAGGGAGTGGGTCACAGCGTCCACTTCGATGCTCTCGAGCCCTTTGTGCGAGATCTCTCAACTTTCTTGGAACGAATTGATCAACAATAAAGGCACCGCAAAAAATGCAAAAGACTCAAGCGAGGACACGCAAGAGTCTCAAGTTTCATTAAATTCAGCTATTCGCTCGAAGTTTTAACAATTGTGCCCAACTAAAGATTTTTCGCAATCCTCTGATAGGTCTTCATCAGAGATATAGGCCTTTAGTGTGCCATCCCAGTGAACTGACGTATGGCATGAGCTGCAAGGGTGGCTAGTTCGGTATTGTCGAATCATTCCGCTTGCATGATGTTTATGAGCCATTTGTTACCTCCTTTCCTCTTTCTTTGTATCAAGGCGGAGGGACATCCGAAACGCTCGTAACTGAACGTTAACGAGAACTAATCCTGTCATTCATAGAAATTTCTTTCACCGAACTGCATTGGAAGAGGCCTTTACGCTGATCGAGCTTGGAATGCTTAATGGGTCGACAGGTAAGCACCTCGCATCGTATTGCCTGAAACCTTTTTGGGGGCAGGCCAAAGGTCGAACGATAGGGTTCCCTAAGCCCCCCTCACGCCCGCTGTCAGAGGGGGATTTGGGTCCGCCGTGGTCTACTCCTTCCACCTGGCGGACCCAGGCGCGTGGCCCCTCAAAGAGTTGCGCATCGTGACATAGCCCCTGGGTCTGCGGATTAATGCGCCGTTAGTCTTTGAAGAATGAAGTTTCGTTCTGAGCAGCTTCCTTCTTTAGAGCTCCTCAATAGAGGAATTATTGACGCTTTTGGGCATCGCTCAAGTTCGTTCCGCAAAAAAGCGTCGCGACGTGGGCTAATTCGCTGATTGCTCCCTAGTGCTTATCAGCATCGTGGGAACTGCCTGCAAAGCCACCAGGCCATTCTGGTTGACCAGTTGGTTTCGGATTTCAATTAATCCCAAATTTGGCTTCGAGTTACTTCGCCGTTTGCTCAGAATTTCTACAGTTAGCGTCAATTGGTCGTTGGCGTACACAGGATTGGGCCACGACAATTCGGACAATCCTGCAGCGCCAACGCTATGTGTTCCGAGAAAATCTTGGGCGAGCAATTTCATCATCAGAGAGCCGGTATGCCACCCCGAGGCGATAAGTCCTCCGTAAATAGTTTCAGATGCAGCCTCTGCGTCGATGTGAAATCGTTGGGGGTCAAATTGGGTCGCGAAGTCCACCATCTGCTCTTCGGTGATATGGGTGCTGCTGAACTCGAAGAATTCACCGACCGAAAAGTCTTCATAGAAACGCTCTTTGCACGGTACATCCGACATATCTATGTTCCTTAAAGTTGAAACTGCCTGCATCAAAGAATGGAAAGGTTACAGAGACGCGCTTGGCTAGACCCAAGCCGCAATAATTAATTTAGAAAACAGTATTTAGTTGCTCTGATTTACTTGTACTGGTCTTTGAACTCAGAAATTTGATCCAGCTTTGGAATAACAGTGTCTGCGTCTGCAGGAGGCAATGTGAAGACGACCCGGTTGCAGCCAGCTGCTATGAGCGTGTCGACGACTTCAGCCTTCGGCGGGGTCCCGAACTGCCCGAAATCAAATGAATCTGGGTCACGGCCCGCATCTTCAGCCATTTGCTTCAAGGTCGTTATCTGCTCTCCGAAATCGTACCTTCCACTAATTGGCATGAATCCGTCGCAGTACTCAACTATGTCTTTCATGGTTTTGGGCCCGGCTGCTCCTCCGAGAATGATAGGAGGGTGAGGAGTTTGCGCTGGCTTGGGCCATTGCCAGCTTGAACTGAATTCCACGTGCTCGCCGTGAAATTCTGCTTCATCATTCATCCAAAGTTCTTTCATCGCGAGAATTCGTTCACGCATAACGGCGCGCCTCTCGGAGAATTTCACCCCGTGATGATGAAGCTCTTCTTTGTTCCATCCGTAGCCGATACCAAACAAAAATCTGCCGTTGGTTAACGCGTCGACCGTTGCGACGCTCTTGGCTAACCAGATCGGATCACGTTGAGGCACTAATGTAATGCCGGTACCAAGTTTAATTTTGCTGGTTACAGCCCCCGCCATACCCAACGCTATGAACTGATCATGGGTGCGCCAATACTCTTCGGGTAGCGGGGGTGCTTTTGGGTTGAGCCCCCAAGGCGTTTCGCGGCTGGTTGGAATATGGCTGTGTTCAGGAAACCAAATGGACTCGAAACCTCGATCCTCAGCTTCTTTGGCTAAGGAGACTGGATCAATAGCCTTGTCGGTGGGGAACATGTTTATGCCGAAATCTGTCATAGCACGATCATATATACCGACGTGGCCTCGCTGCTCTTCAGATCAGCAATGTGGATGTTTAAATTCAAGACGGTGAAGAAAAGCCTGCGGGCCCCATTTCTGGAACCCGCAGAGTAAATAAATGGCTTTCAAAATCGTCCGACATCTAATGCAGGACACGCGCCCCTTCGTTGAGGAGCCGCAAGCTTCTGTCCCTTAGACGTCGTGGCTATCGAGATAGGTGACTTCAAGGTTGCCTGCCAAAACCGGGGCAAGGAGTTCGGGTAGTCCCGTATCCATTCGCCATTTGAGGTAGGCCTGATGGTTCGCCTTCTCAGCAAATTTCTCCCACAAAACAACTTGGTCGGGGTTGCTGTCGTCACTGTATACCTCGATAGATTCGCAGCCCTCGAAGGCACGGGTGTCGACCAGAGCTTCGCTGAGCATTTCGATCAGTTGTGGCCCCTTGCCTTCTTGGCAGGGAAAAACTACGTGAATAGTTTGGGACATAATAATTCCTTGTTGTTGATTTCGAATTTCTATGTAACGAAGCTCAGCAGGCCAGGGCTGTTTCGTCAAGACGGCTGAAGCCCTTGATGGTTATTCGTAACAGTAGTGGTCTAACAAAACAGCATGGTAGGAGCTCCACTGCAGTGACTCAGGTCAGATGCGCTGAGAGTACCGGGGTGTATTTCCTCGGCCCTGACTTCCACCGGTGGCCAGAGCCGAGGAAATAAGAATTAGACAGAATTCACTGCTAACGGTCTTTGGCAACGAACCAAGTCCATCTGCGAACTCGTGAAATAATTAAGGCGTTCATTGCTAAGGCGGTCGTATCCCGTCACAAGCCTTTTTAATGTTCGTTTGAAGGCAACCTTGAGAGGTGTATGCGCGCCAAGGGACCGATCCATGGTTGCACACTAAGTACGTTCAATTAACGATCGATAAGCGCAATGTAAAATTGATGTAAACAAATGAGACGCCATTTAAAATGGCGAGCGACTATTTCCGAGGGGTTGAAGCGGCAATAATCTCGACTTCGATTTCGCCGACGACTAAAGGTGCGCCGACGGTGGTTCTGCAGGGGTACGGAGCATCGAAGACATCTAAAAATACCGCGTTCCAAGAGGGAAACTCAGTGACGTCGGCCAGTTGTGCGTTGACCTTGATCACATGATCCAGCGACAGACCCATATCTTCCAGCATTGCCCCAAAATTTTCTAACGTTATTCGGGCCTGTGTAGCGACGTCGGCTTGGCTGACTTCAAAAGTAGACAAATCGATAGCGGTCATCCCACTAAAGAAATAGAGGTCACCAACCTGAATCGCCGTGGAATTCTTGATATCGAATTGTTCGAGGGCAGCCGCTGCTGAAGGAGAAGAATGAATGATGGTCATGAGTCACACTGTATTGCTTGGACGTTATAGGAAACTGCAATAACCGCCGAGAACGCTTCAGGGACGAGGTTCACCGGGTGATCAACCCTAGGGTGGAGACGTGGGCGAGCAAAACGCTGAGGTTCCGTCAGATCGTGAAAGAGAATGGTCTTTGCTTCGGCGGAAGTACTTAGTGGATCCCAGCGAACGGCAAGCCTCTTCGGCTCAAGGCATTCATCACTTAGCATTGCTGAGTTCTGATGTTGAGAGAACCATCGAGTTCTATCAGGGTGTACTTGAATTCCCGCTAACTGAATTATTCGAAAATAGAGATTATTCTGGATCGACTCACTTCTTTTTCGATTTAGGAAACGGCAACGCGCTCGCATTTTTTGACTTCCCGGGCCTAGAAATGGAGCCCTACAAGGAAGTGCTGGGGTCTCTGCACCACCTCGCAATTTCTGTGCCTTTGGACACGTGGAAGCACCTTCGCGTTAAATTAGAAACCGCAGGCATCGAGATCGCTTTCGAGCATGCTGGTTCCATTTATTTCAATGGTCCCGACGGTGAAAGACTGGAACTGCTGGCCGAACCATTGGGGGAGATGAATGGCCGCCCGGTTTTGTAAATACTTGAGAGAGACAATTAGTTCTGGTCAAGGTTCAAAATGATGTTGTCTCGGTATCCAAGAATTTTAGCTGTCGCGCTGATTCTGGTGCTGGCCTTTGCGTCGCCGCTCGCTGCGCACGACCCGGTATTCCTTTCAGAGGAACACACCTCCCCCGAAGTAGGGCCATTGCTTCCAGATGGAACCATTTCCTTCGCATTGTACGGCCGGCTTCTCGCTGCTGATTCAACGCAGGCGTTTCAAGCTGGTTTCAACGAGGGCGAGGCATTAGATCTCTCGCTACTTATCCCGGCTGCCTTTCCAGAGACCAGCTTCGAAGTTGGGTCCCTGCCAGAAATTGAAGTTAAGCGTCCTGACGGGAGCACGTTTCGTCTCGAGCCAGCCTTTCGACAAATGTTTCACGAGCCGTATACCAACACCCGCTACTTGCGGCTTGCCGATTATAAGGAGCCTGCCCAGCAAGGCATCTACAGCTTTATTATCTCAGGAGCGAGAGCTGGGCGGTATGTAGCTTCGATCGGTACCCTCGAACGGTTTGGTACAGAAATCATTCGATATACGCGTCCTTTAATCGTTGGGCGCACAGCCCAGCCGATCAACCAATGGTTCAAGGATGCTGTTGCCACAGACACAAGCCCCGATTCAGCTGTCACGGATAAGGCTGCAGACTTTGACCAAGATCTAGAGGCACAAGAGAAGAGCCTGAGTCTGGAAAGCTCGGGAGAGGGACCACTCGGGGAGGAAGCTCAGAAAGACCGAGCGCCCGCTATGTCCAATGACCCAACCGATCGGGAATCGAATAGCGGTACATACTTATTTGCATTCATTTCGGTCGCGATGGTTATTGGGATCGCTTTTGTTCTCCGAAAGCTCAGAAGGTAACCCAGCTATGCTTCGCTTCCGGCCATTTGACCGCTTTCATTTATATAAATCGAATTCTTTGGTTCGGCAAACAAAGTTTCGACAGCCGGAATGAAGTCCTCTAGAGACATGGAGTCGTACGCCGGGTCGAAAGCTGGTTGATCAAATTCTTGGCAGAACTCCACAGTGAGGTCATACGCCGGGTGATCTGCGAATTGTTCTCTCATGTTGCGGTCAAGGCCAAGATGATGAAAGAAGTTATAGCCCTGGAAAATGCCGTGTTTCTCGACCATCCAAAGGTGCTCATCGGAGACGAACGGTTTAAGGATTGCCGCTGCGATGTCAGGGTGGTTATACGATCCAAGTGTGTCACCGATGTCATGAAGGAGCGCGCATACGACGTATTCGTCTGACTTGTTTGCTCGATAGGCACGAGTAGCAGTTTGTACCGAATGTTCAAGCCGGTCGACAGAAAAGCCGCCGCAGTCGCCATCGAGTAGCCGGAGATGGTCAAGGACTCGCTCGGCGACATCATTCGCGAAGACACGATTGTGAGCAGCAATGATTTTCCAATCAAGAGGAGTGGCCTCTGTCATTGCGCCGAAGGTTGCAGATTGACTCAGTAGATCCTGCTCGCTCTCTGTCGTGCTCATGTCTTCCCCCATATGTATGTTTATGTACGTTTTGAGTGCTCACAAGATGTTAACCGCAAATAATTGCTCAGAGTGCCCGGACTAGACACTCCAATTCGCGTGTTTCGGTCTTAATGACACGATAAGTTCACCAACAGAAAATTGTTAAGGTTTCTAAATAAACCAGAAAGGCTGGCTATGGAACTCAGTGCCAACTTGCAACGCTTTTATATAAACGGTGAATGGGTCGAGCCGCAAACCCAAACGACTCTTGAAGTAATTAATCCAGCGACGGAAGCTCCAATCGCTGAAATTGCGATGGGTACGCCAGCTGAAGTTGATGCAGCGGTAGCCGCAGCGCACGAAGCCTTTGCCAGCTACTCCCAAACTTCGGTCGAATATAGGGTTAATTTACTCAATCGAATCACCGAGCTCCTCAAGGCCCGGTCGGAACAACTTGCACAGACCATCTCAGCGGAAATGGGCGCGCCAAAAGGTCTCGCTAAAGCGGCTCAAGCCCCGACTGGGGTAGCCCACTTCGCGACGATGGCGCGAATCCTTAGTTCGTATGAGTTTGAGGAAACCCTTGGCAAATCATTAGTCGTGAAAGAACCCGTTGGGGTTGTTGGCATGATCACGCCGTGGAACTGGCCTCTGAATCAAATCGCATGCAAGGTTGCTCCAGCATTGGCTGCGGGGTGCACGATGGTGTTAAAGCCCTCAGAGGTAGCACCGATGAACGCAATCTTGTTCGCTGAGATTCTCGACGAAGCTGACGTTCCTGCCGGGGTCTTTAATTTGATCAATGGAGATGGCCCGACGGTCGGAGCGCACTTATCAAGCCATCCCGACATTGACATGATGTCATTTACCGGTTCCACTAGGGCTGGCGTCGAGGTTGCCCGTAACGCAGCACCCACCGTGAAAAGGGTTGCTCAAGAACTCGGAGGCAAGTCCGCCAATATCATTCTTGATGATGCAGACCTAGCTGAAGCTATAGGGCGAGACGCTTTTGGGATGTGCACGAACTCGGGGCAATCATGTAACGCTGCTACTCGAATGTTTGTGCCCCAAGACCTAATGGATGAGGCGGCAGGTATCGCGAAGGAGTCCATGGAGCGGGTGGTGGTTGGAGACCCGACAGGCGATGGAACGATTATCGGCCCGGTGGTGTCAGAGGTGCAGTGGAACAAGATCCAAGACCTGATTCAGGCGGGAATTGACGAGGGCGCCACTCTTGTCACCGGCGGTACCGGACGGCCTGATGGTTTAGAACACGGGTATTTCATTAAACCCACGCTTTTCGCGAATGTCACAAATGAGATGCGCATTGCCCAAGAAGAGATCTTTGGTCCGGTATTAGTCCTTATCGGCTACGACGGTGATGATGACGCGGTGCGTCTTGCCAATGAGACCCTGTATGGGCTGTCTGGCTACGTGTCGGGCAGCACAGAGCGAGCGATTTCTGTAGCGAAACGAATTCGCAGTGGAAATGTCCATGTGAATGGTGCTGGACCGGACTTTGACGCTCCTTTTGGTGGCTATAAACAATCTGGTAATGGTCGTGAGTGGGGAGTCCATGGTTTCGAGGAGTTCCTAGAGACCAAAGCCATAATGGGAGCCGGATAGTCGCGAAGACGGCGCCGGCAGACCACGAAATCGTTAACACAATTCCTATAGACCTTGACGGTCGTTTCGGAATTGATTACGTGGCTCAAATACGTTTCCCATGGGGCGGAACTCACGCTTTTCTATATCAACTCATGTCAGTGAACTGAGCGAGGTGAGACTATCTACGATAACGCTCGAGTTTCCTCAGAAAGATGCCGTTGTTGCACCGTACATTTTATCTTTGGTCTCATTTCGTAATTGAATTAGTTCTTCGGTGAGAGCAATTCTTCCTGCCTCAGCCGCAGGGTCTTCGGGGTAGTACGCCAACTCTGAAGCAGGATCCCCAGCAACTCGAGTGCCGATCAGATACCTCGGTTTGGTGTAATCGTATGGGCGTGCCCGGTGCAGTGCACGTCTGTTGTCCCATAAAAGAGTGTCGCCAACTTTCCAGTCGTGGCTATATACACGTCGCTCGCTGCTCACCACATGGTCAATCAGAGAACGAATCAAACTCCTGCTTTCGTCGCGGGTAAGTCCAGGAATTCCGAAAGCGTGGCGACCCACAAACAAATTCGGAATGCCAGTTTCCGGATGAATTTTGACTAAAGGTCTGAGATATGCCTCGCCGTGGTAAACCTCGCCGTAGGCAGTCTTAAGTTCTGATGTCCAGTCACCTTCATCGCCCTCAATATCAGGAAAGTCTCCTAGATCGTTGGCCTGAGAGAAGTTGGTCGAATGAAATGCGCTTAGGCCTGCCACGAGTTCTTTGGTTTGCTCATCGAGACTTTCGTAGCCGGATTGAAGATCTGCGAGTTCGGTTTGTCCACCTTCATCGGGTATCACCACAGCAGAAAGCATTGCTATTTTGCTTGAAATGGGTTTGTAGGTCGAGTCGGTATGCCACGCTTCGTTGCCCACGTTGGTTCGCATCAGCTGCGACTGCAAATCGTAGATTTTGCCGAACGTGCCATCGGTGTTCTTTTTCTGATTGGCCATTGCTGCCCCGCCGAACTCAAGCTCACCGAAGCGTTCACCAAAGCTAATGCTGTCTCGCTCAGCCAAGTGTTGATCAGGGAAGAGCAAAAATCCGTGCTTAAGGAATGCAGCGTGCAATTCAGAAAACTGCGTGTCAGTCAGATTTTTAAGATCCAGATCGGTTGCTACCGCTCCGAAGTCTTTGTCTTCCATTGGAGTAATAGTTATTTCTGTCATGATTCCCCCAAATCGATTTATAACTACAGGCTAGTCAACTCTGAAGACAGGAATCGAGAGTTCGTGCGGGATAGTTATAAACAAGTCAGCTCGGCAGAACCATACTGTCCGACTGAGAACTTGACTTGATCTCTGTTTTCGGGGAAATAGGTGACTACGGTGCTTCCCGTCATCACGAATTGGCCAGCTTCAATTGTTTGGCCTCTGGTGTTTAGGTGGTTCGCCACCCATGCAACTGCGTCAAAGGGATGTCCCAGAGCGTCACCAGTTTTCCCTGCTCCGACATGGGCGTCGTTTACTTCGAGCAATGTGGGTGTGGATACCAAATCCAGCTGATCCCAATTTGATAATGGTTGACCCAATACGACTCCTGCATTCCATGCGTTTTCAGAAACAGAGTCGAATGGATTAAGAGCGTCATAGTCGGCGTTTCGGTCTTCGATGAGTTCGAATGCGGGATAACAGATTTCTACCTGGGATGCGACGCTTTCCCGGGTATGGGGAGATTCTCCCAGCTTGAGGTCGCTGCCCATTTGCACAGCTATTTCGCATTCGAGCCCAAGGTGACGGTGATTATCTAAGTCCAGGCTGTAAGGGGAAGGGTGGACTTTGCTTTTGAAGATTGCACCGGAAAGTGGGTGATCGACACCACAAAACTCCTGCATTGCTTTGCTTGTGAGTGCGACTTTCCATCCGACTATTTCCTCGCCTCGTTCGGTCATTATTTCGATAAAGGCATCTTGGACGCGATAGGCATTTTCTAGAGTCGGCTCATCTATTTTGTCCACCATCGACTCATGTTTCGCTTTGCTTTCGAGCGCTCTGATAAAGGCAGTTGCTATGTCAAGTCTTTGTTGTTCGTTCATTTGTGGTCCCCGGTAAACAATTGTTGCATCGAATAAGGAGCTATGCAGCGCAAGCGAGCTTTATCCAAAGAGCAATCGATTGTTAGTAAAGAGCCTCGATAGCCGCAAGGTCCGCGATCTTGTCGCCGTCGTACCCCAACATTGATGACAGAATCTCAAAGGTGTGCTCTCCGATTGGCGGACCTCCCCATAAGACGTCTGAAGGGGTTCTGCTCAACTGATAATGCGAACCTTCAACCACGGTTTCGCCCGCATATGCCTGCGGCACGCGTCGGAAGTGGTTCCTGTGTTCGAGTTGAGGGTCGGCTACAGCATCGATCGAGTCAGAGACAACGTGGCATGCGACTCCGGCGTGT
>Ga0209036_1000355_pt1 | contig 19647 bp, 16 predicted proteins | sample MarorgKNORR_S2LV_3_FD_188222 | JGI IMG/M metagenome (GOLD analysis project Ga0209036, IMG submission 188222) | Marine microbial communities from the Southern Atlantic Ocean, analyzing organic carbon cycling - DCM_A/KNORR_S2/LV (SPAdes) (version 2) | ecosystem: Environmental > Aquatic > Marine >... | reverse complement strand
GATCAGGTTCTACCGCAATCCATTCTGTAACTTCAGGTCTATTTAGGAAAAAAACATTAACACCTATTCCAGCTCCGACTTCCAATACACGGCCCCGAACATCACTAAATAATTCTTCTTTTGCATCTTTTAACATTTTACTAGTATCCAGTAAAATGTTTCTAGCAAATTTATCAAAACGACCTAGTTTAGGTTGATTTTTCATTAATCAATATCCTTGGTAGTAGTTATTATAATTTTTAGAAATAAATTAGGGTACATACGCAAACCCATCAAACGGTTGAAGCCGACGACATTAGTAGCAGTTGTGACTATTAGTAACCGACGGGCTGAACACCTCGAAATGTTATTATCCGCATTACCGAAGTAATACTTCAAACAACACCATAGCTCTCGGTGCTTACACCCCGGTCCTATCAATCTTATCTTCTATAAGTGTCAAAATGCCTCGTTTTGAGGCGGGTTTCGAGCTTAGATGCTTTCAGCTCTTATCCCTTACAGCGTGGCTGCCCAGCGGTGCCTTGTCAGACAACTGGTAAACTAGTGGCTGCGAACCCTCGTTCCTCTCGTACTAGAGGATCCTTCCCCTCAGGCATTGGACAGTCCCAGCACATAGCAACAAACCTGTCTCACGACGGTCTAAACCCATCTCACGATCCCTTTTAATGGGCGAACAACCCCACCCTTGGGTGCTTCTGCACACCCAGGATAGGAAGAGACGACATCGAAGTAGCAAGCCTGGAGGTCGATGTGGGCTCTTGCTCCAGACAACTCAGTTATCCCCGGGGTAACTTTTCTGTTATCAACCGCACCTACTAACGGCGCTGGTTGGTTCGCTAGGCCCTGCTTTCACATCGTGGTTTGTTGTGTTGCCAAACCACGTCAAGCCAGCTTTTGCCCTTGCACTTAACGGTAGATTCCTGACCTACCTAAGCTGACCTTTGGGCTCCCTTGTTATTTTTTCGAGGGAGTGGCGCCCCACCCAAACTGCCCGCCTACCGGGGTTCCTCCTAAGAGGTGAGTGGGACGAATCGAAAAGGACGGTGTTTCATCGGTGACTCGGCGACGAGCTAGCGCTCGCACCTGTGTAATGTCTCCCGTCTACGCTACACATAACAACTCGTGCCACAACGGCAGGTTGCAGTAAAGCTCCACGGGGTCTTCGCTTGCGGCTGGGACGTACTGGACTGTGCGCCAGTAAGTCAATTTCATCGGGCTCCGGGCGGGGACAGTAGAGCTCTCGTTAGGCCGTTCGTGCAAGTCGCCAATTAAGCGACAAGGTATTACGCTACCTTAAGAGGGTCATAGTTACCCCCGCCGTTTAGCAGTCCTTCGTCAGGTTGAAACCTGGTTTCAGATACTGCCACTGGGCAGGATTCAGCGGCTATACACATCCTTACGGACTAGCAGCCACCTGTGTTTTTAATAAACAGTCGGAGCTCCCTAGTCACTGCGACCAGCTCTCTTCAGAGCTGGCACCCCTTATACCAAAGGTACGGGGCTAATTTGCCGAATTCCCTCGCCCGGATTCTGCCGCGACGCCTTAGGCTACTCACCTAGGGGCACCTGTGTCAGATCTCGGTACGGACAACTCATACGGCTCCAGCTCCCTTTTCACGGACACCAGGCTAACGCAGAAGCGAAATACTCCGCCTCCCAAAAGCTTAGTTTGCTTCTCACCATTACGGTACTCCACAAATTTATCGCTCAAGGCAACACTCCGACAAGAGTGCTCCACAAGACCCGATGTGTCAGGAACTGGACAAAATATGAATTGGTGCAGGAATTTTAACCTGCTTCCCTTTCGATTCCTCCTGTTAGGGGGAACCTTAGGACCGACTAACCCTCGACTGATGAACATCGTCGAGGAACCCTAGCCCCTCCGGCGGATGGGATTCTCACCCATCTACGCTACTACTCTTTCCATGATTATCATTCGAACGCGGTCCACAGGACCTCTCGGCCCCACTTCCACCCGCGCACGACGCCTCTCTACCGCATCACCTTTCGGTGGCCCAAAGTATCGGTGAACAACTTAGTCCCGTCCATTTTCTAGGCTCAAGAACTTGACTGGTGATCTGTTACGAACTCTTTAAAGGATGGCTGCCTCTAAGCCAACCTTCCAGCTGTCTATGCTGTTAAACACTATTTGTTCTTTAACACTTAGCTGTTACTTAGGGACCTTAACTTTGGTCTGGTTTGTTTTCCTTATGGACATCAAGCTTACCCCGATGCCCTCACTGCCCAGCTTCTACGACGGACACACATTCGGAGTTTGACAGCATGCCGAAAACTTTCGCTTCCTAAACACGCAATCAGTGCTCTACCGCATGCCCCGTCTCAGCTGAGGTCTGCCTGCGAGCAGTTTCGAGAGGAACCAGCTATTACCGGTCTAGATTGGTCTTTCGCCCCTATACCCAGGTCATCCAAACGATTTGCACATCAGTACTGGTTCGGGCCTCCACCCTTCTTCCGAAAGGCTTCACCCTGCCCAGGCATAGATCGACCGGCTTCGGGTATCCAACCATTGACTTCAGGCGAGCACACCTTGCCCCTCGCTTACGCTGCGGGCTATCGGTTTCCCTACGGCTTCGTACTTACGCACTTAACCTCGCCAATGATAGAAACTCCACGGATCAATTTTCGAATCGAACGGTATGACATCGGTGCGGCGGTGTAACCGCTTAATCCCTTGCATGCCATACCAGTCTGTTACCACCTGATTTCAGGATCTTATTAATCTCCCGTCAGGGATACTTTACAACTTTCGCTCACGCTACTATTGCGCTGTCGGTCTCGGTTTGTATTTAGAGTTGGAAGTTAGTACCTCCCACATTCACGCGCAATATCCAATGCACGCTACTCTTGGGTCCTGAAAATCATCTTTCACTGCGTCTCCTACGGGGCTATCACCCTCTTTGGCGCCGGTGTTCCACACGAAATTCGGATAATAGTGTTAAGATGTAAACAGGCCACTCCACATTTCTACTGATTTTCATCAGAAGATTCGGATTGCTCTATGAGGTGTTCGATCGCCTTTACTAACCTCATCTCATTTGATTTCTTTTCCTGCTCCTACTAAGATGTTTCAATTCGGAGCGTTCCCCATCCTTTCGGATTAAACTACTAGAGTTTGGGAAGTCCCATTCGGCAATCTTCGGATCAAAGGCTCCATGCGCCTCCCCGAAGCATATCGCTGCTTGGCACGACCGTCTTCGGCAACCGAGCCTAGTCATCCACCAGGTGGCGTAGTAACTGCTTGTAGCCGTCGGCTTCAACATTCGTCCGGGTTTGCGTATGATCTGACAATCATTGGTACGTTTATCCTCACTGTTAGGAGGTAGACCTATGCCATCTTCCCCGGTCTTAATCTTCAAGATCGAGTGCACAATCTCCCTGAAATTGCCAAATATTAAGTATTAGTCAACTACAAGGATTTGTCGGGAGAAAAAGGGGGTATATAATACTGCGCAGGAATTATATTTCTTTTTGCAATATTTCTACAATTTCGATAGAAGATTTGGCTTCTAGTACACTTTGTTGAGTTTCGAGAGACAAGCTGCACATTGATGCCAAAGTATACAAATCTTGAACATTTGCAGAGTCTAATTTTAATCCACTACTAATAACAAAATCGGTAAAATTTTCAAATTCAATGCCCATATTGCTGGCAATTTCAATGATTCTTAGCTCTAATTTTCCTAACATGAAATTCCAATCCTTTAAGTCAACACTATCTTCAATTTTATCTAAATAAGTTACTTCGGCCTGAAAGTAAAGAGGCTCTCCAGAAGTTTTTTTCATCATAGTTTGCATTGATGGAGTGTCTGGAGGGAAATATTCGGCAGGTTTATCAATTCCCGGAGAAATTAAATTATCAATTCTAAAGCGTTTTTTACCTAATATTTCAATGTAATAGTTGCTTCCTGTTAGATCCAAGTCTTCACATTTTATGATATATACTAAAGTTCCAATTTTAACAGGACTGGCCCATCCACCCTCAGTTTTTTGTCCGTCTATTATATTTATTCCAAAAACTCGGTTGGAACTCATACAATCATCTAACATTTGTCTGTATCTAGGTTCGAAGATTTTAAGTGGAACTTTTTGATTAGGATATAAAACTACATCTATTGGGAATATGGGGATTATTTCAGACATTATGGAGCTAACCTCTCAATTTGCCACGTTGTTCCATGGCGAGTGTAAACAAAGCGGTCGTGCATTCTATCTCTTCTCCCTTGCCAGAATTCGATTTCCTTGTGTTCAAGTCTGTAACCACCCCAGTAATCTGGCATTGGTATTTCCTTGCCTTCATATCTTTTTTCATATTTTTTGAAAAGTTTTTCTAACTCGACCCTACTTTCAACAGTGGAGCTCTGTTTTGAAGCTAACACAGAGATTTGGCTCAATCTAGGCCTTGAAGAAAAATATTTTCGGGATTTATCTGGAGAAATTTTTCTAATTTTTCCTCTAATTCTAATCTGTCTTTCCAATGGGTGCCAGTTGAAAGTTAAAGATCCATATGGATTTGATTCAATTTGTATTCCTTTTGTACTTTCATAATTAGTGTAAAAGATGAAGCCTTTTTCATCATATTCTTTCAGTAAAACAACACGACTTGTTGGTTTTCCTGAAGGACTTGAAGTAGCTAAAGTCATGGCGTTAGGCTCTAAAGTATCAAACTCCTCTATTTTCTCAAACCAATTACGAAACATTTCAGTTGGAGATTCTAATAAATCTTTTCTATCTAATCCTGAAATGTCATATTGTTTGCGCATTTCTTCTAGGCTTACCATTCAGTATTAAACGTACATTGACATTTAATAAAGATGTGTTGCTTCCCAAGCACACTTAAATAAGTGCTGTGCAAATAGTTACTATGGAAACAGGGCAACCTTATCCTTTCAAGGGTTTCTGGATTAGATTCGTAGCTGCACTTATCGATGGCATAGTTTTAGCAATTATAGTAATTTTCTTAGCTGTTTTTAGCTTATTATTTTTTGGCGCCACATTGGGAGAGGGTGCTGGATTGGGTATGTTTTTCCTCGTTCTTATCTTAGCAAGCTTGGCAACTATTCTTTACAAACCTATAATGGAAGCCTCTGGCTACCAAGGCACATTTGGTAAATATGCATTAGGATTAAAAGTAGTTGATAAAAATGGCCAAAGAATAACGATGACTTCTTCATTTCTTCGTACAATTCTTTACATAATTGGCGCTCAAGCCTTTTTGCTTTGTTTAGGAATAGTAATGATAGGTTTTACAGAGTACAAGCAGGGTTTGCATGATATTCTTGCAAATACTTATGTTGTTACAACATATTGGGAAGGACCAGTTCCTTTGGAAGATAATTTTGGATCATAAATAATGGAAAATACTCAAGAAGAACAAAAGTGGGCTCTTGGAACTCTAACTATATTTGTAATCTTACTAATAATCTCTGGGATATCAGATTTTGTTGAAGTAGGCCTCGGAGTTTGTACTTTTTTATTTAGTTGGCTAGCAGTAAGTTATTCGATAAGGAATTTTGGAAAGGGAGGCCTTTCTAAAGAAGAATTACAAAAAGAAATGCAAGTTTTTTCTATAATTTTACTGATTGTTTTGGTATTAATTACGTTAGTGGGAGTTAATCAATATAGTGACTACGCATTTGTAACATTCGGATTCACACTTACTTGGATTATAAGAAGTTCAGCAATTAAATATTTTAGTTAACTAATTTGCGTTACGGCCATCAAGTGCAGAAATTACTATTGCCAATCCAGCAATGAATTTGCGATTAAAGTTATTTTCAGGTGGAATACTAACTATTAATTTTTTAATTATTGGATTGAACTTCTGCCTCATAGTAATAGGTTTTTCGTTTCCCATGATGTGAAGAGAGTATTTTTTTGGCAGGATTCCTAAGAAAACTCTTCTAGCAATTGCCTGAGCCATACTATCCTCTAATAACATTCCAATATCATTTCCATCTGCGTCAAGAACTTGCCATTTAGTTCTAAGAATAGATTTCCAAAATTTTCTTCTTACAGTTCCCAATAAAACTCCTGCTTTAGGATCAAAAATATCGAATCCTCCCCATGCATCTACTAAGTTTCTTTGCTTGATAACCAACCATTCGTTGTTTTTACTTTCGTCATCATAAAGTCTGATGTCCTCTTTAATTCTAAATCTTTTTTGTTCACAGAATCCGTATAATTGATCATTTTCATCCATAATGTGAAATTTATTTCCAAATATTTTCAAAAATTTTTCACGAATTAGATATTGATTTAGTTCAGTCAATTTCGCCATAAGTTATACAGAATATTGAATATATAAAGATATTATTACGTTTGATACCTCTTATATATGGGCTTGTTTCTGTTATTGCATGGCAGATGAATTGTTTGGTAGTGAGCTAGGACTAGCTTTTGTAATAGTCGGAGTGTTACTGTTTGTTGTAGAAGTATTTCAACCTGGATTTTTAATTGCAGTTCCAGCTACAGTTTTCATAGCCTTAGGAGTTTTACTTTCGTTTAACGTAGTTGACGGATTATTACTTTTACCAATTGGATTAGCAGTAGGGCTAGGCTCATTGTATGGAACAATGATGCTCTACCAATCTTTAGCACCTCCAGATACTCCTAGTGAAATGAGCATTGAGGGTAAAATTGGAGAAAAAGGAGTTGTTACCAAAGAAGTCATTGCAAATGATAGAAGTGGTAAAGTCAAAATCAGTATGGAAGAAATTAGAGCTACATCTGACCAAAATATACCTGTAGGTACTAAAGTCAAAGTTACAGATGCAGAAGGAATCACAGTTACAGTAATGCCTTTACAAGGAGAGGAATAAAATGATAGGAGAAATAATATTCTTACTGTTAATTCTTGGAGCAGTATTAGTTGTTGTATTAATGACAACTATTGTTCAAGTTGAGCAGTACGAATCAGGAGTCGCGCTACGATTGGGTAAGTTTCATACAATGCTCAATCCAGGATGGAATTTTGTTATTCCATTGATTACAAAAGTTTTCAAAGTAGATTTACGTATTCAAGTTCTTGACGTTCCGCGTCAGGAAGTTATTACTAAAGATAATTCGCCTACAATGGTAGATGCAGTTGTTTACTACAGAGTTGCTGATGCAAAGAAAGCAGTTCTTAATGTTGCAAATTATAGGGCAGCTATAGTTAACATGGCTCAAACAACCCTAAGAGGAGTAGTTGGAGACATGGAATTGGATGAAATTTTCTCAAGTAGAGATAAAATAAATGCAATTCTTAGAGATAAATTAGACATTGAAACTGATCCATGGGGTGTGAAAGTAGATAATGTGGAAATTAGAGAAGTAGATCCTTCACCTAATGTTAAAGCAGCAATGGAGGAACAGACTTCAGCAGAACGTGAAAGGCGTGCAGCTATTCTAAAAGCCGACGGTGAAAAGAGATCAGCCATTCTTTCAGCAGAAGGTGAAAAGCAATCTCGAATTTTGACTGCAGAAGGAGATAAACAATCACGTATTCTAGAAGCTGAAGGTGTTAGACAATCTAAGGTTTTAGAAGCTCAAGGTCAGCGTTCTCAGACTATTTTAGAGAAACAGGGAGAAGCTCAAGGTTTGAAAATTACAGCTATGGGAGCATCCACATTGGACTCCAAGGCTTTAACTGTTTTGAGTTTAGAATCTCTAAAGGATCTTGGTGCTGGAGCATCAACTAAGTTTGTTCTTCCATTTGAATTAACAAAATTATTCGAAGGTGCAGCTGATTATGTTGGTTACTCACGTAAAGCCCCAGACAGGCAATTATCAGATCTTAAAGATATAGAGAAAGCACTAGGCAAATCTGAAGACATTCTTGGAACAATTCCTACAGCCGATGAAATGCAGGCTGAGTTGGATGCGATTAAGGAAGAAGCAGATGAAGCACTTCAACAGGTTGTTGACGAAGGAATTAAAGACCAGATGACAGCTTCTGAACCGCCTAAAGAGCTTAAAGAACCTGACGCATAATAAAAGAATCCAATATATAGGCGCCAATTTGGCAAGATATAATGGAACCTATAGGCCACGAGGGGCTAGGCAGACTTCTCAAACTTGAAGATAATCTGCAAACACCTCACGTTGTATTCAGTCATTCAGACTTAGAAGAGTCTAAAGATTTAGAGTCGGGTGGAACAATTACGATTGGTAAAAAGTTCAGCTTACCTCCCAGTCCATTAGGTTTAGATTCTGAAAAGTCTCCGTACTTGCAGCTATCTGAAAATATTGCAGTTATTGACAACGCATATTCGATTAAACCTAAAAAATTGGTAGAGATAGCGAAAGAATTTAGATTGGAAGCAGGCTATTCAAGATTACTCTATGCGCCAGCTGTAGAGCCTTCCCAAATGCCAATTTTAGCATATTTAGGAGTAGATGTTTTTGACGATTTAAATGTTGAATTACGTAGTTCAACAGGTTGGGTTTTAGAAAGTGGAGAATGGATTAAACAAAATAAGCAAATTGAAGATTTGTTTTCGCACAACCGTGCAGAACTTAATCGCTGGATATTAAGAATAAGAAATGCAATTTCTAATGGAAAATTGAGAGAATTAGTTGAATTGACAAGTCTTCACAATCCACGTGTTTCTCAAATTCTACACCACTCTACTTCACTATTAATTGCAAAAGGGGCCAGGGTCCATTCAATCATAAGGTCAAATGATTTAAGTTTAAATCATCCGGCTATTCTCGATTTTCAAGATAGACTATCAAACTACGAACCTCCTGCAAGAGATATGGTTTTGTTAATTTTACCTTGTTCAGCTAGAAAGCCTTATTTCAAAAGTAGCAGTCACAAACGATTTTTTAATGCACTTCGTGAAGTTGATAATTATTTGGCATTGCATGTTGTTTCAGTCACTTCTCCATTAGGACTAGTTCCTAGAGAGTTAGAGTTTTGTTATCCTGCAGCCCATTATGATATTGCTGTAACTGGCCAATGGAGTGCATCTGAGATTGAAATGCTTAGATCTCAGTTGGCCAAATTAAATCTTAAACAGAATTATACCAAGGCAATCGTTCATGCAGGTTCTTCATCAGAAATAATGACCAAATTAATTAAGGAATTAGGAATTGATGTAGTCGATACTAGAGTTGAAAAACCATCATCATATGAAGGCCTTGAAATACTTCAAAATATTGCAAGAATGTCATTATCGGATGTCCCCTTATTGAATACTAGAGATAGAGCCAAAGGTGAAGCTGTAGGATTAGCTAAGTTTCAATATGGTGATAACTCTAATTTTTTAGTGAAGTCAGAAATTAGCGGACGTATGCCTTACAAATTGCGATGTGGAGATTTAGCTGCAATGTCTCCAGTAGTTGGTGGCTTTGGCCTAACTTTGAAAGGAGGAATTGAGTATTCTTCACAAGGAGGACCGACTATCATTGCGGAAACTTTCAAATTAATAGGAGATTTATTTGCAGTAGGTGTAAAGTCTTACGAAGGAAGTTGGAATATAGGAGATCAAGTAGTTATCAAGCAAAATGATACAGTAACGGGCGTAGGTATCGCGAAAATGATGCCGGAAGAAATGATTGCAATGAAAAGAGGAATCGCAGTGGAGGTAAGACACCATGCCTGAGGCGTTTGTTCCTTTGACAGACTTTGTGAACGAATCAAAGTCAATACCTCGAGACCACCCTTTAGATAAGCCAGTAGCAAAATGGGTTGAAGAAGAAGTTTTGGATGGCGAAGTAGTAGAAGCAGGCGTTGTAATTCTGAGAACAAGAGGGTGTTATTGGTCTATCAAGGAAGGTTGTTCAATGTGCGGTTACTTCAATGACACAGTTCCTGGAGGAGTTAGCGATGACATGCTAAGAGAGCAATGGCGAAAGGTTAGACCAATTTTAAAAGGTAAAAAATATGCTAAAATTTACACTTCGGGTTCTTTCATAGACCCAACGGAAGTTCCATTCGATTTTGCAGACGAGGTAATGTCAGATATGTCTGATATGGGGATTGAAAAAGTATTAATCGAGTCACTGCCGGAGTTTGTCAATCCTAAGAATTTTGCCTATACTAATTCTCCTAAATTGGAAATAGCAATAGGTTTAGAATCTTCAAGTCCGGTAGTTTTAGATAAATCAGTTAACAAACGTTTACGATGGCCTCATTTTGTCAAAGTATGTAAACTTGCTAGAGATAACGGAGCTGAAGTTAAGGCATACATTTTGCTCAAACCGCCTTATCTTAGTGAAAAAGAAGGAATAGAGGATGCAGTACAATCAGCCATTGATGCAGCACCTCACGTTGATAAAATATCAATTAATCCAGTAAATGTTCAAAAAAATACAGTTGTTGAAAAGTTATGGTTTAGGAACGAATGGACTGCACCTTGGCTTTGGTCTGTAGTTGAGGTTTTACAAAAATGTGAGGATTTGCCAGTTCGCGTGTATTCAGATCCAACAGGAGGAGGCACACGACGAGGAGCTCATAATTGTCATGATTGTAACAAGAAAGTTTTAGAGGCATTGAAAAATCATCGTCTCGGTTTAGGAGATTTGAAAGGTTTACATTGTAATTGCAAATCCCGTTGGAATGTACTAGTTAATCAATCAAAGCTGAGGAGAAATGGTTCAGAACCTCATGGATACCGAAGTGGTTTTACAGGCGGCAGACATTTTTAATGGGGTTATTCTAGCGATTATTAATGGAAGAAATAAATTGGCTTAGAGTTTTTGCAGGCTTGTTGCTTGTTTTGTTTATTCCAGGATACACATTAATTCAAGCGATGTTCCCTAGGAAAGGGGAATTGGATGAGGAATTTGATACGCTTTACAGAGTCACACTAGGTATGGCTATGTCAATTTGTATAGTGATTATAGTAGGTTTCATTTTAGGAAATCCTGCACTTGGTAATGCACCCTCTTGGGGGAACTCAGACGATGACAAAGGGTACTTCCAAACATTTTTCGTCACGGCATCATTACTTTCTCTGTCAATATTATTTTTTGCTGCAGGTTGGTACAGAGGAGCTTATCCTTGGACTGCTAATATTCATCCAAGTCTTGCTAGAGCACCTCCAGGAATCCGTATTGAATCAGAGTTAGCTGTAGCAGGAAAGTACATACCTGCTGAATTAATAGAACTTCAAGGTTTAAAGCATGACAGAGACAATGTTAAACGTAAATTAGAAGAAGTTGAAAGTCGTAAACGTTCAGGCAGTTCAGTCATGAAAAAATATTATGAAAGAAAAGAAAAAACCCTTTTGGCAGATTTAGCAGATATTGATTCTAAGATGGCCGATTTAGATCAAGACTTGAACAGACCTGGAGAAGGTGAGGGTTTATCTGGAGATGTCGTTCAAGAAGATTCATTAGACGCTTCAGATGAAGAGGAATAATCTTGGAATACAAGTTAGTAATAGTAGTTAGAACAGATTTAGGAATATCTAAAGGCAAGATGGCTGCACAAGTATCACACGCTGCCGTTAATTGTTCACTTCAATCAAAGAAATCTGATTCTTCTAATTTTAAAAAATGGTATGCAGATGGTCAGAAAAAAGTAGTCGTTAAAACAACAAACGAGTCTTCGTTGAGGCAATTGCAACAACATGCAAGAGATGTTGGTTTGACTAATAGCTTGATAACTGACGCAGGTTTAACTGAAGTGCCCCCAGGAACAGTTACTTGTCTAGGAATAGGTCCAGCTACTGAAACAAAAATTAACGAAATAACTGGAAAGTTATCTTTATTCTAAACCCAACGCTTTATTTATCACGCGTATTCGGTTAGTTATGGGCTGGTTTGGTAAAAAGAAAGAAGAAAAGAAAAAATTTGATTATTCTGAGGAAACAAAGGAACTTTTTGCAGAGCGAGACGCTTACTATGCAGAACAACGTCGTAAATTAGGTGGCGGTGAATCTAATCCTGAGTTAGCCAAGCAAAAACAAGAAGAAGCCCCATCCTCAAGAAAAGATGACTTAGAGAATCTTTTAGGAGGTGCAGGAGATTTCAATCCATACGTTGACAAAGACGAATCAACGTCAGAATCAGCAAGTATTCCTTCCAAACAGTCAACTTCAGGTTCATCCTCAGCATACGTATGTACTACATGCGGTAAAGAATTTCAAGAAAAATGGGGAAAATGTCCATCATGTGGTGGAGAAATGAAAAAGTTAGGTGGTGCTGTGCCGGAATCACCATCTTCGACTCCAGTTGAAACATCCTCAATTCCAGAGTCTACGAATTCAAACGTTGGTGATCCTTTAGACGACCTTCTTGGAGATTTTAGTTCTTCACCGGAGAAAAGTGAAGATGAAGATTCTTCTGATGAACTGCCTAATAATGTTAGAATGGTTGGAGACGATGACAGCGGCCCTTCCACCGATTTTGGCGCTCAACGTTCAAGCCATAGTAACCGCAAGAAAGTGCGTAAAGTCAAGAAAATAAAAAGACCTCGTAATCCATAGTTGTAACTCAGATGTCAGATTCAGATAAAATACAAATACCTGAGGCTGCAAAAGATATAGGGATGGCAATAGGCAGTGTTCTCTTAGTTTTTCTATTAACCTTTGCTTACAGTGGAAATTGGCCACCTATGGTAGTTATCGAATCCGGTTCTATGGAACATACAGATAATCCTCTGTACGATGAACCCGGTTTTACTCACATTGGGACAATAGATACAGGAGATTTAGTAGTAGTTAAAGAAGCTGGAAAATCAGAAATTGTTACATATCTTCAAGGTAAAAAAACAGATTACAAGAAATATGGAGATTATGGAGACGTAATAGTTTATTACAAAAATGGAATAAGAGAATTGGATGGAACTCCAGTCACACCTGTGATTCACAGGGCAATGGCTTGGGTAGATGTCTTAGAAGAACCAAGAGATATGAATGGCGATAATATTACAGATTATTATTATATTCCTGAAATAGAAACTTACTTTGGTTCTAAAATAGAATTTTCAGAGATAGGCCTCAGTGGAGGTGCGCATTTGAAAAATTTAGAAAATTCAGGTTACATTACAAAGGGAGATTCTACAGGCAACCCACATCCAGATCAATTAACTCACAGAGATATTAACAATGATCCTGTTCAGCCCGTAGATCCTGACTGGGTAGTGGGTATGGCAAGAGGTGAACTGCCCTGGTTTGGTTTAATTAAATTGAAAATCACTCAGCCTGAAAATTATGATAATGCACCATCAGGATGCAAGTCTATGCTTTTGATTTCCATTATAATTATTTTAGTAGGTCCATACACTGTAGGAAAGCTTTTAGAGGTTAGAGAGCAAAGAATTCAATCAGCTGCAAAAAGGAAGAATAAACCTTAATTATAAGCAAGTAACGAGCATTTGAGTATGTCTAAATCACCGGCAGCAGCTAAACGCGGAATTCCATCTAAAGAAAATTTCAAAGAATGGTATCCTTTTATGGTTGAAGCTGCAGAATTGGTTGATAAAAGATATCCAATAAAGGGAATGGACGTGTGGAGGCCTTATGGTTGGAAAACTATGAGATTAATAGACAATTTAACGCATGATGAAATGGAAAGAACAGATCATGAAGAAGTCAATTTTCCACTACTAATTCCTGAAGATTTATTAGACAAAGAAAATAAGTTAGTATCTTTACTTAAAAAAGCTAGAGAAGCGGGTGTAGATCCTTCTGAACTAAGGCTAGAAGATGATGTAGAAGGATTTGCTAAAGAAGTTTACTGGATTAAACATGCGGGAGAAACGAAATTAGATAAGCCAATGTTTTTGAGACCTACAAGTGAAACTGCAATGTATACAATGTTTCCTTTGTGGATTCGCTCTCATGCAGATTTGCCGTTAAAAACTTATCAAATTGTTAATACTTTTAGGTACGAAACTAAGCAGACACGTTCATTTATTAGAGTTCGAGAAATACACTTTTTTGAGGCACATACAGCTCACGTTGACGAAGATGATGCAACGAGACAAATTAATGAAGACTTAGAAATTGTAAAGAATCTTATGGAGAAATTAAATTTCCCAGTAATTGTAACTAAAAGACCAGTTTGGGACACATTCCCAGGAGCTTGGTACACAATTGCTATAGATGTGATAATGCCAGATGGTAGAACTTTGCAAGTTGCTTCAGTTCACCATTATAGAGATCAATGGGCTAAAGCATTCGACGTAAAGTATGAAGACGACTCTGGTGATCAAAAGTATGTTCACCAAACAACATACGGAATGTCTGAAAGATTACTTGGAGCTACCGTAGCAACTCATGGTGATGATAAAGGATTGATTATGCCTCCTTCAATTGCACCAATTCAAGTAGTTATTGTCCCTATTTTATCTAAGGATGGTTCAGAAGAAATCATATCTGCAGCAAATCAAATGGTTAAAGAGCTAAAATTAGAAAAGATTAGAGTTAAGTTAGATGATAGAGATATTAGACCTGGTCAAAAGTACTATGATTGGGAAATAAAAGGAGTGCCGTTGAGGATAGAATTGGGTCCAAGAGACCTCAAATCAAATTCATTTATGTGTGCTAGAAGAACGGGAGAAAAATCTAGTTACAATTTACAGGAATTAATTAGCTCAGTTAGGAAAGAATTAGATCTAGTCAATGAACATATGAAAGAAAGAGCTAAATCCCATTTTAATCAGCATATCAAAAAAATGCCTAAGGTAGAGATTACAGGTTCAACTATTTCACTTGAGCAAAAGTTAGAGGATGGGTTTGTATATGAAATGGCTTTTGAAGGAAATGATGCCGAAGCCGAGATGATCGAGAAAGAAACAGGATTTTCTTTATTGGGTGAGTCTACAAGTCCGTACTCTGAAAAAAGAAAATGTGTTGTTACAGGTAAACCTACACACAACAAAGTTTTCTTAGCTAAAACATACTAGAACTGAATTCAGTAAGACGTGAAGTTAGACTTTATATACAGTCTGTGACAATGTTTATGTCCGACAGTAGAATCACTTGTGGTTCAAAACTGTCAGAAAGAGGACGCAACCATGGAACACAGAATAGAAAAAAACGATGAGGGAGTTTCCCCAGTTATTGCCGTTATTTTAATGGTGGCAATTACAGTTGTTTTGGCAGCTGTGCTGTACGTTTGGGCAGCCAGTTTCCTTGAACAAGGAGAATCAGCCCCTATAGCCACTTTCTTCGTATCTGAAGATAGTGCAGGAGTATATCACGTAGAAGTGATTAAAGTTAGCAAACAAGAAGATTTACTAGGATTTAGTTTCTTCTTGAAAGACGGATCTGGATCGACATATGTCGGCGGCAACGGCTTCGGTGAAGTTGCTATGCAATTCCAGGGCGGCGAAGAGATGGGTATTGATATGACCTACAACGGAGATGACAGCGCATTAACGAGCAGGGCAGGAAATGTCTCAGATGACGACGGCAGCCAGTTCCCAGTGCACTTCTCTGACAACGACCGCGATAGCAAATTGTCATCCGGTGACCAATTTTTAGTTTATGGACCAGAAGGTGGACCAGCAGCTGATGGTTGGAAACTAGATATCCAATTTGATGCAACCGGAGACATTATTGGCTCCGCTAAATTACTATAAGTAGTTTAGATAGGAAATGTAGCGTTAGGTAGGGGACTTAGTTCCCCTATCTCTCGGTTACGACTTTTTTTACTTTTTTTCACTAGCGAAGCTTTTATCTTTATATCTTAATCATTATCAATAGGAGTTAGTACAGATTAATGAAGAAAATAAGCTTAATCTTGATTACTTTTCTTCTAGTTGCAGGAGCCTCAGGATCTTATGGTTACTTTGTATACATTTATGATAATAATAGTTCTAGTTCTGAAAATGCCATAGTTAAAGATGAAATAGTAGAAGAAGAGCAATCTGAGACTCCTCAGAATCAAACAGTAAGTAATGAAACGGAAGAACCAGAAGAGGAAAACTTACCTTTTGAGAGATTAGGGATTTATAATTGCATAAATCATGACTCAGAGCAAAGATGTTGGCAAGTGCACATACCAGATGATTTGGATGCAAGTACTCCAGTTCCTTTGATAGTAGATATTCACGGCTATTCTTCTAATTCAACAAATCAGAGAGCATTATCCGATTTTGACTCAATTGCTGATGAGTATGGAGCAATTGTACTATATCCAGATGGACTTACAAGTCAAAACCCTTGGGATACAGAGGCACACCAAGGTTGGAATGCAGGATGGTGCTGTGGCAGACCAGCAAGTGAAAATGTTGATGATTTAGGTTTCATAGAAGAAATAATTAGTATTTCTTTAGAAATTTATAATGTCGATTCAGATAGAATATACGCCTCTGGTTGGTCTAATGGTTGTGCTATGGCACAAAGGTTGGCCATGGAATCAAGCCATATATTTGCAGCAGTAGGTTGTATGTCATTTTATCTTCTTATGACTCCAGTTAATACCTACAGTCCAATACCTATAATGGAAGTGCACGGTTTTCTCGATCAAGTAGTATTGTATGAATCATCAGTCCTAAGCGTACCAACAAATCCTGGAGCATGGACAGATCCAGAAGCCATCCAAACTGGAGCTATTGAAAATTTATATGAGTGGGCAGACTTGAATAGCTGTACAGGCCTTACTCCAGATTACAACGATCAGCAACCTCTTTATTCGGTTCAGGGTTTCTCAAATTGCGAAAATAATTCTCAAGTTCGTCTTGTGACAATATTTGGAGCTCAACATAATCCATATGCTAAGGACTATCCAGGAGAAGGCCCGGGAATGTTACTACCAGGAACTCAAGGATTAGTCCAAAGTAGCTATATCGTATGGGATTTTCTCAGTCAATTTTCTAAGTAACGTTATTTTATTTTTACGTTCTTCTAGATCTATAACTAACGTATGCAAGTCCACCAACAAGTCCAATAACTACAACAGCTATCGTTCCGAAAGAGCTGTCATCTTCATCGGGGTTGGAACTAACTGAAATAGTAATAGATTCATCGTTATTTGTTGAATCTGTTTCGGTTAAAGTCATTCCGGGATCAATTGCAACTCTTAGTGGGTGTGAGCCCTCTGTTGCAGTCCATACTGCTGTAACAGTTACTTCTTCATTATCAATGCCTTCAAAGGCAACGTTAGTTAGATTGAATGGAATATCATCTGCGTAGAATATGACTGGTACGTTGTGTATTCCAGTATTATTAACTAAATTTGAGATCTTAGCAGTCAATGTAACTTCGGTACCCACTGTAGGATTTACAGGAGACCAAAGTAACTCTATCACATCAAAATCAGGGCTCTGAGCTTCTATAGGTGTAATACCAAGTTCAAAGGTGTGAGTTATATCATCAACTTGATTATCATTTCCATCAGTCCAAGAAACAGTCACTGTAAAAGTTTCTTTTTCGTCGACAGTAACAGTTTGATCTGGAGTTATTCTTAATTCAGAAGTTACATTTTCTCCGTAATTAACTCCCCATTTGTTTGGAACAAACTCAGCAGTCCAATTACTTGGAATATTATCTATTTCTAATTCATAGATAGTATTGGTATGACCAATTGAAGAACCATTGAAGTTGAAAGTAACTGTTTGACCTAATGCTACATTAGCTTCAGTTCTGTCAACGTTTACCTCGATTCCTCTCATCAATTTTCTTTCAATAGTTTTATTTTGAAGAATACCATCCTTATCATCGGTAATGTTTGCATTATCGTTTAGATTGAAAACATAGTCCTCGGTTCCAGATAATTCTTTATATTCGCTTACTAAGCTGTAAATTCCATCAGGAACAGTAATATCCATAATTCCATTTTCCATTTCGATTTCAAAGCTAAAGTTTGCACCTTCCATATCTATTTCATCAAAATCAATTGCTTCTGAATCTGCTGATGATAGGTAAGTTTGCTTGAAGTTAATTCCTCTGTTTAATGAAGCGTCTAGTGTTAGCGGACCTTCTAATTCTAATTCAGCGATCTCAACGTAACTTGTTTCTTCATTTGTATAAATCCAGTATTGGTATGCTCCAGTGTAAAGATAAAGTTCGTATTCTCCATTCTCATCGGTAGTAGCATTAAATTGTACATTTGTACCTGCCATATTCCAAATTTCAACTTCAGAATTTGCTAATAAGTCGTCAGGATTAGCTACGCCGTTGAAATCACGGTCGTAGAAGACAGTACCAGATAATTTAACTCTCCAGTCAGCATCTCTTTTGAAAGTCTGCTGTTCTTTTCCGGCCTTGACATAAACATTTTGCGTATTTAATTTGAAACGTTCTTGAGTTCCATTTTCAAAGTGAGTCATCTCTATCTCATATGTTCTAGGGATCATGCTTGAAATGTTAATAATTCCATTTTCATCTGTAGTAAATGTTTCATCGTATTCGGCGAAGGCATTCGTGAATCTTACATTTGCATTAGATACGCCTAATTTACTTCCAGTTGCATTTGTATAGCTTACTTCCAGAGTAGCATTTACAGCAAGTGGATCTAAAGATATAGTATACATTTCAGTGTCTCCGTCTACAGTAAAAGTATCCTCAAATAATTCATATCCTTCTAAATCAACAGTAACATCGTATACTCCATTAGGCAAGTCGATTTTACCGTAGTCTATAGTAGATCCAAATAGTCCTTCTCCAGCAATGGTTTCGGTAACAAATATCACGCTATCAACAGATTCAAACTGGATTTCAATAGCACTATCTTGAATTAAATCCCCATCTGATGATGAAATAATTTCACCTCGGAAATAGCCTTCATCTTTCAATGTTAGGTTGAATTCTTCAGGTCCATTTAGGTTAATAGTTCCAATAAAGCTGTAGTGCTGGCTGCTGACTCCATCTTGGAAATTTACGTAGTAATTTCCTCCAGTTAAACTTCCGGAATATCCTTCGAATTTGGTAATGTCAAATGTTGTTGCATTATTAGGATCACTTACTGGAGTAAAAGTTACCATTCCATCTTCAGGTTCATCATTTAGACTTGCAATACCACTGATGTCATATTTCTTCTCAGCACTAATACTTCCTAAATCCAAGCTTTCTTGCCCTATTTCGATGTTAGTTTGCCCTATTGCAAAATATCTAGTTCCATTATCATTATATGTGAAAGAATATAGATAATTATCTGGTGATAAGGTAACATCAGATAGGTTTCCGTTTTCATCAGTAGTGAAGTTTAAGAAATAAGAAGGGTCAGAAATAGGGGAGAATGAAATACTTGCATCTGATATTCCTGTACCTTCAAATGCAAAGTTTCCAACAACATTAGTAGGAATTCTCTTCATTTCAACAATTAGCTCTTTTCCTGTATTTAATTCGAAAGTATCTCTAGCTTCCTTAGTTGAATTTGTCTGTTCAGAAACTTCATATATTCCTTCAAAGGTATATCCATATTTCTGTGCAGTTACATCATAATTATTTATTGGTAATGTAATGATTGAGCTTGGATCATCTGCCCAAACATTAAGCGCTCCAGTTGTGGCTCCATCAAGATTTACTAAACCTTCTAGAGGAATTTCACCGCCTAGATGTTCCTCATACATTATGATTATAACATCTTCACCATAATTTGAGGAGAGGTTTGAATCATTGTCTTCATCAGTTAAAATTACGGGTTGTAAAGCAACAAGATTTTGACCTTCTCCACCAATGTGAGCATAGGCGTTGTAGATTCCAGAAGGTAAAATAACATCATAGTTTCCGTCAAAAGTACTAGTAG
>Ga0209036_1000354_pt1 | contig 19654 bp, 15 predicted proteins | sample MarorgKNORR_S2LV_3_FD_188222 | JGI IMG/M metagenome (GOLD analysis project Ga0209036, IMG submission 188222) | Marine microbial communities from the Southern Atlantic Ocean, analyzing organic carbon cycling - DCM_A/KNORR_S2/LV (SPAdes) (version 2) | ecosystem: Environmental > Aquatic > Marine >... | reverse complement strand
TGTTGGCTGTGTATCAACAGGGCCACAAGTAACTACTGATGATTTAAAAACTCAGTCCATATTATCAGCTTATGAAGGTTATTTAGCAAATGAATACGGTTGGGCTGACAATATATATTCAGATGATATAATGGTATATATAAATAGCGTTGAAGCAATTGATAAACAGGCAAATATTGCAGGACTTGCTTCACATCACGAATTATTTAGTGATATAACTATATCAAGCCCTGGAGGAGAAGGTGGTGCTTATGTTCAAACAACAAGTTATGCAAATGATTTAGGAACATGGTCTCATGCATGGTTTATTTGGGGAGGAACAGGAAAAGTTACCGGAACAAGTGTTGAAATTCCGTGTCATGTTGCTTATCAGTGGAATGATGATGGATCTGTTGCTCAAACATGGTTATTTAGTGATCAATCATCACTTTTAGCTGAAGTAAATGCAGCTCAATCTGTTTCAGAATAATCTAAAAATTAAAAAATATGAGAAACTTAATATTAATATTTATGACAGCCTTGTTTGTTGGCTGTTCATCAACAGGTGTTCAAGTTACATTTGATGATGATAAATCAAACGCGATCAGAGGACATTATGAAAATTATTTAAATCAAGACATGGAAGGGTTGAAATCACTTTGGTCACCTGATATCAAGATTTTTTTAAATAGCATAGATCCTATTACTCAAGAAGATCTAATTCCTTTATTACAAGCTCAGCACGCAACTTATGATATTACGATGACTTTTGGAGAAGTCGGTGGAACTGATCTTGGACCATGGGTTGAAACAACTACATATCCAGCTGTTGCTGAATATCCTGAAGCAACAATCACCCAAACTTGGTTTAACTGGAATGCTACAAGTAAGTTAACTGGTAATACAATTAATCTTCCAGCTCATATAGGTTTTAAATGGGGAGAAAATGGTAAAATAATCGAAGAATATCATAATTATGATACAACCGAAATGATTGCTGGAATTGAGGAAGCTCAAGCTGCAGCAGAATAATTTTTAATATCTAAATAAATCTATTATGAAAAAAGTAATTTTTACACTTATAACAATAGTATTCATAGGATGCGCTTCACCTGATGATAAAGCTAAAATTGAAGGTGCAAATATGTTTTCAGCTGGTATGGAAAAGTTTAATTCAAATAAAGAATTATTAAATCAACATTTTAATCTTTTTGAAGATGGAAATCTTGATGAGATGATGTCTTCCATGAGTGAGGATTTAGTCTGGTATTCTGCTAACGGGGATACTTTATCAAAACCCGATTATGTTCAGGGAATGAGTGGTTGGCACTCTGAATTTGAAAATTTCAAATTTACAGAAAGACAGTATTTTCCTGGTGTGGATGATTCTTTATATCTTCCTAATGGCTCTGTAAGAGTTTATGGAATTTGGAAGTATAATCATAAGGCAACTAAGATGGATTTTTCAACTAAATATTATGGAGTTGCTGAATTTAATGATGAAGGTCTACAGACTGTTGATTATGAATATTTTGACGTAGGAGGTATATTCCTTAAACTTCAAGAAGCACAATAATAAATATATCGTAAAATGATTACATAGAAAAGGGGTTTATTTTAAGCCCCTTTTTTTATTAGATTAAGTGCAGAACCTTCTTTATACCATTCAATTTGCGGAGCATTATAGGTATGATTTGTTTTAATTATATCAATTGAACCATCTGAATGAACAACTTCTATTGTCAACTGTTTATTTGGTGAAAAACTATCTAAATCAATAAAATTGAAGGTATCATCTTCAAGAATTTTATCATAATCACTTTCATTTTCAAAAGTAATTCCAAGCATTCCTTGCTTTTTCAAGTTTGTTTCATGAATTCTAGCAAAGGATTTAACAAGAACAACTTTAACACCTAAATGTCTAGGTTCCATAGCTGCATGTTCTCTTGATGAACCCTCGCCGTAATTATGATCACCAACTACAACTGTAGAGATTCCATTTTCTTTATAGTTTCTTTGTACATCAGGAACACCTCCATATTTTCCAGTTAATTGATTTTTAACAAAATTTGTTTTTTTATTAAAAGCATTCACTGCTCCGATTAAACAATTATTAGAAATATTATCTAAATGCCCCCTAAATCTTAGCCAAGGACCTGCCATAGAAATATGATCAGTAGTACATTTTCCAAAAGCTTTAATTAATAATTTAGCTCCCAAGATATTTTTTCCATCCCATGGGCTAAATGGTTCAAGTTTTTCTAGTCTTTTAGATTTTGGATCAATAATTACATCAATACTAGAACCATCTTTAATTGGTTCTATGTATCCATTATCTTTAACATCAAACCCTTTTGGAGGTAGTTCCCATCCTTTTGGTTCTTCTAAGCTAACTACATTCCCTTTATTATTAATAAGTGTGTCTTTTAACGGATTAAATGCTAAATCACCTGATATTGCAATAGCGGCTACCATTTCAGGCGATGCAACAAATGCATGAGTATTGGGATTACCATCAGCTCTTTTAGCAAAATTTCTATTAAATGAATGAATTATGGAGTTCTTTTTCTCTTTATCTGCATCTTTTCTTGCCCATTGACCAATACATGGACCACAAGCATTAGTGAAGATTTTCGCATCAAGTTTTTCAAAAATATTAAGTAGTCCATCTCTTTCTGCTGTAAATCTAACCTGCTCTGAACCTGGATTTATTCCAAAATCTGCTTTTGTAGAAAGATTTTTTTCTAAAGCTTGGTTGGCTATTGAAGAAGCTCTTGATAAATCTTCATATGAGGAGTTAGTACATGAACCAATTAATCCCCATTCAATTTTTCTTGGCCAATCATTATCTTTAAGTGTTTCTGCCATCTTACTTACAGGAGTTGCAATATCTGGTGAAAAAGGTCCATTAATATGAGGTTCGAGTTCAGATAAGTTAATTTCAATTAATTCATCAAAATATTTTTCTGGATTTTGATAAACCTCTGGATCTCCTGTTAAGTATTCTTTAATTTTATTTGCTTCATCAGCAATTAAGTCTCTGCCAGTTGCTCTAAGATATTTTTCCATAGAACTATCGTAACCAAAAGTTGAAGTTGTAGCACCAACTTCAGCCCCCATATTACAAATTGTTCCTTTTCCAGTACATGATAGTTCTTTTGCACCAGGTCCAAAATATTCTATAATTGCACCTGTCCCACCTTTTACAGTTAAAATTCCAGCAACTTTTAATATAACATCTTTCGGTGCAGTCCATCCAGATAGTTTTCCAGTTAGTTTTACTCCTATGATTTTTGGAAACTTTAATTCCCACGCCATTCCAGCCATAACGTCGACTGCATCTGCTCCACCAACTCCGATTGCTACCATTCCTAAACCTCCAGCATTAACTGTATGAGAGTCTGTTCCTATCATCATTCCACCAGGAAAAGCATAATTTTCTAAAACAACTTGATGAATTATACCAGCTCCAGGTTTCCAAAAGCCTATTCCATATTTATTTGAAACAGATTCTAAGAAGTTAAATACTTCATTACTGGTATTAATAGCACTTTGTAGATCTTCATCAGCTCCAATTCTAGCTTGAATTAAATGATCACAGTGAACTGTTGTTGGAACTGAAACCTTTTTCTTTCCAGCCTGCATGAATTGCAATAGTGCCATCTGAGCAGTAGCATCTTGACATGCAATTCGATCTGGAGCAAAATCAACATAATCTTTACCTCTAGTAAAAGGTTTATTAATTTTTTCATTCCAAAGATGTGAATAAAGAATTTTTTCTGATAATGTTAGAGGATGTTTACAAATTTTTTTAGCACTATCAACTTTTAACTTGATAGAACTATAAACTTTTTTAATCATCTCTAAATCAAAAATCATAGATCTTAGTACAAATTTAATAAAAAACCCCCAATTAAGGGGGAGATTAGTAGCGGGAGCAGGACTCGAACCTGCGACCTTCGGGTTATGAGCCCGACGAGCTACCTACTGCTCTATCCCGCGAAATGGAGATCGAATTTACAATTTTTTGATTTTATAACAAAAATTATTGGGTATTACCCTTAAGCACTTAAATTTGTGAGGTGTTTAAATCAGGCTTTGTAAATATTATAGGACTTCCAAATGCTGGTAAATCTTCTTTAATTAATAGATTTATGCAAGATAATTTCTCTATTGTTACATCCAAAGCTCAAACAACAAGACATAGAGCTCTAGGAATAGTTAATGGAAATAATTATCAACTTGTAATTTCTGATACCCCTGGTTTTACTAACCCAAAAAATAGAATCCATGATTACATGAATAAAAAAATATTAGATTCTTTCAAAGATGCTGATATAATTTTATTTATGGTCGAGCTAGGAATTGATAAAAATAGAGATGTAAAACTTATTGAAAAAGTAAAAAAATCTAAAACTCCTGTTTTATTATTGTTAAATAAAGTTGATAAAGTAAACCAAACCGTTTTAGAAAATGAAAGTAAGTTTTGGAAATCAGAATTTAAAAATATTGAAATTTGGATGATTTCTGTAAAAGAAAATTTTAATATTGAAAATCTAAGGGAAAGGATAATTGAGTTGTTACCCGAAGGTCCTAAATATTTTCCTGATGATGCTTGGACTGATAAAAACGAAAGATTTTTTGTAAATGAAATTATTAGAGAAAAGATTTTTAAAAATTATTCCCAAGAGTTACCTTATGTTTCAGAAGTTATCACTGAAAAATTTAAATCAAAAAACAAGATTATTAAAATTTCTTCTTTAATTATTGTTGAAAAGGAATCTCAAAAAGGAATTATAATTGGCAACAAAGGAAATTCAATTAAAAATATAGGAACAGAATCAAGAAAAGATTTAGAAAGATTCTTTAATAAGAAAGTTTTTTTAGAATTAAATGTCAAAGTTTATAAGGATTGGAGAAAAAATAGTAATTATCTAAAAAAACTAGGATATAATTAAAATGAATAAGATTGTAGCTATAGTCGGCAGGCCTAATGTAGGTAAATCAACTCTTTTTAATAGGTTAATTAAAAGAAATGAAGCAATTGTTGACTCTGAAAGTGGAGTGACCAGAGATAGACATTACTCACTTTCTGATTGGAATGGAAAAGTTTTTACTTTAATTGATACTGGAGGTTATGTGATTGGAGGTGATGATACTTATGAAAAGGAAATTGATAATCAGGTAATGATTGCATTAGAGGAATGTGATAAAGTAATTTTTGTAGTAGATGTTAATGATGGTATTACATCAATTGACAAAGAAATAACAAAATTACTTCACAAGTCAAGTAAAGAAGTTATTATAGCTGTTAATAAGGTTGATAAAACAACGATGACTAATGAATCGTTGGAGTTTTATTCATTAGGCTTTGATAAGCTATTTGGCATTTCAGCAATAAATGGAAGTGGAACTGGTGATTTATTAGATGAATTAGTAAAAGATTTTGAAATCGATGAAAAGAATGATAATGATGATATACCATCGTTTGCTGTTGTAGGTAGACCAAATGCAGGAAAGTCTTCTTTTATAAACACTCTAATTGGAGAAGACAGAAATATTGTAAAAGATGAACCAGGAACAACCAGAGATAGTATTGATACTTATTATAATAAGTTTGGATTAAATTTTAAACTAATTGATACAGCAGGAATTAGAAAAAAATCAAAAATTAATACTAACCTAGAGTTTTATTCAGTAGTTAGGTCAATTAAGGCAATTGAAAACTGTGATGTATGTCTATTAATTATGGATGCTACAAGAGATTTTGATTCTCAATTAAAAAATATTTTTTGGCTCGCTCATCGAAGAAATAAAGGGATTGTTATTTTGGTAAACAAATGGGATTTGGTTAAAAAAGAAAACAAATCAACAATTGAATATGAAAGAAAAATAAGAGATGAAATAAAACCATTTATCGATTTACATATAATTTTTATTTCTTGTTTAAAGAAACAAAGAATTTTGAAGTCTTTAGAATTTGCAGTTGAAACATATGAAAATAGATCTAGAAAGATAAAAACTAGTATGTTAAATAATGACTTATTGCCAATAATTCAAAAAAACCCGCCACCCTCAAATAAAGGTAAATTTGTTAAGATTAAATATTGTAGTCAAATTCCATCTCATTATCCTCAATTTGTTTTTACATCAAGCCTTCCTCAATATATGAAGGAGCCTTACAAGAGATTTTTAGAAAATAAAATAAGGAAACTCTATAACTTTACTGGCTGTCCAATTAATATTTACAGTAGAAAGAAATAATTAAATTTCTTTTTCAATTTTAATTAATTTCTCCTTTAATTTCTTAAGTTTTTTAATAACCTGAATAGTATTCTTGCTAGATTTTAGTTTTTTTTTAGCTCCATCTAAAGTAAAGCCTTTAATTTTTAATAAATCATAAATTAACTTAATGTTTTTTAAGTCAATTGAACTATATTTTCTGGTTCCTCTTAAATTTTTTTTTGGATTTAATATATCAAATTCTTTTTCCCAAAACCTTAGTAAGGAGGGCTTAATATCAAAAGCCTTGGATATTTCTCCGATGTTATAATATAATTTTTCAGGAAGTTTTAATTCCATACTTAATCTAGAGATTGATTTTCTTGTACAGAAATCCTAAGAACTTCATCAAATTCTTCAGCTGTTAAACTTCCATAAAAATAATTTACTGGGTTTACACTTTTACCATCTTTTATAACTTCATAATGAAGGTGTAATCCTTTTGATCTGCCAGTATTACCAACAAATCCAATGATATCTCCTTTTTTAACTGTTTGACCTCTATTTACGTTGTATGAATTAAGATGTGCATATAATGTAACAAACCCATATCCATGATCAATTCTAATATGTTTACCATATCCGATTGACCGACTATCAGCCCTTATAATTTTACCATTACTTGCTGCATAAACTGGAGTATTTCTGGGAGCTGAGAAATCCATTCCTTTGTGCATTTTTCTTGACTTATCAAAAGGGTCAGTTCTCATTCCAAATCCAGATGCAATTCTGCTAAGATCATTATTTTTTATAGGCTGAATTGATGGTATTGCTGCCAGCATTTTTTCTTTATCTTTTACTAATTTTTCAATATCGTCAAGAGATTTTGATTGAATTACAAGTTGCTTTGTTAGTATATCAATTTTTTTTGTTGTTTCAATAACAAGTTGAGAATTTTCATAGCCCTCCAAATTTGAATATCTGTTAACTCCACCAAATCCAGCTTGCCTTATATCATCATCAATCGGATTAGCTTCAAATAAAACCCTGTAAATATTATTATCTCTTTCTTCAATATTTTCTAAGACAATTTCTAATTGATTAAGTTTTTTAGTAAGCAAATCAAATTGAAGTTTATAATTGTTAAGTTCTCTGGCTTGAGTAAGTTCAGTTGGTGTGTTTACAAGTGGAGTACTTATTAAAATAAATAGACACATTAACCCAAAGAAAAATGATGCTAAAACAAAAGATATAAAATTTAAAAAACGATCTTTTGTAGATAGCTTTATTTCTTTATATGACAAAGATTTTTTATCGTAATAAAATTTTGTTTTACTCATAAAAGAATAACTTTTGTTTAAGTTCTAACTATTTATTTTTTACTTTGTAAATATAAAGATTCTATTTATAAGATAAATATCAATGAATTCGAATTTAATCAGATCTAATTTTATAAAGTTCTTTGAGGAAAAAAGTCACTCTTTTGTACAATCTTCCTCAATAGTTGCAAAGAATGATCCTACATTGATGTTTACAAATGCTGGAATGAATCAGTTTAAAAATATTTTTCTTGGAAATGAAAGTGCTAAAATAAAACGTGTTGTAAATTCTCAAAAATGTTTAAGGGTTTCTGGTAAGCATAATGATTTAGAGGAGGTAGGTATTGATCACTATCATCACACTATGTTTGAAATGTTAGGTAATTGGAGTTTTGGAGATTATTTCAAAAAAGAAATTATCAATTGGAGTTTAGAAATTTTAACGAAGGTTTACAAACTAAGCAAAGATGATTTATATGTTACTGTTTTTGAGGGTAATGAAGACGATAAATTAGATAAAGATGTAGAAGCATATAATTTTTGGTCTGAGATTATTGATGAAGATAAAATTGTTCTTGGCGACAAAAAAGATAATTTTTGGGAAATGGGAGATACCGGTCCATGTGGTCCATGCTCTGAAATTCATATAGATTTAAGATCAAAAGATGAAAAAAATAAAATATCAGGTAGTAGTTTAGTTAATACCGACCATCCTGAAGTTATTGAATTATGGAATTTAGTTTTTATTCAGTTTAATAGAAAAAGTGATGGTAAGTTAGAAGAATTACCTAATAAACATATCGATACTGGAATGGGTTTTGAAAGGTTAGCACGAATAATACAAAAAAAAGAATCTAATTATGATACCGATATTTTTGCTCCATTAATCACTGAGATATGTAATATTACAGGATTAAAATATGGTAGAGATTCAAAAATTGATACAGCATTCAGGGTTATTGTTGATCATGTTAGAGCAGTGTCATTTTGTATAGCAGATGGTCAAATACCAGGAAATAGTGGTTCATCATATGTGATTAGGAGAATATTGAGAAGAGCTATTAGATATGGTTACACATTCTTAAATCAATCCAAGCCTTTTATTTTTAAACTTGTAAATATACTTTCAAACCAATTTGCTGATCACTTTAATGAACTTTTAAGTCAAAAAGAGCTTATTGAATCTATCATAAAAGAGGAAGAAAAATCGTTTTTAAGAACTCTTCAATCTGGAATCGAACGACTAGGAAATATGATTAAGAAATCTAATTCAAAAAAACTTTCAGGAAAAGATGTTTTTGAATTATTTGATACTTATGGATTTCCGGCTGATTTGACTTCCTTGATTTTGAAAGAAAATAAAATGTCATTTGATCTAAAGGAATTTGAAATTGAACTTGAAAAGCAAAGATCGAGATCTAAAAAATCTTCTAAAACTTTTACATCTGATTGGATAGTTTTAAACAAGGATCAATCGGATATATTCTGTGGATATGATAAATTATCAAACAAAACTAAAGTAAATCAGTATAGATATATTAAAATTAAAGATGAAGAAATATGTCAATTGGTATTAGAAGATACTCCGTTTTATCCAGAGGGAGGTGGTCAATCTGGTGATAAGGGAAAATTAGTTTTTAATAATAATTCTGAAATAATTATAACTGATACTAAGAAGGAAAATGGCAAAATTTTACACTTTTCAAAAAAACCTAATTTTGATATTTCTTCGAATGTTACAGCAGTTGTAGATGCAATGAATAGAAATGAATCTTCATCAAACCACACATCTACTCATTTACTTCATCAAGCACTTAGAGATATTTTAGGAAAGCATGTTGAGCAAAAAGGTTCATCAGTTTCATCTGATGGTTTAAGATTTGATTTTTCACATTTTAAAAAGATAGATAATGATCAATTAAAAGAAATTGAAAATTATGTGAATAATAGAATTGATGATTCAATAGAATTAGAAGAGAATAATAATGAAAATTATAATGATGCAATTAACAAAGGTGCAATTGGATTATTTGGAGAAAAATATGGAAATAAAGTTAGAACAATTAAGTATGGAAATTCATATGAATTGTGTGGTGGAACCCATGTTAGAAATACAGTAAATATTAGAAATTTTTTAATTGTTTCTGAAAGTTCAATCGCATCAGGTATAAGACGAATAGAAGCAATTTCAGGAAAAAAATCAATTAATTACTTATCAGATAGAAATAATGAAATTAACGAACTTAAAGTAATTCTCTCATCTAACAAAGGCGCACTTGATTCAGTAAGAAATTTGAAAAATGAAAATTCTGAATTATCCAAAACTCTAAAGAAAAGTCAGAAAAAATTAATACAGTTTTACTCAGAATATTTTTTAAAAAAGTTTAAAAAAGTTGAGACTACTAATCTTTTAATTGAAAATGTTGATATTGATAAAGAATTAATGCGATCCTTATCTTTTGATTTAATTAATAAGATTGATAATTCTGTAATTATTCTTTATTCAAATAGTTCTAATAATTTGAATATTATTTGTAATGTTTCAAAAACTTTGAATGATAATACTATAATTGATGCATCTAGAATAATTTCTAAAGTCTGTTCACATATAGGAGGCGCAGGTGGCGGACAAAAAACTTATGCTACTGGGTCTGGACTATTCAAAAATGATATAAAAGAAATTATTGAAAATATTCTAAAAGATATATTATAAGTTTTTAGATGGGTAAGATTCTAAAAGTTTAGAAACAAAATTATTTATTAATTCATCTCTTGATGATTTATTTGAACTGAGAGTTCCAGAACCATTACCTTGCCATAACAAAGATCCTGTTTTCGCATCTATAACATCAATGTATAATAGGCCAACTATTCTTGATGATGGTCTGTAAGATGTTGACATAGACATTCCAAAAGGATACCAACCATAATATGGGTATTCATTGTATCTATTTATATATACATCTTCTCTAGATTTAGTATCAATATTAATAATTAAATCTGGAGTATTTGATAATGCATATCCCTTCTTTTGCATTTGATTTTCAACTGAACTTAATATTCTTTTTTTATCCAAATCAGATATTTCAATTTTATCAATTTGAGATTTTGAAAAGGCAAATGAATTATAATTTGAGAAATTAGCTGTAGAATCATAGTCAGTAACTACTCTAACAGAGGAACAAGAAGTAAATAATAAAAGAAGTAATGTAAAAAGAATAGTTTGTTTCATATTATTAAAATTACAATAACTATGCCTAAACATCGATTTATTTCAAAGTAATTAATATTTTTAATATCTCTAAATGAAACTCGTTTTAAAAAATAAGCTAGTCTTTTCATTAATATTCTTGTTAACCTTTACTAGCTGTAGTATAATAAAATTTCCATTTAAAGCTGTAAAAAAAGTAAGTAAATCTACAGCTATTAAAAAAAATAAATCTGTCCAACTTGAAAGGTTCTTGAGAAATATGTCAAGTGATGAGCGTAAGAAATGGTACATAAAAACTTATTCAAAAATTGCAACTGATCAAATGAAAAAATATAAAATTCCTGCAAGTATTATTTTAGCACAGGGGCTAGTTGAGTCTGGAGCAGGAGCTAGTAATCTCGCTTTAAAATCTAATAACCATTTTGGAATAAAATGTCATCAAGAGTGGAGAGGAAAAAAGGTTTATCATGATGATGATAAAAAAAATGAATGTTTTAGAAAATATAAAAATCCTATTGAGAGCTACAAAGACCATTCAGAATTTCTAACTACTAGGGGGAGGTATTCATTTTTATTTAGACTACCAATAAAAGATTATGTTGGTTGGTCTGAGGGATTATCTAAAGCAGGTTATGCCACTGACCCAAAATATCCAGAAAAATTAATTAATGTTATTGAAAGATATAACTTATGGAAGTATGATGGATCAAAAAAACAAAAAACTAAAATCAAGAATAAAAAAAAGAGTAATGATGATTCAAATTATACAGTAAAAAAAGGTGATACATTGTACTCAATATCAAAAAAAAATAAAATCTCTGTTGATGATATTATGAAAAAAAATAATCTCAAAAACAATAATTTAATAATAGGTCAAAAATTAAAAATTTAGCTACTCATCATTGCATCATCAATCATTGCAATACAATAGCTTAAATGACTTTTTAAAACCTTGTCTGAATATCTTTTAACTGCTTTATTTAAATCTTTCTTTAATTCTAATAGAGTACCCATTGTTATTGATCTTATATCAGAAACATCAACCTTTATAGATGTGATATATGAGCCCCATCCAGGCCTAGTAGGTGGTTGCTCATTTTTCATAATGTATCCTAACCTTGATATAAAACTTTTTTGTAGATTTCTTCTGTAGACATCAATTGATTTGTTATTTTTTAATTCAGACCAGATTCCATCTTTTAAATCAATCATCATTTCATTTAATGAATATGCATTATTTCCATTCAATGCTTCATTTTCAATCATTCTAGCCATTCTACCAAAATCAAGAACTCTGCTTAAATAGCTCGATTGTACAGATCTAATTCGATTTGTTGTTCCTGCATACTCAATTTTATTTAAAATATTTTTATCAATCATCCAATAAGGAGTTTCAAATAAATGTGTATTTAAAAAGTTTACACATGCTTTTTGATGATTTTTGTCTACATGTGTATAAACTGCACCATCTTGATCAGATGTTTTATAAAACTGATATACTCCACCAATATTTGTAGCAACATGCCCCATATATCTTCTAAATTGACCAAGTACCTGACCATAGATGTATTCCATTTCATCATAAGTTTCACCATCTTCAGTTGTCCATTCTATTAGTTTTGGAAGAATTCTTTTTAAATTTTTAATTCCGTATTCACTAGCCTTTATTGCATCATCACCTAAATCCTCAGTTTGAGAACTTGGATCTATACTTCCACTAGGTCCAAATCTGTATGTCAAATCATCCTCCTTTTCTCTTATCCAACTTCTCAATATTTCTTTTTCCTCCTTTTCAGAAACACCTAGAATAGGTTTGTAGCCCCACATCACAGAATATCTATCATATATTCCGACATTTGGAGTTTCCCAATCAGATGGCATTAAAGCAACACCTTTGTCTTCAGGTTGAGCAACATAATTAAATCTTGCATAATCCATTATTGAAGGAGAAGTACCGTATTTTTTTGTAAATGTTGCAGATCTCAATGAATCAACTGGATATGCACTACTACTACCCATGTTGTGAGGAAGTCCAATTGTGTGTCCAAATTCATGAGACGATACAAATCTTATTAATTCACCCATAACTTCATTTCTGAATTCAACTCCTCTAGCTTCGGGATCAACTGCAGAAGTTTGAACAAAGTACCAGTTTCTTAATAATTTCATGACATTATGGTACCAGTTTATATCAGATTCTATTATCTCACCTGACCTGGGGTCACTGACATGAGGACCATTAGCATTTAATGTTGAAGATGCTAAATATCTTACAGTAGAATATCTAATATCCTCTGGACTCCAATCTGGATCTTCTTCTTCGGTTGGAGGGTCTTTACATATTACAGCATTTTTAAAACCGGCTTCTTCAAAAGCAGCATTCCAATCTTCAATTCCTTGTTTAAGATATTTTCTCCATTTTTTTGGAGTTGCCCTATCAATATAATATACTATTGGTTTTTTAGGTTCAACTAATTCACCATTTTTAAATTTTTCAATGTCTTCATCTTTTACTTCTAATCTCCATCTGTCAAGATATGTAACACTTTCAGCTTCTTGATTATCAATTCCATAGTCAGTTTGACTAGTTGTAAACCATCCAACCCTTTCATCAAAATATCTTCTTTTCATGGGTTTTTTTGGAAGTAATATCATTGAGTTATTAAGTAACATTGAAATTTGACCATTCTTCGCATCTGATGATTTATAAGTTTTTATATGTTTAGACTCAATATTAAGAGGAAAACTTCTGATTGATTCGATAAATGATAATTTTGTATCGAGACTTGAAATCTTATTTCTTTTTCTGTAAGATTGTGGATATCCAAATGATTTTACATCAGTTTTGAATAAATTTGTAACATCGACTACAAAGGTGTTTTTGTCTTTATTTTCAACTTCAATTTTAAAGCTTGCTATGATCGGTTCAAAATTAGCATTAGATACGGCCTCTTTTATTGGAAGTGAATCAGATGCAAAATTTGAAAATGAAAGTTCTTTGAGTAGTAAGTTGTTATCAAATTTTTGCCAACTTAAAACTTGTTCACTCAATTTGTGAGCACCCAATGGAATTTCCTTTGCCATCTTAGCAATTCTAGTTACCATTAGCATATCCCTATTAAGTAAACTGTCATGAATTTCATAGTAATATTTTTCACCAATCTTATGAACTTCAAATAAACCTTTATCGGTTACAGCTTTGTCGGTTATAACATCTGAGTATGTCTTCTCTTTTTTATCCTTATCAGATTTTTCAGGTTTTTTTTGTGAATAAGTATTAGGGCTTAATAATAATAAAGCTAAAATTAGTGTAAGAATATAATTAGTTGTTTTCATAACAATAGTTGAAAAGTGAAAATTTAATTTACAAAAAAAATAATAAATGTGTTAAACTATTTCTACAAACAGACCTTCATCGTTTTTAGAAACTTTAACTAAGTTGTTTTTAGTTAGGTGTTTTATACTTTTATCCCATTTTTTATTACTTAAACCTGATGAATTTTTTAAGGTAATTAGCTCAATTTTTTCATGATTTTTTACTTCTTCTAATATAGATTTTTCATTTTCATTTAAATCAATTTTTGATTCTTTGTTTTCAGGCTTCATTTGGGGAAAAAATATAACTTCTTGAATTGACCTATGATTTGTTAGTAGCATTACCAACCTATCAATTCCAATTCCAATTCCAGATGTTGGAGGCATTCCGTACTCTAAAGATCTAACAAAATCATGGTCAATAAACATAGCTTCTTCATCTCCTTTTTCAGAAAGTTTAAGTTGATCCTCAAATCTTTCAAGTTGATCAATAGGATCATTAAGCTCTGAATAGGCATTTGCAATTTCACTACCATTAATTAGAAGCTCAAATCTTTCAGTTAGTTTAGGATTTGTTCTATGTTCTTTTGTAAGTGGACTCATCTCTTTGGGATAGTCAATAATAAATGTAGGCTGAATAAAATTTGCTTCACACTTTTCTCCAAAAATTTCATCAATTATTTTACCTTTTCCCATAGTATCATCAATTTCGATTCCTATTTTTTTAGCAGCTTCTGCTAATTCTTTTTCATTTAAAGCTAAAGCATCAATTCCAGTTTGATTTTTTATAGCATCTATAATCCCAATTTTTTTATATGGTCCTTTAAAATCAATTTCCTTATTACCATAAATAACTTTTGAGCTACCATGTGTGTCTAATGCAACTTTCTCTAATAATCTTTCAGTAAAGTCCATCATCCAATTATAATCTTTGTAAGAAACATAAAACTCAAGATTTGTAAACTCAGGGTTATGTGTTCTGTCCATTCCTTCATTTCTAAAATCTTTGGCGAATTCAAAAACACCATCAAATCCCCCCACTATTAGTCTTTTAAGGTATAGCTCATTTGCAATTCTCATGTATAAAGGAATATTTAAAGAATTATGATGAGTGATAAATGGTTTTGCAGCTGCACCACCAGGAATTGGTTGTAAAATAGGTGTTTCAACCTCAATGAAACTTTCATTTTCAAGGGTTGCTCTTATTGAAGAAATAATTTTAGATCTTTTTAAAAATGTATCCTTAACACTATCATTAACTATCAAATCAACATATCTTTGTCTATATCTAAGTTCTGGAGAACTAAATTCATCATACACATTTCCTTCACTATCAGTTTTTGGAAGTGGTAAAGGTTTTAACGATTTTGATAATAATTTAAAATCTTTTACTAGAATTGTCATTTCACCAACTTTTGTTTTGAACAGCTCACCATCAATTCCAATAATATCTCCTATATCTAAGAGTTTCTTGTATAAATCATTGTATTTTGATTTATCATCACCTAAGCATATTTCATCTCTGTTAAAGTAGACCTGTATTCTTCCAGAACTGTCCTGTAATTCAGCAAAGCTTGCATTACCTTGAATTCTTCTAGACATTAATCTTCCAGCAATTATAACTTTTTGCCCAACAATAAAATTAGATTTAATTGATTTTGAATTGTGAGAAATATTAAATAAATCTGCTGGATATGGGTTTATCCCAAGCTCACGAATTTTTTTGAGCTTTTCTCGTCTAATTATTTCTTGTTCAGAAAGATTTGACATTTTATCAAATATACGTATATAAGAGTTATTTAATGCTTATGTTTTTTAATTTTATATAAAATTTAAACTAGTTGGGCAACTCAAAAAAAGTTATTGTAAGAAATTTAGGCTCTGTTGATTTTGAAGAGAGTTTTAAAATTCAAAAACAAATCCAAAATGAAATAATAGATATTAAATTAAATAATAGAAAAAATAATTTGAATTTATCCACTCCTAATTATCTATTATTTATGGAACATAATCATGTATACACGCTTGGTAATAGTGGTGATGATAAAAACTTATTATTTAATGAAAAAGAATTGGATAAAAAGGGAATAAAATTTATTAAAACCAATAGGGGAGGTGATATAACTTATCATGGCCCTGGACAATTGGTATGTTATCCAATTTTTGATTTAGAAAACTTTTATACTGATATACACAGATATTTAAGAGATTTAGAAGAAATCATTGTAGGAACATTAGATCATTTTGGTATAGTAGCATTTGGAAATCCAAATGAAACAGGAGTTTGGTTAGAAATTGGATCTAAAAATGAAAGAAAGATATGCGCTATGGGTATAAAAGTCAGTAGATGGGTAACAATGCATGGCTTGGCATTAAATGTTAATACTGATTTATCATATTTTGAAGGAATTATACCTTGTGGAATTAACAATAAAGGAGTTACTTCAATCAATAATGAGTTAAGTCAAAAAGTAGATTTAAAAAAAGTAAGAGAGATTATGATTAAAAATTTTGAAAAAAAATTTAATGTTATTATTGATAGTTAATTCAGGCTATATAAAATGACTTCGTTTTCATCTCCTTTTAAAGTTATTAGTTCCCTGTTTTTTCCAAATATTAAATCAATTTTAGATTTAGAATAAATTGGAAATCCTGAAATCCTACCAATTTTATTGTATAAAAAAGATTGGTTATTATCTAAGTTTCTAGTGTGGAAATAAGTGTTAGTATTTGAATTAAAAATTTCTATGTCATTAAAATTTCCATATGGCACTTTAAATTCATCATTATTTATTGTAAGCAATCCATTTGATTGAAATAAAATATTTTTATTATCTGCAGCGAATAAATTTCTTTCATTAGATAGTTGTTTCAAAGATATTTTACCATCTAGTTCAATTCTAACTAATTGATTTAAATTATTGATAGTCACTAGACCATTATTGTTTTTGAAAAAATGGTTTATACCTAAATTAAAATTTTTAGGCAACTTGATTCTTACATTTCCTCTTCTATCAAGAATTAGTGGAGTACCCAGTTTATCAACTAAAACTAGATAATCTTTATTCATAATTCTTAGGTGTTTAATCTTATGTTTTATTTCAGATTTAACTTTAGTTCTTTTAAACCCTTTTACTTTATTAAATTTAGAATCATACATTCTTATTGATTTTTCGTCTTGAATTATGAACCTATAATTTCTATTATTATCATAATCAAAAATTGATAAGAACTTATTAGATCCTGAATTTATAAGAGGAATTTTCTTTACTAAGTTTCCTTTAATATCCAAGACAATAAAATCTTTGGAAGTTAAAAACACGAATTGTAATCTATTGTTTTTATAGATATCAACTTGATAAATTTCACTTATTACCTGAGAATCTAATTTTTTTTCTAGTATTTTTCTTCCGTTAAGATCAAAAATAATAATGTTTAAATTTTTATCTTGGAGCATGATATTATTTTCTCCAGAATTGTAATTATATATAAACTTTGGATCTGTTAAAATTTCACTATCTAACTTTTTTGAAAATATTAAATTTAATTTTTTATCAGTTTTTACATCAATATTTGGAGTTGAAAAAATTGATTTATAATTAGTATTTTCATTTATTTCATAGTTTGAAAACCAATAGGGATATTCAATATTATCTTTTAAATTACTTTGATTTAAAATCTCAAAAAAGGTTGTTTTTTTTGGAATTGAATTCAAAAAATTTAAAAAATTTTCATCATTTATAACAACTGACCCATTATTATAATTTAATATTAGATTTTGAACCGTAGCTAAATTGTTTGAGAATATTAGCGAATTTTCTATTAAAGTAAAAAAACCATAATTATTTGATAATTTAAAATTTAGTATATCAAAACTTGAAATCTTAATTTCTTTAGCATCATAAATAGATTGATCTCTATACTTATTTATTATATTCAAATTCTCAAAATTATTTTCAAGTTCTATATTCTGAAAGTTGAGAACCAAAATTGAATCATTATCAATTTTAATTTGGGCTATTTCTTTAACTTCTTTAAATATTGCGTTTAGTTTTTTATTATCAACACTCGATGTGTTTTTGAAATTATTATAGTTATTATTTATCACGTCATAGCTAAATGACATTCGTGAAAATTCAGAAAAGTTATTAGGAATTAAGCTTAAAATATTTGATTTAGATTTATTAAGACCAGAGAGCATATTAATTTCTCTGGATTGAAAATCTCTTGTTGATACACCTAATATATTTATGTCATTATTCTCGATATCAAATTCGTACTGAACCCAATTGGAATAATTATTTATATTTTCTTTTTTATAATTGAAACTTAATTCTTTAAAATTTTCTGAAATATTTAGAGAAATATTTTTTGATTTTGAATTATGTAACTTTTGATAATTTTTATATTCATTACTTTTTGAGAAAGTAGCACCTCTTAATACATTTTCAACTAGTAATTTATTTTTAGAGAATACTATATAATTTTCAACTTTAGAGATAAAGTATTCACTTTTATATTTGTAAATATTTGAACCATTATAATTTATTGTATCCTGAATAAAATCCTGATTAATCTGAAAATTTTCTGACTTTTGGATGACAAACTTTTTTATATTATTTTTTCCACTTTTATGAAAACTAAAAATTATTTCACTTTCTGGTTTTAAAAGGTCAATTTCTTCAAAACTTAAATTAAGTGATTTTGAAATAAAATTTAGATTACCATAATTTAAGTCATTTATGTTTTTAATATTCAGAACTACAAGAGGACTGTCAGGAATTAAATCAGAAATTTTAGATTTTTCCTCAATTGAATTACAAGAAGAAATAAGTATAAATAATAATAGATAATATTTTTTCAAAACTTTAATCATAACAAAATTAAAAAATCAAATGTTAATTTTTAATTGTTTTGATTTTAGATTAAAAGTTTTTCTGTGATATTCTGAAATCCCATAAGTTTCTATTATACTTTTATGTTTGAATGTTCCATAACCTTTATTGTTAATCCAATCATATTCTGGATATTTTTTATGTAAATCACTCATAATATTATCTCTTTGAACCTTAGCTAAAATAGAAGCTGCAGCTATACTCTGAAACTTATCATCACCTTTTACAATACATTCAAATCTAATTTTATTATTAGTCTTGAATCTATTTCCATCAATTAAAATATAATCAGGTTTTTTTTTCAATTTTGATATAGCCTTATTCATTGCTAAAAAAGTAGATTCAAGGATATTTATTGTATCTATAGTTTTATTTGATATATCTATAATTGAATAAGCAACTGATATATTGACTATTTCTTCAAACAACTTCAATCGAGTTGGTTTATTAATTTTTTTTGAATCTCTTATCTCATTATTTATATAATTTTTTGGTAGAATAACTGCAGCGGCAGTCACAGGACCAGCAAGACTTCCTCTACCAGCTTCATCAATTCCACAAACAAAAAGATCATTATTGAAGACTTTTAACATATAATAATCAATTTAATGTATAAATTATTTTAAATCAATAACTTTAATAAAAATAATGAGACATTTTATTTTATTAATTTGCATTTTTAATTCTTTTTATAGTTTTTCTCAGGACATTCC
>Ga0209036_1000353_pt1 | contig 19656 bp, 20 predicted proteins | sample MarorgKNORR_S2LV_3_FD_188222 | JGI IMG/M metagenome (GOLD analysis project Ga0209036, IMG submission 188222) | Marine microbial communities from the Southern Atlantic Ocean, analyzing organic carbon cycling - DCM_A/KNORR_S2/LV (SPAdes) (version 2) | ecosystem: Environmental > Aquatic > Marine >... | reverse complement strand
TAAAAACCTTTATTGATGACCAAATAAAAAAGAATGAAAGCTACAAAAAAGAGATTAAAAAATACTATTTACAAGATGAAAATAAACAAAAATTAAAAGAAGATTTATCAAATCAAAAACTTTATGAAAATTTAGAAAATTATTTTATAAATAAAACTAATGAAAACTCTACAGACAAATTGAGAAAAAAATAAAGGTTTAAAAATGAAAAAAAATAATACAAATAGTTTAATCCCAATGGTTGTTGAACAAACTGCAAATGGAGAAAGAGCATTTGATATATATTCTAGACTTTTGAAAGAAAGAATTATATTTTTAGGTTCCTCAATTAACGATGCAGTTAGTAGTACAATAATAGCACAACTTTTATTTTTAGAAGCAGATAATCCTGAAAAAGATATTTACATGTATATTAACTCACCTGGGGGACTAATTACCTCTGGTTTTGCAATTTTAGATACGATGAATTATATAAAACCACAAATATCTACAATATGTATGGGGCAAGCAGCGAGTATGGCTGCAATACTTCTAAGCGCTGGTTCTAAAGGTAAAAGGATGGCATTGGAAAATTCTAGAGTTATGATTCATCAGCCTTTAGGGGGAGCACAAGGACAAGCATCAGATATTGAAATACACACCAAAGAGATATTATACTTAAGAGAAAAATTAAATAAAATATTGAGTAAAAATACTGGACAAACAGTTAAAAAAATTGAATCTGATACTAATAGAGATCATTTTATGTCTTCTGAAAAAGCATTTGAATATGGGATTATTGATAAAATCATAAAACCTCAAAAATAAAATATGAGCAAAGAAAGTCCAAATAAAACATCAGTGATATGCTCATTTTGTCAATCTAATAGTAATAATTATGAATTATTAATTGAAGGCGAAAATTGTCATATTTGTAATTTTTGTATAGATAAATCTTTTAAATTAATCAACTCACACAAAAACTTTGAGTTATCAATAAAAAAACCACACGAAATTAAAAAAGAATTAGATAAATATGTCATTGGACAAAATAATGCTAAAAAAACTATTTCCGTAGCTGTTTATAATCACTATAAAAGATTAGAACATTTTTCTAAAAAAAATTCAATTAATATTGATAAAAGTAATATTTTACTTGTTGGACCTACAGGAACAGGGAAAACACTACTCGCAAAATCACTTGCAAATACTCTAAATGTACCCTTCGTGATTGTTGATGCAACTGTATTAACTGAAGCAGGATATGTGGGTGAAGATGTTGAAAATATTTTAGTGAGATTATATCATGAAGCAAATTATGATATTGATAAAACTCAAAAAGGAATTATATATATTGATGAAATTGATAAAATAACTAAGAAAAATGCAAATCAATCAATTACAAGAGATGTTTCTGGTGAAGGAGTTCAACAATCTTTGCTCAAAATTTTAGAGGGTACGATTGCAAACATACCACCCAAAGGCGGTAGAAAGCACCCTGAACAACCACTCGTTAAAATTGATACAACTAATATATTATTTATTTGTGGTGGAACATTTGATGGAATATCAAAAATTATCAATAAAAGGTTGGAAGGTGGCGAGATTGGATTTAATAGAAAAAAGAAAAATAAAAATTTAAAGAATAATTTTTTACATTTCATTAAACCTGAAGATGTTGTGAAATATGGTTTTATTCCAGAATTAATTGGTAGGCTACCAATTATTTCTTCTTTGGAAAACCTAACAGAAAAACTAATGAAATCTATTTTATTAGAACCGAAAAATTCTATTATAAAACAATTTAAACATCTTTTTAAAATTGATAACATTCAATTAGATTTTACAAATAGAGCTATAGATGAAATAATTAAACAAGCATTAGAAAGAAATACAGGTGCTAGAGCTCTAAGATCAATATTAGAAAAAATTATGATTGATATTATGTATGATATCCCACAGCAAGAAAATGTCCAATCATGTTTAGTGACTTTTGATACTATAATCAAAAAATCAAAACCTAAAATTACATATTATAATAAAACAGCCTAAATCTTATTAGATTCTAACCTAATGAGACTGTAAAGTTATACCCAGTATATTTTCTTACATTTAAAACATAGTTATCTCTAAAAAGTAAATACTGTCCTTTTAAACCAATCAATTCATTTTCAATGATTTTTAATTTTTCTACATTAAATGATTTTATTTTTTCTAGGTTTTTTATTTGAGGATATTTAAGCTCAATTATTTGTTCATCATCTAAGAAATATCTCGTTAAATTTTCTGGCAAAGATTTTTTTAAAGATTTTTTTTGTGAAATCAAATCAATCTTTTCATAATCACCTAAAATCATTTTCCTCCATTGAGTTCTATCAGATATCTGTTTTGAAATTTCTAGTTCAATTAGACCTGCTAAGTATCTATTTGGTGTTTTTGCAAATTTAATTGCATAATGTGCACCCTGATCAATCCAACGTGATGGAATATGATTGTGCCTAGTCACTCCTACTTTTAAATTACTTGTTAATGATAAATAAACAAAAGTTGGTACTAAGCAATTATCTTTTGCAAAAATCATATCTCTTGCTTTGCCTAAGTGAGCTTGACATAAATGAGGTTTAAAAACACATTCTTCAGTTTTAGGAGATGTTATAAAACAAGGATAACAATAGCCTTGCATATATGTTTTTTTTATCAGACTATTACAACTTATACATCTAATTTCATCATTAAATTTTAATTTTAATTTTTTACCTAAATAATTATTAAGTTTAATTTTATCTTGTCCAATTGGTAAAAAATAATCAATAGGATTATTAAGTTTAGTAATCATTTTTGATATTTGACCTTGAAATTTCATAAAAGTAAATTAAAATAATATATGTTGTAAAATAAAATAATATTATGTGTAATTTTAAAATATTAATTAAGGATAATTTTTTATATGAGTTCTAAAAGTTTAATTATTGTAGAGTCGCCTTCCAAAATAAATACACTGAAAAAATTTTTAGGCAAAGAAAAGTTTGAAATTGAAGCCTCAGTTGGACATATAAGAGATTTATCTGACAAAGGCTTAGGGCTTGATATTGATAATGGTTTCAAACCAACATATGTTGTATCTCAACGAGGCAAGGATGTTATAAAACAAATTAAAAAATCCTTAAAAAATGTAACCGAAATCTATATAGCAACTGATCCTGACCGAGAAGGAGAAGCGATTGCCTGGCATTTAGTTGATGAGTTAAAGCCAAAAATTCCAGTAAAAAGAATGATTTTTAATGAAATAACTCCAGATGCAATCAATGAATCAATCAATAATACAAAAGAGATTGATATTAATTTAGTTAATGCACAAGAATGTAGAAGATTTCTTGATAGATTATTTGGATTTTTAGTTTCAAAAAAATTATGGATGAATGTAAAAGGCGGCTTATCTGCAGGAAGAGTTCAAAGTCCTGCAGTTAAAATTTTAGTTGATAGAGAAAAGCTTCGAACAAATTTTAAACAAAATGAATTTTGGGATTTACAAGGTGAATTCAAATTTAAAAAAGACAGTATTGTTAGTAAATTAATATCAATTGATGGTAAAAAAATTGCTATTGGAAATTCATTTAATAAAACTACTGGTGAACTAGAAAAAAAAGATGTTATCGTTTTAAATGAACAGGCAGCCAATGAATTAATACAATCTATTTCAAAAAATGATTGGAAAATTGATGAAGTAATTAAAAAGCCAAAAAATCAAAATCCTTATCCACCATTTATAACTTCTACTCTTCAACAAGAAGGCATAAGAAAATTAAAAATGAATTCAAATCAAGTTATGAGGGCAGCTCAAAATTTATATGAAGAAGGTCTTATAACTTATATGAGAACTGATTCTATCAACTTATCAAATGAAGCTCTAAATGCTGCAAGAAATTTAATTAAACAGAAATATGGAAATGAATATTTACCTAGTCAACCAAAAGTTTATAGGAGTAAAGCAAAAAATTCTCAAGAAGCACATGAAGCAATAAGACCAGCTGGATCAAGTTTCAAAGATCCACAAATGTTAAAAGATAAATTATCTAATCAAGAATATAAATTATATGATTTGATTTGGAAAAGAACTGTAGCTTCTCAAATGAAATCAGCAAAAGTTGAGCAAACAACTTTATATATATCTGATGGAAAACATATTTTTAGTTCATCTGGAAAAACAATCTTATTCCCTGGATTTTTAAGAGCTTATGTTGAGGGATCTGATGATCCTAATGCTACTTTAGATGATATGGAAAAAGTTTTACCTTTAGTTAATAAAGGAGATGATCTATTATGGGGAGATATAAAGCCAAAACAGCATTTTACAAAACCAATTAGTAGATTTACTGAAGCGTCCCTTGTTAAAGAAATGGAATCTTTAGGGATAGGAAGACCTTCAACATATGCAAATATCATGAAAAAAATACAAGATAAAGGATATGTAAATAATTCTAACGGAGCTTTAATTCCAACATTAACAGGATATGCAATTGTACAATTTTTAGAAAACTATTTTCAAGACCTTGTAAATCTTGAGTACACATCTAATATGGAAAACTCGCTTGATGAAATATCGCTAGGTAAAGAAAAAAAAGAAGATTTTCTAAATAATTTTTATTTTAGTTCAAATAGTTCAAATGGATTAAAGAACCAATTAGAACAAGAATGTGATAAAAATAAATCTAGATTAATTACATCCATAAATCATAAAACTAATGAATTTGAAATACGTATTGGTAGGTATGGACTTTATGCTCAAAGTGGTGATGAAAGGGTTAACTTGGATTCAGATGTCATTCCAAGTGAACTTTCTGGTGAAAAAATAAAAAGCTATTTTGATGATAAAAAAGCTGGACCAAAAGAAATGGGGACTGATAAACAAACAAACGAACAAATTTTACTTAAAAAAGGAAGATTTGGTCCATATTTACAATTAGGTAAAAAAATGAAATCCCTTCCCCCTGGTGTAACTCATGATAATATTACCAATCAAATAGCATCACAAATTATTGAAATGCCTAAAGAAATTGGGTTAAATACTAACAATGAAAAAATAATTAAAGATATTGGAAGATACGGGCCTTATTTAAAATGCGGAAATAAAAATTGTACCATTCCTAAATCTGATAATGTACTAGATATTACAGTTGAAAGAGCAATAGAACTATTAGCCCAATCAAAAAAAGAAGCATCTGTATTAAAAACACTTGGAGAAAGTGAAAATAGTAAAATCCTAATAAAAGATGGAAGATATGGGATGTATGTAACTAATGGTAAAATAAATGTAACAATTCCCAAAGATATTGATTATAAAACAATCGATTTAAACACAGCAATTGATATGATAAAAAATAAAAAACCTAAGAAAAAATTTAAAAAAAGGAAATAGATGGCAACTATTAAGGATGATGCAAAAATTTTAGAGATATTAACTTCATTGTCAAAACAAAGAGGTTTTGTTTTTCAAAGTAGTGAAATTTATGGAGGATTAGCATCAACTTGGGATTATGGCCCTTTAGGGGTTGAGCTTAAAAGAAATATTAAAAATCAATGGTGGCAATTTATGGTTACCTCAAGAAATAATATTGTCGGAATGGATGCTGCAATTTTAATGCATCCAGATGTTTGGAAAGCAAGTGGACATGTTGAAAATTTTCATGATCCTTTAATTGATAATAAATTATCAAAAAAAAGGTATAGAGTTGATCATCTTTTAGAAGAACAATCAGAAGAAGTTTTAAGCACAATATCTAAAATATTAGAAATAGATTCCAAAGAAGAATTAATTACTAAGATTGTTTCAAATCTTATAAATAAGCAAAATAACAGTGGTGATATCATGATAGAATCTGGTATTATTGATCCACAAACTAAAGAGGTCGGAGATTGGACAAATATTAGACAATTTAATTTAATGTTTAAAACAAATATTGGTCCAGTTGATGATTCTTCCTCAATTGCATATTTAAGGCCTGAAACTGCTCAAGGAATTTTTGTAAACTTCCAAAATGTTCAAGCTACATCAAGACAAAAACTTCCCTTTGGAATAGCCCAAATAGGCAAAGCTTTTAGAAATGAAATTACAACTGGAAATTTTATTTTTAGAACTCGTGAATTTGAACAAATGGAAATGGAATTTTTCTGTAAACCTGATAGTACAAAAGAATGGCTAGAATTTTGGTGTGAAGAAAGAATGAAGTGGTTTCATTCACTTGGAATTAATAAAGAAAAATTGCGACTAAGACCCCATGGAGAAGATGAGCTTGCACACTATTCTTCTGCTTGCTATGATATCGAATATAAATTTGATTTTGGATGGTCTGAATTAGAGGGTATTGCAGATAGAGGCACTTTTGATTTAGACCAACATATGAATGCCAGTAATAAAAAATTAACTTATTTTGACCAGATAAATAATGAACATTTTGTACCAGCTGTAGTTGAAGCTTCAGCAGGTGTTGACCGTTCATTATTAACAATTCTAGCTGATGCTTTTACGCAGGAAGAAGTAAATGGAGAATCTCGGACTGTATTGAAATTATCACCAAAAATTGCACCTATAAAAGTTGCAGTATTTCCGCTGATGAATAAAAATAATATGCCTGAAATTTCACAAAAAATTGTAGATGATATCAGAAACTCTGGGATTGCTTCTTTTTATGATGCAGGTGGTTCGATTGGTAAAAGATATAGAAGACAAGATGAAGCAGGAACACCTTTTGGAATTACAGTTGATCATGATACTCTAGAAGACAATACTGTCACATTAAGAGATAGAGATACTATGAAGCAAGAAAGAATTTCAATTGATAAAATTATTGATATTCTTAATAAGAAATTATAGTTGATTTGGACTACAGACTATTATATAAAGCTGCAAATAATTACGAAGCTTATTTTATTCAAGGATTATTAAAAAATAATTTAATTAAATCACAATTATTAGGTGAAAATTTATCTATAGGAATTGGTGAGCTTCCAATTGATGTAATACAAGTTGATATTTTAGTTCCAAAAAATAAGTTAAATGAGTCTATAAAAATAATTTCAGATTATGAAAAAAACTTAAAGTACAAAGAAAATAAAATTGAATGGATTTGTAAAAATTGTAAAGAAATAAATCCAGAAAATTTTGGGATATGTTGGAATTGCAACAAATAGAGGTTTAAAATGGAATATAGAAATTTAGGTAACTCTGGATTAAAAATTAGTGAATTATCATTTGGTTCATGGGTTACATTTGTAAATCAATTGGGACAAAAACAAGCACTAGAATGTATGGCTTTTGCCTATGAACAAGGTGTTAATTTTTTTGATAATGCTGAAGCATATGCTTCAGGTGACTCTGAAATTTTAATGGGAAAAGTATTAAATAAACTTAACTGGACAAGAGATACTTATATTGTTTCAAGTAAAGTTTTTTGGGGAGGTGAACTACCTACTCAAAGAGGTCTATCCAAAAAACATATTCATGATGCATGCAATGCAGCATTAAAAAGATTACAAGTAGATTATCTTGATTTATTTTTTTGCCATAGACCTGATCCTGATACTCCAATTTCTGAAACAGTTTATGCGATGAATGACTTAATACATCAAGGAAAAATTTTATACTGGGGAACATCTGAGTGGAGCGCAGAGGAAATTAAAGAATCTTTTAAATGTGCCAAGAAATTTAACTTAAGAGGACCAACAATGGAACAACCTCAATATAATTTATTATTTAGAGATAGATTTGAAAAAGAGTATAAAGATATATTTAAAAAATATAAAATTGGTACAACAATATGGTCTCCTTTAGCTTCAGGATTATTAACAGGTAAGTATAATGATGGGATACCTACAAAATCTAGATTTAAAGTTAAAGGCTATGAATGGCTTGCTGATTCAATGGATAAAATTGATTTTAATAAAATTAAAAAAGTTAATTTATTAGCAAAAAAACTAGGCATCAAATCATCTCAACTTGCAATTTTATGGTGTTTAAAAAATAAAAATGTAAGTTCAGTTATACTTGGAGCATCAAAGCTATCTCAATTAAAAGAAAACTTAGATTCAATTAAATCATATGATTTAATAACTGATGAAATATTAAAAGAAATAAATAGCTACTAATATTAGAGGTTTACAATGAAAAAAGTTCTTGTTACAGGTTCAAATGGATATATTGCAAAGCATATAATTTTAGAATTATACAAAAGAAATTATTCAGTAAGAGGAACCGTTAGGGATTTAAAATATTCAAAAATCATTCAAAATGACATTGAAAAGCAACTAGAAAAAAAAATTGATATTGAATTTGTTGAAACAAGTCTAGACTCAGATTACGGTTGGGAAGATGCAGTTAAAAATTGTGATATTATCTTACATACAGCAAGTCCTTTCCCTAAAAGAAAACCTAAGAACGAGTATGACTTAATTTCACCTGCCAAAGAAGGTACACTAAGAGTACTAAATGCAGCGTTAAAAATGTCTGTAAATAGAATAATTCTAACATCATCAAATGCAGCAGTATATGATGGGAATAAACATATTAAAAATTTTAATGAAACTATGTGGACAAATATCAAATCAAAAGGAGTAAGTGCATATACAAAAAGTAAAACAATTGCTGAAAAAGCTGCATGGGAATTTGTATCTAAAAATTCTTCTATGAAATTGTCAACTATTAATCCTGTACTTGTATGGGGCCCAGGTATTGGAAATCATTTAAGCTCAGCATCGTTAAATATTTTTAAAATGTTGATGAAACGTGAAATGCCAATGATACCGCGGATGAAAATTCCATTAGTTGATGTTAGAGATGTTGCTAAGGCTCATGTTGATTCAATTGAAAATAATCAATCTATTGGTAAACGGTTTTTATTATGTGAAAATACGTACTGGATGAAAGATATAAGCTTAAAAATGAACTCATTAGGTTACAATACCCCAACATTGATTGCACCTGATTTTCTAATTAAATTTCTTTCATTATTTGACGCTACTTTAAAAGAAGCTTCAAGTAAACTAAGATATGATTATTTTATAGATTGTAACCAATCAAAGGATATTTTGAAATTTAAACCAATTAGTTTAGAAAAAACTTTAGTAGATACTTATGATTATCTAAATACTATAATTAAATCGAATTAATTATAGTATTTACTAGACTTATTACATCCAAAATATTAATCAATCCGTCGAGATTTTGATCAGCAATAATAAGCTGTTGGTTGGTTAATTCTTCATCTTCTAAAATAGAATTTACTAATGCGATAACATCAAGAATATTTAACGTTTCATCCTGATTAATATCACCAATTAAAGTATTATAATCAATTCTTATAACTTCATTAGCAGAATAATTAACATACCATATTTTTTTATTAGGACCTATCTTGATTCCCATAATACTATTTTCGTAACCAGTTATTATACGACCAATTTCTTGAGGTGGATATAATGTTGTATTATAAATGATAATATCTCCTGTTTCGTAATCACTTACAACTAATCTATTATCATAAAAATCAATCCCTGAAGGCTTGTTTAATCCTTCATTAATATATATTCCCCAATCTGAATTTTGCATTAACCAATATTGGTTCAATGATTCTCCATATGGCGTTAAATCTTCTTGAAAAATTCCTGATTGTGTATTGAAAACTATAATTCTTTGATTACCGGTATCAGATATAAAAAGTTCACCTGTACTATCATTAAGAACCATATGACTAGGAATGCCTTCATGCATCGCTATATCTACCTCATCATATCTCCAAACCTTTCCATCTGAATGATCATTACCTCCAACCTCATGAGGCATAACAAAATCATATCGCACTATAGATGCATGGTAACCATCAAAAACCCAATAAACGTTACCTAAACCAGCATATTCAATTCCCATTGAAAATGGACTTTGATGTATCATATCTAAATGACTTCCAAGTAAAGGTCCATCTTGATTTAAATTTGCATAAATTGAAAGATCTGAATCCCATAATGTTGGACCACTAAAATAACCATTAGGATTATTATTTGCATCTTGACATTCTAACGTATTTGCAAAAAAACCTGTATCATCAAATGATAAAGCACTAGCTGTATGCATAAAATGGCGCGAGTATGAATCTTTTTTATAAATCGATGTCTGAGATGATAAACCTGCATCATTATATATCACTGTACTTCCGCCTGGCTCTAATTTTTTTGCATAAATAGTATTATCATCTGAATTAAATAATTCCCAGGAAATTTCTTTTGCCCAATCATCAGTATTAATAATAACATCTATGCTACTCTCAAATGGGTCACATGAATTACCACAACTAGTATTTATTATAAAGGATGTTGAATCAACTGATTCATAGTCACCTCCGGAGGCATAAATATTATTACAATCTGAAACTATATAAGATCCTTCTCCACTTTCGCAACATATTCCATCATCTGCAGAATCAAAAATCATAAACGTGATATCTGTATTTAAAGGAATGCATATGTTTGTAATTACTTCACTATTATTTGGATAAACATCTTCCCCTTGGTTTAAAATCCATAGTTGATCATTAATAGTAGGATGAAAATCTAAATCTCGAGGCTTTTCTACCCCATCTTCAATCGTTCCAATTATTACATGACTATTATCTCCAATTAAATAATAATCAATTTGATTATTTGGTAGTAAAAATGTTATTAGTAAGAGTAAAATATTTTTTTTCATTGAATTTATAATGAGCATGGCTATTAATTATTTTATAAGTGAGTATTGATATAAAGCATTATCTCTTGAATCTTTTAAATCAACAATTCGATTTGCATAATCTAAATTTGAGCTAAACTCCCAAGGTTTTTGTAAGTATTTCAAGGGGACATCTTTTAATTGAGGAATGTATTTTAGAGTATATTTACCTTCAGAGTCAAATTTTTCTCCCTGTAATATTGGATTAAAAATTCTAAAATATGGTGCAGCATCTGCTCCTGTACCAGCTGTCCATTGCCATCCAGCTATATTTGAAGCATAGTCAGCATCAAATAAACAATCCCAAAACCAGCTTTCTCCAAGCCTCCAATCAACTAATAAGTTTTTTACAAGGAAAGATGCAGTAACCATCCTCATTCTATTATGCATATAACCTGTTTCCCATAGTTCCCTCATTGCTGCATCAACAATAGGATAACCTGTTTCACCTTTTTTCCAAGCATCAAATTTTTCACTTGAATTTTCCCAATTAAAATCATCAAATTTTGTTTGTAGATTTTTTGTCTCCATAAATGAAAAATGATATAATAAATAATATGAAAATTCTCTCCAGCCTAACTCTGATTTATAATGTGCAATATTTCTATCAAAATTAAGTCTATCTAACGCATACCATATTTTATTTACTGAAATTAATCCAAACCTTATATATGGAGATAGTTTAGAAGTATCATTTGAAGCAGGAAAATCTCGTCCTTTTTTATAATTATAGATAGAGGATTCTAGAAATGAATCTAAAATTTTTACAGCAGAATTTTCAGATATATCCCATTGACTATCCATTTTATCATACCATCTAAATTTATCCAAAAGCTTTAAATCATCAATTTCTGAATCATCTTTAGGTAAAAAATTCAATTTATTTGGAACACCAACAGGAAGATCAGGCTTTATTTTTTCAAGGCATCCCTTTCTATAGAATGGTGTAAATACTTTATAGGGGGTGTTATCTTTTTTTAATATATATTGAGGACTCCATAATAACGTACAGTTGTGGATATTAAATTTCACATTTAATTGAGATAGCTTTAATTTTAATTGATCAAATAATATAATGTCATTTTTTAAAAAAGGTTGTTCACAATAAATATCTGAAATCTCATATTTTTTAATTATTTTCATTAAAATATCAATTGTATCACCCCTATAAAAAGAAAGATTAAAATTGAGAGATTTATTTAAGCTTATTAATGCATTATACAACCAATACCTTGATGCACTTCCAAGTTGCTTTTTAATATTAATATCATCATGAATATATACTGGTAAAATTTTATTTTCACTTTTTGACGCATGGAATAAAGCAGGATTATCATTTATTCTTAGATTATTTTTAAATAATACGATGGAATTCATAGTATAAATTTACAGCCTATAGTGCTTGTATTAGAAATAATAAATTAATTTTTTTTAATCTTATTTGAAATAGCAAATGGCAAATATAGTATGATAAAATAAATAATGAAAACTGGCTGCATATACAATATATATTTAGGTGATGGAAATTGAGCAGCATAATTCAAAAAAATAGTATCAACTTTTGGGAGTTCAATTACATAAAAATAGTTAGCAAAATCACCATTAATATTAGTCCCTAAATAATGATTAAATATTAATGCTAAAGGAGCAATAATATTTATAAAAATATAAGTTAAACATACACCTTTGAATCTTAATCGATAATTAAAAGCAGTCATAAGCCAAATTAAATTTAATATAATTAATGAATGTTGGAGCTGAATACAAATTACTCCTACTAAATTATTAATATTAAAAAAATCTGGTGTTATTATTCCTTGAAAAGCTCCAGAAAAACCTAATAAAAATGCGCAGTCAAACAAGAAATTATTTGAATAATATTTATTATCATTATGATAATTTCTATTTAAGAAAATACATAATAATGAAAAATAAAAACTAATCTGACAGAATTGTAAAAAAGGTAAATCACGATGAACAGAAAAAATATAATTAGAGTCTAAAAATATTCTATTTATATAATCTAATATTTCTTGAGCCAAACAAATAGTTATTATCAATTTAGAAATTTTATTTTTATTGGTACGAGTTTTAACCTTATAGCCTTTGATAAAAATAAATAACCATACAAAAATCATCAAAATTGATAAACAATTATGATAAAAATATTTACTATCGATTGATAATTCATTAAACATAAAATTGATTATCAATTAATTATATAAGATTCATTAACTAATTTTTTAGCAATAATTAAATTGCTCTCATTATTAGCAAATAATCTCATAATTAAATCTCCTCTATTTATTTTATCGTTATTCTTTTTAAAAAATTCAGCACCTGATTGATTATCCTTCTTACCATTTAAAATATTTATAAAATTGATAGCTTCGCCAACTTTTTTGGTATTAATAAATTGAAAAATTCCAGATTTTTCAGCTTTAATTTCTATATTATTATTATAGTCGCAACTAATGTTATTAATATTACCACCATGTTCATAAACCATTTTATCAAAAACTTCATATGCTGAGCCATCATTTATTACATTTAATATTTTTTCTTTAGCACTGTTAATACCAGCTAATGATAATGCAATCTGTCCCAGTTGAAAAACAACTTTCATTAGATCATCTGGTCCATTACCTTTTAAACAATTAATTGATTCAATAACTTCACAACTTAAACCAGCAAAATTCCCAAGCGGCTGATTCATATCTGTACTAAAATATTTTACATCTACATTGCACTTTGAACCAATTAGAGATAATAATTTACCTAATTTTTTACCTTCAAATTTTGATTCTAAAAATGCTCCATTACCATATTTAATATCTAATACTAATCCTTGAATTCCTTCTGCAATTTTTTTACTCATTATGCTTCCACATATAAGAGGAAGAGATGCTACTGTATTTGTTTCACCTCTAAGTGCATATATTTTACGATCTGCTGGACATATTTCATCTGTTTGACCTATTATTGAAATTCTAACTTTTTTCACAATTTTTTTAAACTGTTTAATTTCTATTAATCCATTATAACCAGGTATCGATTCTAGTTTATCTAATGTGCCTCCTGTATGACCTAAAAATCTCCCAACAACCATAGGTACATAACATCCACATGCAGCTAAAATTGGTCCAAGTATTAAAGATACTTTATCTCCGATACCTCCAGTTGAATGCTTATCAATAATATATCCATCAATATCATTAAATTTAATTTTCTCTCCTGAATTAATAATCGATTTTGTGTAATGCACTGTTTCATCTGTACCCATTCCATAATTCAATATTGTTTTTAACCATGAGGTCATATCATCGTTATTAATATGACCTGTTAAATATGATTTAACAATAAACTCTAATTCTGATGAATTATATGGTTGATGATTTTTTTTCTTAAGAATTAATTTATGTATGTCAAACATTTTTAGCCAAATGGATATGGTAATAAATTAGAAATATGATGTGTTTCAAACTTACTATTTTTTCCATTAGATATATAGATAGGTATATCACCCAAATATTCATGTATTATTTGCCTGCAAGGTCCACACGGTTTACCAGATGAAGGAGATACAATAGCTATTGCTTTAAATTTAGTTATACCTCTAGATATTGCAGCGTAGATAGCAACTCTTTCTGCACACATTGTACTAGGATAAGCAGCTGATTCTATATTACATCCTAAAATTATTTCCTCATTTTCTGAAAGCAATGCACATCCAACTGTAAATTTGCTATACTTAGCCTTAGCATTTTTTTGAGCTATTACTGCTTGTTTAATTAATTTTTTTGGATCTATTTTCATTCAACTACTAATTAGTATTAAAGAATATAAATAAATATAATTATTTATTAACGATATAAATAGCTAATAAACTAATTAATCCTCCAATGATTGTATTAATCGTAAATGCTTCATCTAAAAAAATAAATGATGTTCCCATTGCTAAAAACGGTACAGAGAAAATAAATACACTAGCTTTAACTGGACCTATGATTGATGTGGAATACATATATACAGACGTACCAAATGACATCGCTCCTATTGATACTAAAAAGAAATTCAAGTAAAATCTAAAATCTAATTTTGATAGCTCTACTGAATTAAAATCAGTATAAAAAAAAGATATAATCATTGTAAAAAAATAACACAATCCAATAAAAACATATGAGTTTATTTTTTTTTGTGCAATGTCGATAAAAACTGTCATTATACCCCAAGTTATTGCACAAATTACAAAATAAATATTTTTAATATCCAACATTGAATTAAATCCAGATTTAAAAACATCCATTATTATTAAACCACCAAATAATCCTAAAATTATTCCAAAAATTTCTTTTGATAAAATTTTTTTTCTAAGAAATGACATAATGAGTAATGTAAATAAGGGATTTAATGTTGTAACTAATATAGCTCCTCTTCCTGCCTGGCCAAAATATGTCCCTTTAAAAAAAGCAATATTATAAACAAAAAACAATATACTTGGAATTATAATATATTTGTACTTTTTAAAATCAGGAAGATTTTTATAATAATAAATCAAAAAAGGTAATAAAGAAATAAAGCCAAATAAAAATCTTAAAAAAATTAGGTTATAAAATGATAAATATTCACCTACTATTTTTGCATTGGTCCAAGCAATAGCCCAAGATACCATAGCTATTGATAATAATATATAAATACTACTATTAGTTGAAATCAGCTTAGCCAACTTCGCTTAGTACATCTAAAGCATGAGATTTAGTCTTAACTTTATCAAATACTTTTTCAATAACTCCTTTTTCATTAATTAAATAGGAAATTCTATGTATTCCCTCATACTCTCTGCCCATAAATTTTTTAAGCCCCCAAGCTTTATAAGATTTGAGCATTTCCTTATTTTCATCAGAAAGCATTAAAAAAGGAAAATCATTTTTTTTAACAAATTTTTCTTGCTTTGAAACAGAATCAGCAGAAACTCCAATAACATCAATATTTAAATCTTTAAATTTTTCGAATTCATCACGGAATCCACACCCTTGAATGGTTCAACCGGGTGTATTAGCTTTTGGGAAAAACCAAATAATATACTTTTTACCCTTCAAATTTGATGATTTAATTAAAGTATTATCATAATTAAATAATTCAAAATCTGGGGCATTATCACCTGTTTTTAAATACATACTATTCCTTTATTATTTATTTTTATATTAATATTATAAATTAAAGATTAAATACATTATATACATGGTTAAAATATATACATCAAACTGGTGTGGTTATTGTTCTGCAGCTAAAAACTTATTAGATAAGTTAGCTATCGAATATGAGGAAATTAATATTGAAGAAATTAATATGAGCAGACAAGAATTATTAAATTTATCTGGGCAGTATACTGTACCTCAAATTTCCATTAATAATACTTTCATTGGAGGATATCAAGAGCTTCAAAGTTTATATCAAAATAAAAAATTAGAAAAAATAATAAATGGTTAGTAATATAATTAATCAATTTTGTGAACAACACTCTGATAACGAAAATCAACTCCAACAGAAGATAAGAGAATATACATATAAAAATGAAACTTATCCTCAAATGATTAGCGGTATTTTAGTTGGTAATTTTTTATCTCATTTAATAAAAATGAGTAAATCTAAAAAAATTCTTGAAATAGGAATGTTTACAGGTTACAGCGCGGCATCTATGGTTAGAGCTTTACCAGCAAATGGTTCTATTGATACATGTGAGTTTATTGAACAACATATTAATACAGCAAAACAATTTTTTCAAAAATCTAAATATAAAAATATGATCACTATCCACCATGGTCCTGCATTAGAAACTCTGAAAAAGTTCAACAGTAAATTTGATTTTGTGTTTATTGATGCTGATAAAATGAACTATTTAAACTATTATTTAGAATGTGTAAGATTAATTAAAAAAGGTGGTATTATTGTTTTAGATAATATGCTTTGGGATGGTGAGGTTATTCAACCTAAAGATAAACAGGCTAAAGTTTTATTTGAAACAAATGAGTATATTCAAAAAGATAAAAGAGTTTCAAATTTTCTTGCTCCTATAAGAGATGGATTAATGGTTTGTATAAAAAAATGAATAGCATAAAAAATAAAAATATATTATTGTGTATTACTGGTTCTATTGCTGCATATAAAGCATGCGAACTAATAAGGCTTATTAGAAAAGAAAAAGCAAATGTTCAAGTAATGATTAGTGAATCTGCTGAAAAATTCATTGGTATTGCAACACTTGCTGCGCTTTCAAACAATGAAGTATTAACCAATCTATTTCCTAAAAATCCAAAGGGTGGAATGGACCATGTTAATCTTTCATTTGAGCTTGATGCAATTATTGTTGTGCCTGCAACAGCAAATATTCTATGTAAAGCAGCAAATGGTGTAGCTGATGAAATAGTATCAACAACACTATCAATTTGTGACGTACCCATTTTATTTGCACCTGCAATGAATTTTAGGATGTGGGAAAATGAGGGTACAATAAATGCTATCAAAATACTCAAAAAGAGAAGTCATATTATTGTTCCACCTGAAGAAGGACAGCTTGCAAGCCTCCATACAGGTAAAGGAAGATTAGCAAATTTAAATACTATAATGAATGAAATAAGAAAATTATTTAATCAAACATTATTTCTTGAAAATAAAAATATTTTAATAACTGCTGGACCAACAAAAGAACCTATTGATCCTGTAAGATTTATTTCGAATCATTCAAGTGGAAAAATGGGTTATGCAATAGCTAAAGCTTCAAAAGAATACGGTGCAAAAGTAACTCTTATTTCAGGTCCAGTATCTATACCAAGTATTTCTGGTATAACTACAATAAATATTAATAGTGCAGATGAAATGAATGATAAGATAACTAGTGAATTATCAAATAAAAAATTTGATTATATTTTTATGGCAGCTGCTGTTTCTGATTATAAACCCATGGAATATTCAAATAATAAAATTAAAAGCAATAATGATATTCAAAGTATAAAGTTAAAAAAATCCATTGATATTATGGGAAGTACTATTGCAAAGCATGAGGGTGTTAAAATCGCTTTTTCATTAGAAACAGAAAACGGTAAAAAAAATGCAATTAATAAAATGAGGTCTAAAGGCTCTGATTATATAATTTTAAATTACGCAAATGAAGAAGGAGCTGGATTTAACGAGGATACAAATCATATTTATCTTTTTTCAAAAAATGGAGAAAGTAAAGAGTTTGAAAAAAATACAAAATATAAAATTGCTAAACAATTAATAGAGTACATTTATAAAAATGAAAAATAATACTAAAAAAGTTGAATGTGCTGGTGGGATTATATTTAATCAAAAAAATGAAGTTGCAATTGTTAATCAAAATCATGATTCATGGTCTTTACCCAAAGGTCACATAGATGAAGGAGAGACTCCCATAGATGCAGCTATTAGAGAAATTTATGAAGAAACTGGAATCATTAATCCAAAATTAGTTAAAAAAATTGGCCATTATGATAGATACCGTATAGGTCTAGATGGGAGAGATGATTTATCTGAACTAAAAACAATTCATATATTTTTATTTAAATCAGAACAAGAAAAATTAAAACCTCTGGATAAAAATAACCCGGAAGCAAAATGGGTAGATATTCATGAGGTTGAAAATTACTTAACACATAAAGAGGATATTAAATTTTTTAAAGAAAATATTAGGTTAGTCATTAACTAATATCTTCAACATAACTGGTCTATGGTCAGAAACATATCCATCATAAGCACTTAAACCACCATTTAAAGAACCATCAACAAGAACTGTTTGAGTATCAAGAATATATGTAAATAACTCATTTGTAATTAAAATATGGTCTAAATGACTTGGCCAAGATGGAAAAGACCAAAAATAATTTGATGATTGAGCAATACTATAATCTGTAAAATAAAAATTATTCATATCAGATAAAAAAGGTTGAAAAACATTATTATCATCAATAAGCAAATCATTAAAATCTCCTAAAACAACAACTCTCATATCATCTAAGAATGTATTTATATATGAATATAATAACAATGATGCTTGCAATCTTCTTTCTTCAGATCCGCTACAACATTTATAATGGACATTAATTAAAATAAAATCAATATCTTTATATTTTATTTCTAGTACATATGGTTCTCTATATGCAAAATAATATGAATTATCATTTAAAATTGTATATGGATCCGATAATAACTCAACATTTTCAGTATTAATAATATATGCTAACTCTTGATTATCAGAATTAATTCCTCCAGATCTATAACCTTCCCAATGATTTCCTAAAGAATCTATAACATTATTAAAAGATTGCATATCCGTTATTTCTTGCATCGCAATAATATCAACATTTAATGAATCAATGATTTGCTTAACATACAGATTAGTTAAATTGTTTTTTGGAAAATTTTCAATATTCCAAGTTATTAAATCCAAAGTTTGATTAGTTCCTGTAATATTTAAGGATGAATTAAAAATTGAATCGCTAGGATTAAAAAAATAGTCCTCTTCTTTAGAACACGATATAAACAATAAACATAATAATTGAAATATAATTTTTATATTTGACATAATAAATATCTCTAAATTTATTAAAAAATGTCTAAAAAAGTTATATTAATTACAGGCTCTAACGGTGAAATAGGAAGTTCATTAATCAATAAACTTTCACAAAATAATTATATTATTTCTTTAGATTTATCTCATAAAAATAATAAAAGATTAAATATAAAAAATATTAGGGGTAGCATATTAGATAAAAATTTACTTAATGACGTTAATGAAAAGTATAATATATCTGAAATATATCATTTAGCAGCTATACTTAGTACAAAAGCACAAGAAAATCCTGTATTAGCTAATGAAGTAAACTATAACGGAACAATTAATTTAC
>Ga0209036_1000348_pt1 | contig 19714 bp, 16 predicted proteins | sample MarorgKNORR_S2LV_3_FD_188222 | JGI IMG/M metagenome (GOLD analysis project Ga0209036, IMG submission 188222) | Marine microbial communities from the Southern Atlantic Ocean, analyzing organic carbon cycling - DCM_A/KNORR_S2/LV (SPAdes) (version 2) | ecosystem: Environmental > Aquatic > Marine >... | reverse complement strand
TGCAAGTTCAGTTACAAATATTACCAGCTATGAAATAATCATGAATTCGATTGTTTCAAAAACTATAATAGAAACAAATACCCCATTTTTAAATGATCTTTTTACATCTGGAGGAATGTCTGGTATGCTAGATACAATATGGCTAGTTATATGTGCAATGATTTTTGGAGGTGTAATGGAAGCAATTGGTGCTTTGAGAAAAATAAGTGAATCGCTTTTAAGTATTGCAAAATCGACATTGAGTTTATTTGCAACCACTGCCATAAGCTGTTTTACTGTTAACTTTACAGCGTCAGATCAATATTTATCAATTGTAATTCCAGGAAAAATGTTTTCAAGAGCATATGATGATAAAAAACTTTCAAGATTAAATTTAAGTAGAACCATAGAAGATTCAGGCACCGTTACTTCTGTTTTAATTCCTTGGAATACATGTGGAGCGTACCAAGCATCCGTCTTAAATGTAAGTGTTTTTGATTACTTTATTTATGCTATATTTAACTGGCTTAGCCCATTTACAACTTTGCTTGTAGCTGCTCTTAACTATAAAATAAAAAAGATATTAAATTGACAGAAAAAAATAATATAAAATATATTTCAGGTGTATTTCTCTCACTGCTATCAATAGTATTTTTTGTTTCCATGATGTCATTTCTTTTTTCATGGACATCTGATCAATCTCTTGTAGATTCAATTTTTAGCGAATCAGATGAAATTAAAAATATTGGAAATAAACTTGGATTAATTGTTTCATATTATTTGATATATAAAGGGTTTGGAATTTCATCACTATTAATCCCAGTTTTACTATTTATAATAGGTTTATCATTAGCTTTTAATAGAGGATTAAACAAAATCATTGATAGATCAATTTTTCTTTTGCTTCTTACTATCTGGTTTTCCTCATTTTTCTCATATATAATTAATGATAAATTATATGGGGGTATTTTTGGTTATGAAATTAATTTGAAATTAATTGAGTTTACTGGAGATATAGGGTTAATATTATTTTTATTATTTGGTTTTATTGCTTTTTTGATTGTAAAAATGAAGATAACTCCAAACATAGCTTTTAAATTTTTAAAAGATTTAATAAAGAAAATATTTAAATTCTTAAGCTTTAATAAATCAACTGAGATAATTGAAGATAATCAAGATAATAATGAAGAAATTATTAAAAATGATGACAATGATTTGGTAGAAAATAATTTTAAAAATGATTCTGAAATAAAGCCAACAATACAAAATTTTTCTAAAATTGACACAGATGATAAAAAACAAGCTATTGATGTCGATAGTGACGGGATTGTTGATGGTTATGACACTGATGGTGATGGTCTATTAGATGAAATTAAAATTGATGTTGAAAAGATTAAGTCAGAGGAAACAGTTGAAAAAAATTCAGCTGATTTGTTAAAAAAGTTTGGTGAATTTGACCACACTCTTGAATTAAAGTCTTTTAAGCAACCTGAGCTTAAATTACTAAATGAACATGATAAAGATGGTGCAATTACAATTAATCAGGAAGAATTAGAAGAAAATAAAGAGAAAATAATTAATACACTTAGAAATTATAAAATTGGAATTGATAAAATAAAAGCTACCATTGGCCCTACAGTAACATTGTATGAAATTGTACCTGAAGCTGGGATAAGAATATCAAAAATCAAAAGCTTAGAAGATGATATAGCTTTGTCATTATCTGCCCTTGGCATTAGAATTATAGCTCCAATTCCAGGTAAAGGAACAATTGGGATTGAAGTGCCAAATAAGAACAGAAAAATTGTTTCAATGAAGGCTTTAATAAGCTCCAAAAAATTTCAAGATGCTGAAATGGAATTACCATTAGCTCTAGGAAAAACAATTAGTAATGAAACTTTAGTTGCAGATTTAACTAAAATGCCTCACTTATTGGTTGCTGGAGCAACTGGACAAGGAAAGTCAGTTGGAATCAATGCCATAATCACTTCCATATTATACAAAAAACATCCTTCAGAAATTAAATTTATTTTAGTAGACCCTAAAAAAGTTGAACTTACTCTTTTTAATAAAATTGAAAGACATTATTTGGCTAAACTCCCAGACTCTGACGAATCTATTATCACTGATACAAAAAAGGTTGTAAAAACATTAAAATCTTTATGTATTGAAATGGAAAGCAGATATGAGTTATTAAAAAATGGAATGTGTAGAAACATAAAAGAATATAATATTAAGTTTAAAAAAAGAAAGTTAAACCCTAACGATGGACATAAATTTCTTCCCTATTTAGTATTAGTTGTAGATGAATTTGCAGATATAATAATGACTGCAGGAAAAGAAGTTGAAAACCCAATCGGAAGACTAGCTCAACTTGCAAGAGCAGTTGGAATTCATTTAATAATTGCAACTCAGCGACCTTCAGTAAATGTAATTACTGGATTAATTAAAGCTAATTTTCCTGCTAGAATTGCATTTAAGGTAACTGCTAAAGTTGACTCAAGAACCATTTTAGATACAGGAGGAGCAGACCAATTAATAGGTAATGGTGATTTACTCTACACTAGAGGAAATGATTTAATAAGACTTCAGTGTGGATTTATTGATACTGAAGAAATTGAAAAAATAACTGATATTATTGGTTCTCAAAGAGGTTATTCTGAAGCATATTTACTACCAGAATGTGAAGAAGACTCAATTGCAACTATTGATGACAATGTTGAAGATAGAGATCCTAAGTTTAATGAAGCTGCTGAGATCTTAGTTCTTGCTCAACAGGGTTCAGCATCATTGTTACAAAGAAAAATGAAATTAGGTTATAATAGAGCAGGTAGAATTATTGATCAATTAGAAGCGGCAGGGATTGTCGGTCCTTTTGAAGGAAGTAAGGCAAGATCCGTTTTAGTAAAAGATTTAGATTCATTAAAGGAATTTCTCTAAACATAAAACTTTGTTAAATAAAATTTTACTTTTAGTTTTTTTAAACAATTTTATCTTTTCACAGAGTTATATTGATAATTTAGTTAGTCATTATAAAAGTATCGATAGTTATATTGTTGAATTTGACTATATGACTAAACGAAATAATAAAATATTAATAAAAAATGAAGGAAAAATTTTATTTTCTAACAATAGGTATCGAATACTAATTGACGATGTTGTTTTTATATACGATGGAGAAAAACACTATAATATCATTGAAGAAAATAAAGAGGTTAATGTTTCTAAAGATTATGAGCTTTCTAACTATATTATTCCATCTAAAATTTCTGAGACTATATTAATAAATAAATCAAAAATTCAAATTGAATCACTTGGCAAAAACACTATTATAACTTATTATTCAGATTTTAAATACAAAATAAATATTGACAATAATTACACAATTAATAGTTTAGAACAATATATAAATGAAGAAAATGTTAATACTATAATATTTAAAAAATCATCCCTAAATCAAAGTTTGAGTGATGATTTATTTAATTTTAGAAAAGATGATTATAAAGGCTATTACATAAATAATCTGTGAAAATTTTAGATCAATACATACTTAAATCATATTTAACTAAATTTTTTAGTTTCTTCTTTCTAATAATGTTTGTTTTTATATTTCAAACAATCTGGATGTTTATAGATGATTTAGCAGGAAAAGAAATAGACTTTGAAATAATTTTTAAATTTTTAATATTTTACTGCCCAAAACTAATTCCTTTAGTTTTACCACTAACAGTACTGTTAGCATCAATAATGACATTTGGAGATCTAGCTGAAAACTATGAGTTTGCTGCAATTAAATCATCTGGAATATCTCTATTAAGATCTATGCGTAGCTTATTGATATTCAATATTTTTCTGAGTATAATAGTATATTTTGTCTCAAACAATTTAATTCCTTATTCTGAATTTAAATCATATAATTTAAGAAAGAATTTAGCAAAGGTTAAACCATCATTAGCAATTTCTGAGGGAATATTTAATGATATTGGTTCTATGAATATTAAGGTAAATAATAAATATGGAATTAATAATTCTAATTTAGAAGATGTTATAATACATAAAACAAATCAGTATAATGACAATACGATAGTTATTAAAGCTAAAAATGGAAAATTAATATCTGACGAATTAAATGATATTTTAAGTATACAATTATTTGATGGATATCGTTATGAGGAGATTTTATCAGATAAACCTAATTCTGAACAGTTTAAACCACACACTCAAATTTATTTTGAAAAACATGAAATATATATTGATTTAAAAAAACTATATGATGTTGATTTTTCTGATGAGAAGTACAGTAATACTTTTAGGATGCAGAATGTTAAACAATTGAATTACAGTATTGACTCACTAGAAAACAAGCTGATTAAAGAGTATGAAAATTTCGGCGAAAATTTTTACCGTAGAACAGGTGTTTTTAATTTTCAAACAAAATATAATAGACCTTTTGAGATAAATAAAATAGATATTACAAATCATAAAACAATTTTAAAAGATTTTGATTATGCTTCACAAAAGTCTATAATTAATTCTGTAGAAAACAATATTAATAATCAGGTTGAAAATCTAAACACTCAAAAATCAACCTTTTTCATAAGAGAGAAGATAATAAATCTTCATAAAACAAGTTTTCATGACAAGTATGCAATTCCTCTTTCAACTATTATATTGTTTATTCTTGGAGCACCACTTGGAGCAATAATAAGAAAAGGTGGTTTTGGATTTCCAGTTGTAATGGCTTTAATTATGTTTTTATTTTATCATTTTCTGGGAACATTTGCTAAAAATGCTGCTGAAGATGGCAGTATTAATCCATTTATTGGGAGTTGGATATCTAATATGATTATGCTTCCGCTCGGACTTTATTTGTTATGGAGGGCATCATCAGATAAAGCAATTATAAATATTGATAGTATTTTTGAAGATTTAAAAAATAAATTAATAAAAAAGAAAAATGAAACTAAACACAATTAGTGAGGCTATTGAGGACCTAAAAAACAATAAAATAATTATTGTTGTTGATGATGAAAACCGGGAGAATGAAGGTGATTTTGTTTTTCCTGCTGAAATAATAACCCCTGAAGTTGTAAATTTCATGGCTACTAATGGAAGAGGATTGATTTGTGTTCCACTTACCTCCAAAAGATGCGAAAGACTAGGCTTAAACCCTATGGTATCTAACAATACTGAGTTAATGGATACTGCATTTACAATTTCAGTTGATTTAAAGGGTAATGGAGTAACTTCTGGAATATCAGCAATTGATAGATCAAAGACCATTCAAGCGTTAGTAGATAATAAAACAAATCCTGAAAACCTATTGAGACCAGGACACATTTTTCCATTATCAGCCAAGGATGGTGGTGTTTTAAGAAGAACTGGCCATACGGAAGCGGCTGTTGACATTGCTAGGCTATCTGGTTTTAAACCTGCAGGTGTTATATGTGAAATTATGAATGAAGATGGAACAATGGCTAGATTACCCGAATTGTTCAAGGTTGCAGAAAAATTTAATCTTAAAATTATTTCAATAGAAGATTTAGTTTCATTTAGAATGCATAATGATAGTTTAATTGAATTAATTGATGTTTTTGAAATTAAAACAATCTATGGAAAATTTATTTTAAACACATTTAAACAAAAAAACAACAATAAAGTTCATCTTGCTTTAACAAAAGGAAAATGGAAAAAAGATGATTCTGTTCTTTGTAGAGTTAATTCATTAGGATCAATAAACAATAATATTGATGATTTGATTTTAAGAGAAGATTCTGTTTTAAAAAGGATCACCAACCATATCAAAAATGAAAACAAAGGGGTTATTGTTTTTGTAAATCAAGACCATGAAACCAACCCAATAATCAATAGAATAAATCATATTAAAAAAACTCAAATTGAAGGAAATAATCACACACCTTACAAGAAGATGGACGTGAAGGATTTTGGAATTGGAGCTCAAATTTTACATAAATTAAATATTACAAAAATTAAACTTTTAACAACAAAAGACAGAAAGATTAAAAGAGTTGGTATGGCTGGTTATGGTTTGGAGATAGTAGAAACTGTGAAATTTTAAAAAAACCATAGTTTAATTGCTATTATAATTGCAGATATTACTAAGAAAATCTTCACTACGCCCTCTCCCCTCTCAACGGAGAATCTACTAGCATTCCAGCCACCAATTAATGTTCCTATACCTAAACATATTCCGTATGGAAGATCTACAAGTCCATTGAAGAAAAAAGTTAAAAAAGCTCCAATAGTATATACCAAAACAATAACAACTTTTGTAGCATTGACCCTGATAAGGTTTAATCTATTATAAAAATGTAAAAAAAGCATAATAATAAATCCAATCCCTGCATTAATGAACCCGCCATATAAACCTATAAAAAAGAAAACAACACATGAAAGCTTAAGATGTTTTCCTGTTAACCTTACAGAAAGATTTTTATTGACTATTCTTGGTTTGAATACAATAATTAAAATAACGATGATCATAATTATTGATAATATTTTATTAAATAATGCATCATTGATTTCAACTGCAAGATGAGCTCCAATTACTGAACCTACAAGCGCAAATGCTCCTGTGTAGGCGCTAAAAGGAAACGTAGAAATTCCTTTGCTCTTGAAACCCATGTTGGCCGAAAAAGCAGTCATCATCAATCCAATTCTATTTGTTCCATTAGCAACATTTGAAGGTAAACCTAAAAAAATAAGAATTGGTAATGTAATTATTGATGCTCCACCAGCCATTGTGTTGATAATAGAAACAAAAAAACCTAGAAGAACTAAAAATGGATATTCCCAAGGTATTTCTATTAATAATGACATACTAAGCTAAATTATATATATAATTCGTTTATATTTTATTTTTTAAAGAAAATTACTTTTTATATTTGCACGCATGGAGAAATGGCAGAGTGGTCGAATGCACTGGTCTTGAAAACCAGCGTGCCGCAAGGTACCGGGGGTTCGAATCCCTCTTTCTCCGCATACAATCCCTTGTAAGTCATTGATTTACAGGGGTTTTTTTATTAACTTTATTTTAATGATCAAAATATTTATTACGGGTGGAACATTTGATAAAAGTTATGATCATATTAACGGGAAACTTTATTTCGAAAAAACACATTTACCTAAAATGATAAAAAGGAGTAAATGTAAATTAGATATTAAAACTGAAACAATATTATTGAAAGACAGTTTAGAAATAAGTGAAAATGATTTGTTCAAAGTTGTAAGTGCATGTGAAAATGAAAAAAGTAATAAAATTATTATTACTCATGGCACAGACACTATGACTAAAACAGCAAGAAATATTGCTAAATCAAAAATTAAAGGCAAAACAGTTATTTTAACTGGAGCAATGATACCTTATGCTTTTGGAAGTTCATCTGATGGTTTTTTTAATCTTGGATGTGCCCTATCATTCGTTCAAGTGTTAAAACCAGGTGTTTACATTACTATGCAGGGCGAATATTTTGATTGGGATAAGGTTAAAAAGAACAAAATAAAAGGTGTTTTTGAAAGGATTATTTAATGATAACTTTTAGTCATTAATACTATTTCATATAAATCAAATAACTAAATTAGGATTATGCTAACAAACAAAGAACAATCCCTTATAAAAAAGGAGGAAACTTTTTGTTCAAATACTTATCATCCACTTCCTGTCGTTCTAGAAAGAGGAAAAGGACCTTACGTATGGGATGTCAATAATAAAAAATATTTTGATTTTCTTTCAGCATATTCAGCAGTTAACCAAGGACATTGTAATAATGAAATTTTAGATGTATTTATTAATCAGGCTAAAAAACTTACCCTTACGTCAAGAGCATTTTATAATAATGAATTAGGTTCAAGTCTAGAATATATTACTAGTGTTTTTGGATATGAAAAAATGTTGCCAATGAATTCTGGTGCAGAAGCTGTTGAAACAGCTATTAAAATCTGCAGAAAATGGGGTTATGAAATAAAGAATGTAGAAAAAAATAAAGCAAAAATCATTGTCTGTAATGGTAATTTTCATGGAAGAACAACTACAGTTGTCTCTTTTTCATCTCATGGTGGAAGTAAAGATAATTTTGGTCCATTAACAAAAGGGTTTGAAACAATTATTTACAACGATATTTCAGAACTAAAAAGAGCTCTTGAAAAAGATAAAAATGTTGTTGGTTTTTTAGTTGAACCTATTCAAGGAGAAGGTGGTGTTGTTGTTCCGGATGATGGATATTTAAAACAATGCAAAAATCTATGTGATAAGCACAATGTTCTTTTAATTGCTGATGAAATTCAAACAGGAGTATGTAGAACTGGAAAACTTCTTGCTAGCTATCATGAAAATATTAAACCTGACATAGTTATTTTAGGAAAAGCTTTAGCAGGTGGCTTCTACCCTGTTTCAGGAGTTTTAACAAGTAAGGAAATAATGAGTGTAATGAAAGTTGGTCAACATGGATCAACATTTGGTGGTAATCCATTAGCATGTGTAGTCGCTAAAGAAGCAATTAGATATTCTATTGAACACAATTTATCTCAAAAAGCTGAAAATCTAGGAAAAATATTTAGAAAATATATTAATAACATCAAAGATGAAATTAGTATTATTAGATCTGTTAGAGGTAAAGGATTGTTAAATGCAATAGTTTTAAATTGTGATGAATCATCAAATATTCCATGGGATATTTGCCTTAAAATGAGAGATTATGGTCTTTTAGCTAAACCAACCCAAGGAAATAAAATAAGATTTGCTCCACCATTAATTATTGAAGAAAACCAACTCTTGGAAGCATTGAAAATCATTGAAGATAGTCTACGTGAATTTGATTAATAAAAACTATACTCTAGTATTTAATAAATCTGAGCTTGGCGCTGGAACTAGAGGCTCAAGTTTAGGAGTTGATTCAATTCTAATTGAGGCATCAAAAAGAATGAAAACTTTTTTTTTGAAAACCCCATCAATAAAAATTGATACCAAAAATGAATTCTTATTTAAAAAATCAAAATTTAAGTGGGCAAAATATGCAACACCCCTTATATCTGTTTATTCAGATATAAGTAAAAAAGTTTATTCTATTTTAAATAATAATAGATTTCCAATTATATTTTCAGGAGATCATAGTAATGCATATGGAAGCATTTGTGGATTAAAAAAGTTTTTTGTTAAAGAAGAAATAGGAGTTATATGGATAGATGCACATGCTGACCTACATTCTCCCTACACTACACCATCAGGGAATATTCATGGAATGCCGTTAGCAATGGCTTTAAATGAGGATAATTTAAAATTTGAAATTGGAGATGTAGATAAAAAAACTGTAACTGTATGGAACAAATTAAAAAATATAGATAATATATCTCCAAAAATTAAACACTCTAATATTGTTTATATTGGTTTAAGAGATACAGAAAAGGAAGAGGATTATTTAATAAAAAAACATAAAATTAAAGTTTTCAAATCAAGCAATGTAAGAAGAGATGGAGCTAAAAAAATCATAAATGAAATAAAGAATAAAGTTTTAAATAATTGCAATCATATATATATATCATTTGATGTTGACAGTCTTGATTCAGAAAAAGTTAGCTCTGGAACTGGAACACCAATTAAAAATGGCTTACTTATTGATGAATGTAAAATTATATTAAAGGAATTATTAGATTGGAATAAAACTAAATGTTTAGAAATTACTGAAATTAATCCCTTGTTAGATAAAAAAAATAAAATGACAAAAAGTGTTTTTGATATTTTAGAATACATTTTAAATATTTAAATTTGCGAAGTGAAGTATTTTATTAGTTTATTATTACCATTATCAATATTTGCTCAGACGAATTTTATTTCATCAAGTTCCTACGAATCAAATTTCCAATTGGTTCAGAGAGAAATAGCTTCTGCATATAATCCAAAGACAACTACATTTACAGGAAATAAATATTTTTATAAAAAATCAAAACAAGCAACTTTAGAGCTTAATGATAGTGAAGAACCAATAATAGTCTTAACTAATTATAATCTTTTGGATCAAAGCTTTGATATTGTAGGTGAAGAAAATACTTTAAAATTACTTCCGAACAAGATTACTAGAGTTTCGTTTAATGATAGGGTTTTCGTGTCAAAAAATGGTAAATTCTATCAATCAATTGAGGAAAATGATGATTTCTCATTATTAGCTGATACATTTCTTGAAGCTTACATTCCTGAATATCAACCTGGTATTCAAGAAAAACCTGATCCAAGATATAGAAGAAATAACTCAGTATTTTTGTATTATAAAAACAGGTTTACATATATAGAAAGAAGAAAAAACTTTTTAATATCGATGTTTGATAAATCTAAAACAAAAGAAATTAACAGCTTTTACAAAAAAAATAAAATCTCCCCAAGAGACGATAATGAATTAAAGACTTTATTTATTGAATTTTTTGAATTCTTAAATCTATAGATTTAGCAATAATCTTGCTCTTTTACTAATTTCATTCCAATTTGAATCTCTTATCAAATCTTCTGTTGCTATCCAGCTAGCACCTATTCCAATAATATTCTTGTGGTTTAAATACGAACTGATATTAAGATTATTAATACCTCCCATTGCAATAATTTTTAAATCTTTAATCTTATTAGATATAGAATCTAAGTGAGTTACTCCTCCTAATTTTTCAGCATGAAAATATTTTAAATATTTACACCCATTATTTAAAGCAATTTCTATATCAATACTGGTTGAAACACCAGGGATAAAATCAATATTATATTTTTTTGATTGTCTTAAAATATTTCTGTCAGTGTGAGGTGAAAATGCATACTTAATATTCATAGATTTTAAAAAAATTAAGTCATTCTCATTGAGAACAGTACCTACCCCTATATTGAAGTTTAGATTTGATTTCAATATTGATTCAATTGCATTTTTTGAATCAGAGGTTCTTAGTCTAATATCGAGATTAATAATGCCAGAATCATATAAGCATTTTGCAAGATCAAGAGATTTTTTAGAATCTTCAATTGTAAGAACAGCAATTATTTTATTTTTTTTAAGCATTCTTTAAAGATTTATTTTTTCTAAAGACTTCAATTTCACTATCATCAAATAAATTTACATCCCCATGAACTGTATGTGCTAGTGCAAATAAAGAGCTTGAATATGTAACAATTTTTTGACCATCCCATTTTTTTATAAATCCATTAATTGATGCAGCTAGAAAAGTGTCTCCAGCACCAACTCTATCAATTTGATTTACACCATAAATGTCTCCTTTAAAAATTCTATCATTCATAAATAAAATACCAGATAATTTTTTTTCATTTCTAACAGTTAAGCCGATAAAAGGAATTTTAAATTTTTTACAAATAAATTTAATTGCATTTTCAGACTCAAGGAAAAAATTGTTTGTATTTTTTTCTAAAGTAATATTAAATACATGAGATAAAGTAGAGGAATTCGTGAATAAAAGATCAACATATTTTAAAATTTCTAAATTGAAATTCTTACAATCAATTAAAGACCAAAGGTTTTTTCTATAATTAATATCATAAACTATTTTTATCTTCTTTTTTTTTGCAGCCTTAACTAAACTAAAGATATTTTTATAACATATTTTTGACAATGCTGGTGTTATACCCGTTATAATTAAATATGATGAATCTTTTAGTGCGTTTTCAATAAATTCATTTGAAAGATTAAACTTTGAAAAACTAGATCCTTTCCTGTCATATTTAATTTTTGTGTTTTGATTATTTTGTCCAGTTTCAGTATAATAAACACCTAATTTATTATTGTCAACTTTAATATTACAGTTTATATTATTTGACTTTAGGTATTTTATTGCTTTATAGCCAATGTCATTTTTGGGAAATGCTGATATAAATTCACACTTATGACCTTTGCTTGATAAAAAACATAATGAATTAGATTCAGATCCGGCAAAAGTGCCTAAAGAATCATTTTTAATGGTTAAATTATTGATTTGAGAAAACCTTAACATCAACTCACCATAGCCAATAATTTTTTTCATTTTATACTGAATTTCCTAATCCTAAAATAACAGCAGAAATAATCAAAACAAATAATCCAATAAGTAATTTATTAAAAGGTTTTTTAGCGTTTTTCCATTCACCAGCTTTATATGCCCAGTAATTACTAATAATAAGAGATAGACCAAGTAAAATTGGCCATCCTATAACTGGTCCAATCTCGCCTAACAATGCAGCTCCTTGACCATAAACACCTAATGCAGCAAACCAACAAAAACCAGCAATAAATGACCACTTATATGCATTCTTTGAATTACTAAATGAAAATGAACTCCATGAGTTATTTTTAAATAATAAGAATAATGCATAGCCGAAATTCATAATAAATGCACCCCATAATACAACAACCCAGGCTGCTAAACTTGAATTTCTAGCAATAACACCATATTCTTGGGCTTTTTCTGCAATAGGGGCAGCGTTAGCAAATCCTACATTTAAAAGAGATGACAGTAAACCACAAATCACAGCAATTAAAATTCCTTTAACAATATTATTTGAATTATTGTTAGTGCTTATCAATTTATCTCTGTCTATTCCTGCTTTTGCAGTTATTGCTACACCAACTAAGGAAATTACTAAACCTCCAATTATGTATGGAAATGAGGGTTGTGAAGAGGCGTTTTCAATTTGAAACAAAGGGATTAGACTTCCTGCAGATCCAGCAAGCCCCATAACAATACCCATTGTTAATGATAATCCAATATAAGGAACACTTACTCCAAACATAATACCACCAATTCCCCAAAGAAATCCAAATAACATTGCTAAATAAATTGAATCTTTCGGAGAATTTAAAATAATTTCAAAAAGGTTAGGAACAGCTAAGAATGCCCAAATCATTGGAAATAAAATCATAGCAATCAAAACATGTATAACCCACCATGACTCCCAAGACATAGGATTCATATACTTCATTCCCAATCCAAAAGTCCCTTGAAAAAAACTTGCAAAAATTAATAGTAAAAAAGGTAAAAATAGTTCCATAATAAATTATTTAGCAATACTGATTCTTTTTTTGATTAAATAATCTTCTAAAGCCAATTCTGAGCAATCATGACCCACCCCACTTTGTTTAATTCCACCATGTGGAAGATAGATGTCGTACTTAATGCCATTTACATGAATTTCTCCAAAATCAAGCTCATCTACAAACTTATCAATTCTTTTTTTATTTGAAGTAAATAAATATGATGCTAAACCATAATCTGTATTATTTGCCTTTTTTAATACGTCATCGTCATTGTTGAACTTTATAATACTTGCAACAGGTCCAAAAATCTCCATGTGGAAAATTGACATTGACTCATTAACATTAGTAATAATTGTTGGTTCAAACCAATTACCATTCATTAAAGGAATTTCTCCTCCGAATTCTAATTTTCCTCCATTATCAATGGTACTTTTGATTAAATCATTTACTCTTTCTCTTGATGATTTAGAAATTAACGGACCAATCTCAAAATCTAAATTCTTATTATATCCAATTTTTAATTCTCTTGCTTTCTTAATTAAACCATCAACAAATTTCTTGTGGACATTTTCGTGAACAAAAAAACGATTAGCAGCAACACATATTTGTCCACAATTTCCAAATTTTATTGCCGAACCAATATTAATAGCAACTTCAATATCTGCATCTTCAAAAACAATAAATGGAGCATTTCCTCCTAACTCCATACTGTATTTTTTAATTGATGTTGATGAATCAGAAATTACTTTTTTCGCTGTTTCAGTTGAACCAATCATTGTTATAAGACTTGGAATAGTGCTTTTAGACAAAGTTGTAGCAACTTCTTCTGGTTCACCACATACAATATTTATAACTCCTTTAGGAAAATTAATTTGCTTTAAAAGATCGCCTATTATATATAGTGATACTGGAGACAACTCAGAAGGTTTTAATATAATGCTACATCCTGTAGCCAAAGCAGGTCCAATTTTAAAACCGGCATTAAGGAGAGGAAAATTCCATGCTAAATAAGCCACAACTACTCCGATTGGTTTAAAGATAAGTTGATGATTATGAGTGTCATCATTTTCTGCTATTTCTGTTGGTCTTATAAAATCATCAATTATTTCTGCATAATATTCTAGACTATTTGTTATTGACTCAATATCTTCACCAGTAGCAGCATATGGCTTACCCATTTCATACGAAATTGCTTTTCTGAGTAGATTCTCATTTTCTAAAATCTGTTTTCTTAGCTTAAGCATCCATTCTTTCCTTTTACTCAATGGCAACTTAGACCAACTTTTAAACCCATTAGATGCTGATTCTAATGCAATTTTAGAATCCTTATGGTTTCCCCACGAAAGAGATGCAATTTTCTCTCCATTTAATGGACTATATATGTCTTTAGTAATTTTATCAATAGATGATTTTAAATCACCATCAATATACATTTTAAGATTCCCAAAATCCATGTTTAAATTTTAATTTTGTTTAAATATGTTTCATCAACATCAATTCCTAGTCCTGGCTTTATATTAACTGAAATATATCCATCCTTCATAACAATATCATTTTTAATAATATTTTCTCTTATCTTATTTTCAGTTCTATCATACTCAATATATGCATCATCTTGATATAATCTACCAGGAATTGGTTCGAGGTTTGAAATAAAATTAATTGCGGTAAAAAAAGCAATTCCTGAGCCCCATGTGTGAGGAATAATCTTTACCCCCTTTGTTGATGATAATGATGATATTCTTTTAGCCTCTGTTAAACCTCCACAAGAACAAATATCCATTTGTAAAAAATCGATACAGTTTTTATCTAAAAGCTTTTGGAAACCATATCTTAGATATTCACATTCACCTGCAGCAACTGGTATTGATGTTTTTGCTTTAAAATCAGAATATTGATCATAAAACTCGGGGGAAATAGGTTCCTCAAACCATTTAATTTCCATGTTTTCTAATTTTTTAGAAAGTTTTAAAGCTTCATCATATGAGTATGCATGATTAGCATCTATCATTAACTCTACGTCAAAACCAATTGCATCTCTAACTTCTTTTACATTCTTAACATCATCTTCAATATTTAAACCAACTTTCATTTTAATAGATTTAAAGCCATCATTAACATAACCAACAGCTTCTTCACACAAGTCCTTTGTTAATGTTTTTGAATCTGAAAAATAAAGCCCAGTTGCATATGGTCTTATTTTTTCTCTAAAGGATCCACCTAAAAGAGTAGATATCGGAAGTTTATGATACTTACCTTTAATATCCCATAAAGCAACATCAATTGCGCTTATTGCAGAAACAAATACTCCAGATCGCCCGTAATCATGAACTCTTCTAAATAATGTTGACCAGATTAAATCAGATTCAAGAGGATTAAGACCAATTATGTTTTTTTTGATATAATTAATACTTTCCTTAACAACTGGAGCTGGTCCATAAGCTTCACCCCAGCCTACTAATCCATTATCACAAATAATTTTTACAATAGAAATTTTACGATTACTATATTCCCACTGAGAAAAAAAGAACTCTTTTTCTAAATCTTCATTTAATACAAAGGGTATAACTTCAATTATTTTCATAAATATTTAATTAAAAACCTTTCCAAAGTCCTTTAGAGTCACCATTTATGTAATCAATTTTAATTTCTTCAAAATACTTTGGATAAGGATAGGTATATGTGTGATTAGTAGGAAAAATATTGTTTTCTTCTAACAAACCTGCATTATCAAGGAAAGATTTATAAAAAGCATCTGAATAAAAATTATCATCTGGTTGTATTAAAACATCTTTTGGCCAGTGATCTTTTAAAAATAAATTATTTTTAAAAAACACATTTTCAATTTCTAATTTACCACCCGGATCAGGTTTGTATTGGTCACCTAAAACCATTAATGGATCATTTTCGAAGTAAAAAATATTATTAGCAACAAAAACTCCTTTAGAATTCTTATCAACAGCGATTTTCGGTGTTATTTCAGATCCAACATAAATGTAGTTGCCATAAATATATGAGTTAAAAGGGCCATTCCTTTCTCTTCCCCTTCCAATGTATCCACTAAGCCAAAATGTTTTACCCTCTTGAAATGCATTATCTTCTCCTTTTACTCTATATCCATCATTAATACTTACATTATATCTATAGGAACAATTATAATTATTTCCTAAGATTTCTATAAAACCTCCAGCATTATTTCTGCTTAAATTTTTTTCAACAATTATATCATTACAGTTAAAGTCAATGTGACATCCAGCAGAATCCGCTGGTCCATTAGCATTCTGAAATGAATTCTGAGTTATTAAAGCATATGAACTTCCCCATGTCCATAGTCCACTTCCTCTTCCCCATTTTCTAGAGTCATCAGTTGAACCAGTGGAATTAATATCATTATTTTTGGCTAATAAGTTTTTACAACTATTAAAAACCATTCCAGGACCACCAGATTTAAACACTTTATTATTTAAAATTTTTAAATTATTAAATTGATTTTCTCTTTTTCCAATAAATCTGATTGCTGAATGAGAAATATTTTCAAAACTTGAATTTTGAATAATAATATTCTCAAGATTACCATTTTCAGAAAGATTTAAGACCCTAATTCCCCATCCATAGCTTTGTGTCCCATTAGGTGTTCTAACTTCTTTTTTAGCCCTAATGAATCCTGGATCTTCATAAAAAACATCTCTAATTTTTACATTAGAAATATCTAAATTATTATAAACCTCTTGATTTGTGACTAAATATAATACAGCTGTTCTTAAATCAGTTTTTAATTTTTTATGTAAAAATTCATTTGCTCCACCTCCATTTGCTATTATTTCAATATTATTAATATTTATGTTTGATGAGTTTTCAATAAAAACAGCTGCTATTTTAGCCTTTGAATTGATTGTAGGAATTTCAGAATAATCATCAAATAGATAATTTGATATTTCAATTCCGTTTTTATTAATTAAATTAATTGTATTGTAGAAAGTTGACCCATTGGCTAACAATATTTTATCACCCTCTTTAAGATTAATATTGTCTAAAAAATCAAGACTTCTAAGTGGTTTATCCCTTATGCCAATATTTGAATTATCTCCAGATATTGAATTGAAATAATATGTAAAACCTAATTCATTTTTCTCGCCGTATTGAACTTGATTGCATGAAATGCAAAGTAATGTGATTAAAAAAAAAAGAAATTTATTCATCTAATTTCCGTTATATGCACCAATATTTGGCTTAGAGTCACTACTAACTGAATTTCCAAAATAGTCTCTTCCACCATTATTCTGAATATAGTTTTTTACATCATCGCTTCCATTAATTATATAACCTGATCCAATAGCTGGACTAGTAGATTGTAATTTATAATCACTTGCTGTGGTTCCGCCAGGGTTTGACAATAAGGGATTAGAAAACAATTCTGTTCCATTATGTTCATAATCTGATGCTCCATCAATTACAAGGTTACCGAAAAAAAGATTATTTTTCCAATCATTAAGTGTTCCATCATTTCTAGTATTAATTTTTAATTTAGCTTTTTCACTTATATGTATTAGATTATTATATATATAGGTATCCTTTGTATTTGGTCTAATAAAGATCTGTAAATGATCAAAAGGAGCATTGTTGTTAGATGGATTTTCGCTAGGAATAAAAACAGTATTATTATAAATGAAATTTTCTGAAGATCCAATTCTTCTATCATCACTTCCAGCATAATCAGATACCCAAAAAGTATTACCTACATAAGAATTTGTTCGTCCACCATCTCCTATGCTTATATTATACCTATATCCACACATTATATTTTCTCCTAAAATCTCAGCAAAACCACCATAATTGTTTTTACTCAAATTATATTGAATGACAACTCTCTCACATCCCCAATCAATGTGAGCGCCATAGGAATCTTGAGGACCATACACGTCTTCAAATAGATTATTTTGAATTACAGTATCATTACAGGTGTAAGTCCATAAGCTACTTCCTCTATTCCACATTCTACTATCTTTTCCAGATCCTGATCCTTTAAACTCAGAATTTTCAACCACAACATCTTTACATCGAGCTAAAACAATTCCTGATCCACCAGTATCAGTAAACTTGCTGTTTTTAATCAATATATTTCTATGATAAAAATCCTCTTGAGCACCAGACATTCTGTTAACAATATGAATTCCGTAATGACCAGTATTTGAAATATCCATATTCTCAATATTAATACCATCATAGAAGTTTAACACATTATCATCATTTTCAGATTCAAACCTAACGCCATAACCTTTATGATTATTGTCTGAATTAGTTGGTGATGGGAAAATATTTGAAATTTTTAAATCATTTAAGTTTATTTTGCTAATATTACTAGAACCATGTCTTAATACTAGCACTCCAAATCTTTCATTTAATCCTGATCTACTAGATTGATCCATTAATTTTACTGAACCATTGCTGTTTTTGTGTGAAGCTTGATTAGTTAATTCTAAACCAGAAATATTAACATATTCTCTATTTTCAATAAAAACTGCCGCTTGATAACCATCTCCATCTATTAGAGGTTTATTACCACTAGAATAATTTTCTATTACAATTGGCTTATCTGTAGATCCAGAACCTCTCAGCTTAAAATATCCTTTCCAAGTTTCCCCAGATTTAAATTTTATTTTATCACCAGGATTAAATGTTATACTATTAATTTTACCGAGATTTTTAAAAGGTTTATCTTCGCTTTTACCATCATTGTTGTCATTTCCAGAATTAAAGCTAATATAATATGTAGTGTCGCCAGGCGATGTTGATGCATCATAATCGTTAGGGTCAGTACTAGAACCAGAGCCAGAATTATTTCCACCCCCATTATTATTACCTCCTCCGTTATTGTTTCCTCCGCCATTGTTTGAATCACCTGAATCTCCTCCAGAATCTGACGAACATGAAATAACAAAAAATGATATAATTAGTAAAAAAATTTTCTTTTTCATAGTTTAGTAATAATGATGTTTATAAGAGAATATTAAATATAAAGAATTAAAATCATGAAAAGAAATACACTTTTAATCTTAATTGCTTTTTTTTTAACTATAGGCTGTAAAGACCAATATTTAGAAAAACCCAACATATTGTTAATAATGGTAGATGATTTAAATGATTACAATGAAGATTTAATGGGTCATCCTCAAGTAATTTCTCCGAATATCAAAGACTTTGCTAAGACTGCTGTATCATTTAAAAATGCATATTCAAATGACCCAATGTGCGGACCTTCAAGATCAAGTATGTTGTTGGGAGTATATCCTCATAACTCATCAAATTTTTGGCAAAAATCATGGTTACAAAATGAGGTTTTATCAAATACTAAAACCATAATGGAGAAGTTTAAAGAAAATGACTATAATGTTATTGGAAGTGGGAAAATATTACATCATAATAAAAATGATTTGTGGTCAGAGTTTGAACATCAAGCCGACTACAGTCCAATTGCTTATTTAGGAGAATGGGAAAGAGGTAAAAAAGGAATTGCACACCCAAGTGTTCCAAAACCTTATAGAACGATAAAAGAACTTGATGGATTAAATATGGCTGGCGGTGCTATTGATGGTTCATATGGTCCTCTCATTAACTTAGATAGTATTAAGATAGATGGAAAGCAGGTTCGATGGGCTTATGGTCCATCGAGACAAGGAAAAACTTTTAATTATATCGATGAAGATAATAGAGACCTTACACCTGAT
>Ga0209036_1000347_pt1 | contig 19736 bp, 19 predicted proteins | sample MarorgKNORR_S2LV_3_FD_188222 | JGI IMG/M metagenome (GOLD analysis project Ga0209036, IMG submission 188222) | Marine microbial communities from the Southern Atlantic Ocean, analyzing organic carbon cycling - DCM_A/KNORR_S2/LV (SPAdes) (version 2) | ecosystem: Environmental > Aquatic > Marine >... | reverse complement strand
GAAGAAAATCCAAATTATGGTAAAGCATATGTTCTCGAAAGTGATGACTATGTTGAAAAAGCGTTAGCTCTTACAGATGCTTATTCAAATCTAGACAAAGAAACTTTTACTTCATTAATACATGAAAGAATGCTTCCATTTGCAGACCAAATGGATGATCAAGAATCATATTCTTGGAAACCATGGTCAATGATTCCATTGAGAAGAGTCGATGATAATGGAGCATTTGTTGTTTCTTGGTCTTATGATGAATCCGTGCAAGATAACGGATCAAAATCAGCTACACACTACATTGACGTTTTAAGATTTAATGATGAAGATGGAGGAAAGCTATCAGGAATGTGGAGTACTTACAGACCTGACCCTGAAAATAGTGAATATGGATTAGCTGAAGGTGGAAAGTTTGTTGGAAGAAATCCAGAAAATGAATGGTCTGGAAGACCTTTTGTTTTCTCAAATAGAGGTGAGGTTGAAAAACTGGAATCTATGTTAGCTTTAATGAACGATATGGATACAGATGGTGCTTTAGAATATTTTACTAACCCATTTACTTTCAATGATTCAGAATTTACCCACGAGAATCTTAAAGATCTTATTGCAGGAAGGAAATCGCAAAATTGGGATGCTTGGGCGATGATTCCAATTAAAATTAAAGATACCGATCCACAGTCTGGTTTGATTGTTTGGGCAACTGCAAGAGTTGAAACTAATGAAGGGGATGTTTGGGAAGCTGATGTTTCAGAAACATACTTTTTTGATTTAGATGGTAAAATTAGCTCTGTAACACAGTATGCTAAACCACTATCATCAACTGAAGATTCAGAAGAATAAATATCATAAAATCTTTTTGTTGGGCATAATTTTTGCCCAACAAAAAGAATTATTATCTTAAATTAAACTACAGTTATGAAAAATAAATTAATCATATTAGTACTAATTTTAATTACACTAGGAGTTTTCTACATGAGTATACCACCACAAGAAAGAGTTGCAGTTATATCTACAAAACATGGAGATATGGTTGTGGAGTTTTATCCTGATGTTGCACCAATGCACGTTGAAAGTTTTATTTCTTTAGTAGAAGAAGAATATTTTAATGGAACTACTTTTCATCGAGTAATCCCTGGATTTGTAATTCAAGGCGGAGATCCAAATTCTAAGCTAGATAACAGAGCTTTGCATGGAACTGGAGGTAGAGCAGGAAAGTTTTTCGGACTTGGAGATGAAAATGATCCAAATTCTTGGTTAATTCCAGCTGAATTCAACGATATTCCTCATACTAAAGGGATTTTATCTATGGCAAGAACAAATGATCCAAATAGTGCATCTAGTCAATTTTTTGTTTGTCATGATAATGCACCGTTTCTTGACAAAAACTATACTGTTTTCGGTAAAGTTATCGAAGGTCAAGAGGTGATAGATTTAATTGTTAATTCTGAAAAAGATATGAATGATAATCCTATAGAAAAAATTGAAATGACAGTTATCATGAAAAATAAAAGCGAAGTTATCCAAGATTAATTTGAATTATATTGAGGATTTGGGGGAAAAATGAAATATAATTCTTTTCAAACACCGAAAAGAAGATTACTAGGGGCTGGACCTACAAACTTATACCCAGAGATTTCAGAAGCTTTAACAAGACCTGAAGTAGGACACTTAGATCCAAAATTTGTTGAAATGATGGACGAAGTAAAGTCTATGCTTAGGTATTTATTTCAAACCAAAAATGAATTTACTATTGCTATTTCTGCTCCTGGAAGCGCAGGTATGGAAGCAAGTTTTGTAAATCTTGTTGAGCCCGGAGATAAGGTAATTGTTTGTGTTAATGGTCTTTTTGGCGGAAGAATGGTTGAGAATGTTGAAAGAATTGGTGGAAAGGCTATTGTGGTTGACGATGAATGGGGTACACCAGTTTCTTTAGACAAGCTTGAGGATGCATTAAAAAAGAATCCTGATACTAGCGTAGTTGCCTTTGTTCATGCTGAAACATCAACTGGTGTTAGAAGTGATGCTAAAGAGATAGCTGAAATATCAAAAAAATATGGTTGTTTGGTGATTGCAGATACTGTGACATCTTTTACAGGCATTCCAGTTCTAACAGATGAATGGGGCTTGGATGCGGTTTATTCTGGCAGTCAAAAGTGTTTGTCTTGTGTCCCTGGATTATCTCCACTAACGTTTTCTGATAAAGCAATTGAAAAAATAAAAAATAGAAGCACTAGGATTCAAAGCTGGTTCTTGGATCAAACTTTAGTTTTAGATTATTGGAGCGGAAAAGGAAAGAGGAGCTACCATCATACAGCTCCAATCAACTCAATATTTGCTCTTCATGAAGCTTTAAAGCTAGCATGTGATGAAACCCTTGAAAATTTATGGAAAAGGCATTCTGATGCACATTTTAGATTAAAAGAAGGTCTTGATTTGATGTCCTTTGATTTTGTAGTACAAAAAGAATATAGATTACCACAAATGAATTCTATTCATATTCCGGATGGATATGATGATTTAGAAATTAGAACAAAATTACTGAATGACTTTAATTTAGAAATTGGAGCAGGCTTAGGAAAATTTTCTGGTAAAATATGGAGAATTGGTTTAATGGGACACAATGCTAGAAAAGATAGTGTTGATTACTGTCTCGATGCTCTAAAACATGTTTTAAATAAATAATTCAGAATTATCACCCAAAATTTCTTTTGCAGTATCGTAGCCAATTTCAATCAATTCATTAGCTTTATGAAAATCCCAGCCATAAAACTCATCAATTGGAGGCTCAATTAAGACATCTGGTTCGTTATTTTTAAAACTAAGATGAGTAACATTATTTAGCACGATTTTAGCTGACCTATCGACGATATCAACAATATTGTATTTATCATCACGTTTTTTCGAAGTTTGAAGTCCATATAGGTTTACAGCTATTGTCTTATCAGAGCCCATATCTATTACAGATTGCAATGGTACCGGATCAATTAATCCACCATCGACACATAGATTATCATTTACGTAAGTTGGTGTAAGTACTCCTGGAATAGCAATACTTGCTTTGATAGCATTAATTAAATCTCCTGCTTTAGATTCAATTTTTTTATTATTTACTATATCTGTTGCAATTGTTGTTAAGGGAATATTTAGCTCTTCAAATGTTCTAATATCCGTAATCTCCTTGAAAATTTTTACAACCTCATTACCATTCATAATTGATAGTTTAGGGAAAATAGGATCAAGCTTAAAAAGTACATCTTTCATAAAACTCTTTCTCGCCCTTACTTCCTGCTCAAACGTCTTAAGGTTTCCAGATGAATATAAAGCTCCAATAAATGACCCAATACTCGTTCCAGAGATGTAAGATATTGGAATTTCTAAATCATCAATGGCATTGAGAACTCCAATATGAGCGTAACCTCTTGCAGCACCGCCTCCTAAAGCTATCCCAATTTTATAATTTTTTTTCATAATAATTATTATTATACTAGTTGAAATTATTACCCAACAAACAAATAAGGAATATTTACTATGTATTTTAGACTTTTATTTTTTTACATTTTCATCATTATGGCTTGCAATACAAATGAATCACCTGATAAGGCAGCAGTAGCTTCTAAAAATACTGCAGTACCATTAAGATCAGAAATTGATGACATATATAAATGGGATATGTCTGCAGTTTATGCTTCAGAAGAGGCATGGGAAGAAGACTTAAGTCGTGTAAAGGAGCTTTACCCAGGTCTTGCAAACTTTAAAGGAAAACTTTTGTCATCCCCCGAAGTTTTAATTGAGGCCATAGAATTAAGAAATAAAGTCAACCAAACGCTGTGGAAGTTATATCATTATGCCTCAAATTCCTCAAACGCTGATGTGAGAAATGAAAAATACCAAGAAATGGTTCAAAGAGTCATAAATACATCTGTTAAAATTGGCGAGACTACAGCTTATTTTACCCCTGAAATAATTGAAAGTGACTATAGCGTTTTAGAAGGATTTATGGTTCAGAATGAATATTTAAGAACTTATGAAAAACAATTCAAAGATTTATTTATTTCAAAACCACATATTTTATCTGAAAAAGAAGAAAGATTGCTTACAATGGCAGGTAAAATTACTGGCGTTGCTAATGATGCTTACGATATTATGAGAGCAACAGATTTTGTATGGCCCACTTTTGAAGACGAAAATGGAAATAAACTTACAATGTCGCAAGGGAGATATGGAAAGTATACTAAGTCAACCGATAGAAGAGTTAGAGAAGATATGTATGAAGCATTATATGTACCATTTCAAGGCAACATAAATACTATGTCTGTTTTAATGAAAGGTAACGTTGAAGGGCATATTTTTTATGCTGATGCAAGAGGATATGATAGTTCTCTGGAGGCTAAATTAAAAGGAGATGGAATATCAACTGACGTTTATAAAAATTTGGTAAACAGTGTAAATGATAATTTGCAACCACTTCACAGATGGGCCGAAATGAAGGCTAAGTACTTAGGCGTTGAAAAAATTAAACCATTTGATACTTATGCACCTTTAGCTGACTCTACAATTGTTTATACTTATGAAGAAGCTCAAGAGATGATTCTAGAAGCTTTGGATCCTTTATTAAGTTCAAATGAAGGAGATCTCAGAAACTTCACAGAAAAAATGTATAATGAAAATTTAATTGATGTTTTCGAGAGTCAAGGAAAGCAAAGTGGAGCATATATGTCTTCAACTTGGGGTTTACCTCCAAGAATTAAGCTTAATTTTTCAGGAACACTTGATGATATTTTTACTTTAGCGCACGAATTGGGACATGCTTACCATTCATACCTTAGTCAAAAAAATCAGCCTTACGCAACCTACAGATATACAACTTTTAATGCTGAGGCAGCAGCTATTGCAACAGAGGCATTGCTAATGGATTATTTGTTAGCAAATGCAAAAAATGAAGATGAAAAAGCTTTTTTAATTCAAAATTACATCCAGAGTATTGGATCTACATATTATAGACAAACACGTTTCGCAGAATTTGAGCTATTGATTCATGAAGCTGCAGAAAATGGACAAATTCTTACAGAAGATTTTCTTACAGAATCTTTTGGAGAAATGTATAGTAGGTATTGGGGTCCTTATATGGAAATTACAGAGGAAGAAGCCTATTCTTGGTCTCGAATTCCTCATTTCTATTACAATTATTATGTTTATACCTATGCTACATCTTTTGCTGCAGCTGAAAAAATAGCTGAAAATGTTCGAAACGAAGGACAGCCAGCTATTGATGATTTTATAACTTATCTATCAACCGGTAGCGCAGATTATCCTGTTGAGTTGCTTAAAATAGCAGGCGCTGATATGACTACAAGCGAACCGTTTGAAGCTGTATCAAGAAAAATGAATTATTTAATGGATGAGCTTGAAAAAATTCTGGAAGTAAAATCTTTAAAAGACGTTGAGCTTTAGAAAAAAAATCAGACAAATTCATTTTTGGATTTCTCCAATTGTAATCATTCCGATTATAATTATGGTTGCTAGCGGAATATTGTTACAATTGAAGAAACAGTCAAATTGGATTCAGCCAAATGTTGAAATTACCTCTTCAAGTAAGCCTATTATGCTTCAATCTTATCTCGAGGCAGTCTCAACTGTTAAAGAAGCTAATATTTCATCTTGGGATGATATTGAAAGAATTGACATAAGACCTAGCAAAGGTATAGCCAAAATTAAATCGAAAAATAATTGGGAAATTCAAATTGATATTGAAACCTCGGAGATATATGCTACGAACTATAGAAGGTCCGATATTATTGAATCAATTCACGATGGTTCTTTTTTTAGTGAAGTAGTTAAGTATGGATGGTTCCTACCTTCGGGAATTTTACTTTTGATATTAAGTTTAACAGGTATTTATATGTTTTTTATACCTATATTGGCAAAAAGAAAAAGAAATAAATGACAAAGCTACTATATCTATTATTTTTTACGGTTATTTTTAGTCAGGAGCCATTAAAAGATACCACTCAAAACATTTCAATTGTTTCAACAACTAATGTTTATTCTGAGTTTTATGATTGTGGATGTCCAAAAAATCCACTTGGAGGTTTAGCTAGAAAAAAATTCTTCCTTAATAATATGATGGCAGGAAGAGAATCCTTTTTAGTTGATGCCGGAAATGCTCTTTTTGATAGTAATCAAATAAATCCAGATAACCTTTCTATTAAAGACAAAAGATTTAAAGCTAGAAATTTTGTTAAAGCTTTAGAATTTTTAGGACAAGATGTAGTAAATATTGGTTCGAATGATTTTAAAGGTGGTGTTGATTTTTTAATTGATATTACTAAAGATTCTTCAGTTAATTTTATTTCTGCAAACCTGTATGATAAATCTAAAAATAGTTTATTATTTAAACCTTATCATATTCTTGAAAAGGATGGAGCTAAAATAGCTTTCATTGGCTTAAGTCAGTCTGCAAGATCAAATTCTATTCTAAATAAGAATTTTATTGAAGAGGGGAATAAGTATATTTCTGAATTAAAGCCATCTGTTGATATTATTGTTTTGCTTGTCAATGTTCTTGATGAAAATTTAATTGATTTATCCAAGTCTTTTGAAAAAGCAGATTACATTTTCTTAAGCGGTACTACTAAAAGAACTGAACCTAGAACAAAACAGTCTGATAGTGGAGCTCTTATTTATGGTGGAGGTATACAAGGTAAACATTTAAGTATCTTAGATATTAGAATAAAAGCCTCAAATGAAGTCATAAATGATGTCTCTGCGCCATTTAATCGCCTTCAGGAGATAGATTATCGTCTAAATCGATTACAGGCTAAAAATCCATCAATTCCGCTAGAAGAACTATATGCTAATCAACCCAATGTACTAGACTTGATAAAAAAATATCAAAAAGAGGCTACCGAGCTTGGTATTTCCTTAGCGGGTTTCAGCAATAGAAGTATTTTCTTTAGCGTACCACTTTCCCCGACCATACCGGACGACAAGGAAGTTGCTGCCTTTATTCAAGACGTTGCTGATAAAGCAGATTTTTCTCTTAAAAACTAACTTTATCTTTTTTCTTTATTATAATTTAAAATTGTTTTATTATGACATGTTATGCGAGTGTAGCTCAGCTGGTAGAGCACAACCTTGCCAAGGTTGGGGTCGCGCGTTCGAATCGCGTCACTCGCTCAATTTTTAGTCCATTCAAGGAAAGAATCAATTATCCTCCTATGGACTTCCATTGAGCTTCTTCTTAATTCTTTGTTCCTAAGAGCGTAATACCATGCTAGAATCTTAATATCTATATGTTTAATCATGATACCAGATCCATATCTTTCTGATATGGTTTTATTAAATTTGTTGAGGTGATATAATATTAATTTTTTAGAATTTTGCTTCAAGGACTTATTTTTTGATAATTTGAACTTGATAAAGGTTTCAATAGCTGTTTTTAAATTCATTTCTTTTTTACCACCTTCTTTTGCTTTAAACATTCTATCCAATTCTTTTTTCTGTTTTTTGCAATCATCCCATGAAAGGGAAGGGCTAAGCTTTCCAATGGTAATATTGAAATATCTTTTTTTATTTTTTAATGGATCAAATGCATAAGTTGAATACATAACATATCCATCTTCTTTACCATTTCTTTTTCGTTTATATATACTACTCATAATTAAAAATTATTCTTAATTTAGTACTAATATAAACAATATAATAATATAACACACATTAATTATACACACTTTGTTAATAACTTTTTAAAGTTAACAATATTTTAGTTTACAGTTATCGTGTATTATATTAAAAACTTTTTTTTATGAATGAAAAAATTGAAATAATTAGTAATAATCGTAAAGCATTTTATAGCTATACAATTATTGATAAGTACGAATCTGGAATGATTCTTTTAGGTAGTGAAGTTAAAAGTTTAAGGGAAAAAAAACTTAATCTTAAAGACAGTTTCATAACTTTAAAAAAGAATCGTTTTTACCTAGTAAGCGCTCATATTAGTCCTTATTCTCATACTGGAATAAAGGGGCATGCGCCGACAAGAGATAGAGAGCTTCTTCTTAATAAAAAAGAAATAATTAAGCTAAAGAATGTTGTTGCTCAGAAAGGTCTTACTATTGTACCTTTAAAAGCATACTTTAAGAGAGGAATAGCAAAGATTGAATTTGCTACCGCTCGAGGAAAAAAAATGTATCAAAAGAAAGAATCTTTGAAAATAAAAGATCTTGATAGAGAGGCAAAAAGAGAAATGAGAGATAGATAATGGCTTTTTTACCTGTAGACGAACAATTAGAATTAATCTCCAGGGGTACCGAAGAGGTTATCCCTCTAAATGATTTAAGAAAAAAGCTTGAGAAATCAATCTCAGACAATAAGCCTTTGACTGTAAAACTTGGTTGCGATCCAAGTAGACCAGACCTTCATATTGGGCATGGAGTAGTACTACAAAAATTACGAGATTTTCAAGATTTAGGCCATCAAGCAGTATTAGTTATTGGTGACTTTACAGCTATGATTGGAGACCCTTCAGATCGAAATAAAACACGTCCACAATTAACTTTAGATGAAGCAAAAGCTAATGCTGAGTCATATATTAAACAATCTAAAGTAATACTTGATGTAAATAATCTTAAAGTTATATTTAACAGCACTTGGCTAAACAAAATGAACTTTGAAGAAGTAATTAAATTGAGTAGTAAATATACAGTTGCTCGCATGATTGAGAGAGATGATTTTACAAAAAGATTCGAATCGGAAGTTCCTATTTCAATGCATGAATTTTTATATCCTTTAGCCCAAGCAATGGATTCTGTAGAAATTAATGCTGATGTTGAGCTAGGAGGTACTGATCAAAAATTCAATTTACTTGTTGGTAGGGATATTCAAAGAGAGTATGGACAAGATCCTCAGTCAATAATTACACTTCCTTTGCTTGAAGGCACAGATGGAGTTGAAAAGATGTCAAAGTCATATGATAATTATATTGCATTAGATGATTCTCCTGAAGATATGTATGGTAAAATCATGTCGATCAACGATTCAATGATTTTAAAATATTATAAACTTGCCGTTTTTGCTGACAGAGAAAAAATTAAAGAGGTTAAACTGCTTCTTAAAGATAGTTCAAATAATCCTCGCGATATTAAAAGAAGCTTAGCTAGAGATTTAGTTAAAAAATATTATTCGGAAGATAAAGTTGATTTAGCGCAAAGTTCTTTTGATCAAATATTTGTCAAAAGAGATAATCCTGAGAATATGCCAAGCTGTAAAATAGACACTGATATAGGATTGCTTGAACTTCTTTCAGAGCATGATTTGATATCAAGTAAAGGGGAAGGAAAGAGGTTAATTTCTCAGAATGCTGTAAAAATTAATGGCGAAGTATGCAATGATGCTAATTTTATCATTTCCTCATCAGAAAAAGAATTTATAATTAAAGTTGGTAAGAGAAGATTCCTTAAGGTTGTTTCATAGTTATTATTTTTTTGTTACTCAATTAAAATAAATCATATAAATTCAGAAGTTTATTATTTAATGATTTGGAAAATTTATGTCTGATAAAACTGTAAAAATTACTGATGAGAACTTCGAAGAGCTTGTAATTAATTCTGATAAGCTTGTTATTGTTGATTTTTGGGCTGAATGGTGCGGTCCTTGTAAAGCTATAGCACCTATTTTAGATAAAATTTGCGACCAATTTGGCGATAAAGTACTTGTAGGTAAGGTAAACGTCGATGAAGTCAAGCAAACGCCTGTAAAATTCGGTATAAGAAGTATTCCAACTCTCCTTTTTTTTAGCAATGGTGAAATTGTTAAGCAGGAAGTAGGTTTACAGTCAGAACAGACATTGATTGATAATGTTAACCAAATCGTTAGTTAACAATATTAATTTAATGACAGATAAAACTATTCATAAGACAATCATTATTGGTTCAGGTCCTGCTGGACTAACTTCGGCAATCTATGCTGGAAGAGCAAATTTAAAACCCATAGTTTTTGAAGGAAATCAACCTGGAGGTCAGTTGACAATTACTACAGATGTCGAAAACTACCCAGGTTTTCCAAAAGGTGTTATGGGTCCTGAAATGATGGACTTATTCAGAGATCAAGCAAAGAAATTTGGAGCTGAATGTTTTTTTAAGCATGTTACCAAAGTAGATTTTAGCTCTAAACCTTATAAAGTTTATGTTGGAGATGAAGAATTTCTATCAGAGACTATTATTATTTCTACTGGAGCTTCTGCTCGAATGCTTGGTCTTAAAGAGGAAGATGAGTTAATGGGCTATGGAATTAGTACCTGTGCAACATGTGATGGATATTTTTTTAAGGATAAAAATATTACTGTTGTTGGAGGTGGTGATTCAGCTATGGAAGAAGCATCATTCCTTACAAAATTTGCAAAAAAAGTAACTATTATTCATAGAAGTGAAATGTTTAGAGCTTCTAAAATCATGTTAGATAGAGCAAAAAATAACCCTCTTATTGAGATATTGGTCAATAAAAGTATTAAATCTATTAACGGTACGCAAAAGGATGGTGTTTCAAGCATTGTTCTGACAGATACTATTTCAGGACAAGAATCTACTTTTGATTGCGAAGGGGTATTTTATGGCATTGGTCATAACCCAAATACAGATCTTTTTAAAGGAATAATTGATTTAGACGATAATGGTTATATTTTAACAAAACCTGATTCTACTTTAACTAATATTCCAGGAGTTTTTGCATGTGGAGATGTTCAAGACGATCATTACAGACAAGCTATTACTGCTGCAGGCTCTGGTTGCATGGCTGCTATAGATGCTGAGAAATATTTAGAAGAATAATATTATTGAATAGTTTTGCTGTCCTTTTTTGGAGGATACAATGGAACTTAAACAAATATATGATGTGAAGAACCTTAAATTAAGGTTCAAAAATAAGAAGGCTTTAGAGATAAAAACTCTAAAGTTTCATAATGGCCTAATCTATGGTATTTGTGGTAATTTTGGGTCTGGAAAGACTTCTTTATTGAAAGTCTTAGCTGGAGAGATAAAAGAATCAAGCGGTACAGTTCTTTACCAGGGTAATGAGTTTAAAAAAGGTTTTTTCGGTAAAATTAAAAAACATAAAGATATCCAATATCTCGATGTTCATTCAGTAAATGCTTCGTTAACAGTTGAACAGTTAATTAAGAAAAAATTTCCAAAAAAAACCCAGCAAATAAAGTCTCAACATTTCACTAGTTTTCAGATGGAAGCAGTTTGGAAAACACCTATAAATCTTATTTCAGATGGAGAAAGACATTGGCTTAAGACTATTATAGGAGTTGAAAAGGACCCAAGGGTTTTATTAATTGATGATTATGGATTGTCAATGGACCCAAGAACTGAGATAATGCTTAGAAAAAAGATTGTTAAAATGAATAATATTCTTGGAACAACAGTATTGCTGTCATCCAGTAGTGATTATTTTTTGAAACAATTTGCTAGTGTAATAATTTATTTAGACAATGGACATGTTTCAAAAATTAGAAAAGGTTTTAAGAAAAATTCATTTAATAAGAAAAAATAAACTTTTTTTTATTCAGCTGATTTTTTTCTTAGATGTAATTCATGCACAAATAGATCAAAGATTTGATTTGTTCGATTGGGAAATCATTAGACAAAATGAATCTATTAATTCTATTTCTGAAGGATATCAATATATTTTCTTTGCTACTGATGCAAATGGTATTTTGAGATTTAATAAATTTTCTAGAAAGTTTGAACCAAATCTCTATCTTGGCCAGGGAATTAATTCAAATAAAATCAAACACATTTATTTTGACAAAAATACAGGAATATTATGGCTTGCAGGTAATAAGGGCTTAGAATTTTCTAATTCTCGTCAAGGAAACTGGAATAATATTGATTTTAAAAGGATATCCATCAATTCTGTAAGGAGTATCGATGATATAGGGTCTTCAAGAAGTTTTCTGTGGATTAAAACTATTTCAAATTACATTAAACTAGATCATGTTAGTGGATCTTTCCTGGGCATTTTTACATATCCAGATGAAAAAAATATTGATTGGGGAGATGTTAATTTTAATAATAGATATTCTTTGAAAGATTTTTCATTTGAAGATTATTTTGTGGAAGAGGCATGGCTGTTAGGAAATGATTCTGCTTCTGATAATAATGGAATTTTTCATAAATATAATTCTTATTTAAAGACGAAAGATGGATATAGCTGGATTGGATTGTCAAATGGACAATTACTATTTATAGATGATTTTAGTAAAACTATAAGCCCTCAAACTGTTGGAGTAAGAGTATCAGTTCCATTGACACTTTCAATTAAGAACAAAATATGGATAGGTGGAGTAAATAATAGTCAATTTAGTTCAATATCATCCATTGAAAATGGATTCGATGATATTGAAAATTTTGTAGAGAATAACTATTCTGGATTTTCTGATTCAGATTTTTATTCTAGTGCTATTGTCGATGATGAGTTGTGGTTTGGTTCTAATGGAAAGGTAGTAGTGTACAATATTAGGAGTGATTTTTTTAGAACTCTTGGCTATGAAAAGGGAATTCCAATTAAGAGAATTGAATTTATAGAATCCATTGATCAAAAAGTTTACATTGCTTCTTCAAATGATTTGATTGTTATAGATAGTAAAAGTAAAAAAATTGTTAATTCTCCGCTTTCAGATTTAATAAAAAAAAATAATTTATTTATAAATTATTTAGATGTTATTGAAGACAAGCTTTACTTATCGCTTAATGGGAGAGTTTATTTGTTAGATAGCCAAGAAAACATAAATATTGAAAAATTCGAATTTTTATTCGATGAGGGTTATAGAATAGATGAAATTTATGGCGATGGCGAATCTTTATTTTTCTCTTCCAACGTAGGAATTTATAGTAATCAGGAAAGCAGATTAATTCCTTCAAGCATATATTTTAATTACATGGTTAATGATGCGCTACAAATTGATAATAATCTATACATTGGAACATCTGGAGGTTTAGCCATTTATGATATTAAAGAAAAGCAATTAAACAATTTCTATGATTTTCCTTTTATAAGAAATATCTTTAAAGTGGAACAAGTAGACGAATTTTTGGTTTTACTTACAAACACTGGTTTAATTAAATTAAGGCTATCTTTATGAATAAAAACATCTTGATAATCCTCTTTGCTTCAATAATTGGAGCGCAGGGAATCAATTCAAACATTAATTCGTATAAAACCAATGTTATTTTAAGGCCGTCTGATGAAAATATTGAAGTAATTGCTTTTGTTGAGATTTTTAATAGAAACCTCCAATTTTTAAAGAAAGATATTTACTTTGAATCTGCGTATGATCTTAGTATTTCTTTGATATCAAAAGATGGAAGCAAGATAGATGAGCAGTCCTTTTCAGAATCCATTATTGTAGAAAATTTTTCTAAGACTGTATCAAGAGCCAATCCTAAATTAATTGTTGCTTCATTTAACATTCCTCTTCAAGAATTCAATGTAAATTTTTCATTAAAAGATATGGATACAAAACTAATTGGTAAGAAGCAGAAAAAGTATTCAAAAAAAGATCTCCCTTCTGGAAAGTATTCCAAAATCTTTGATCCAATATTTGTTAAAAACAAAAAAGGAAGTTGGGAATTTGGGATAGATAAGTATCCAATTAACATTAAAAAGGTTGAAGTTAAAGATAACACTTTAGAATTTTATCAGTATTTTATCTTAGAAGAGGGAGATTATGCTCTAGATATTTCGCTTATTTCTGATAAAGAAATAGTTTGGAATAAGTTTTTTGAAGATGAAACAAATAAGAATTATGATTATAAGCTTCTTCAAATTCCCATAAAAAATATTGATACATCAGATTTAAGGGTTAAGGTTCAAGTCTCTCAACAAGGTAATGTTTCATCTAAATCTTTCCCAATTGAGCTCAAAAATGATTATTTAATGCTTTCTTCGGTAAAAAATGTTTCTTCAGCTTTAGACCAAATGAATTACATTCTCACGACAGAAGAAAGAAAAGAATTAAGAGGTTTAAAAGCTTCTGAAAAAGAAAATTTTTTTAAAAAAGTTTGGGCAAAAAGAGATCCCGATGTAACAACAAAAGAAAATGAACTTATGCTTGAATACTATAGAAGAGTCGCTTTCGCTGAAGAGAATTTTTCAAGAGGAACTTCTGGAGGATGGAGGTCTGATATGGGTATGATTTACATTCTTTTTGGAAGACCAGATGATATTTCAAGATCCTTAAACCCTCAGCAGAGCTATAATTATGAAACGTGGTACTATTATAAAATAAATGAAGAATTTTCGTTTGTAGATGACTTTGGTTTTGGAGATTACAGGCTTAGATCACCTTTTATGTATTAAAATTATGGATGATAAAAATAAAAAAATTTCAGATATAATTGGCAAGTATAAATCATCTTTTTCTAGTGATGATTTATCTAATTTAGAGTCTCTGCTTTCTGATGACTTAAAAAAGAGCAAAAAATACTCACTTTTTACAGATGGTGCCTGCGAGTTTGATGATAAATATAAGCCAATCAATGCAGGTATTGGAGGCGTGATTAAGCTTGAAGATAAAAACCTTTTCTCTTTTTCTGAAAACATTGGTGTAAAAACAAATAATGAAGCAGAATATTTAGCATTAATTGCGGGAATAAATCTCTGTATTGAGAATCAAATTTCTAATATATCAATTTTCGCGGATAGCGAACTAGTTGTTAAGCAAATTAACGGGGATTATAAGGTGAAAAATGATAGGATGTCTGCTTTACATAAAAAAACTCATGAATTACTTTCAAAACTCAATTCTTGGGAGATTAAGCATGTATTAAGAGAGTTGAATGTTGAAGCCGATGAATTAAGTAAGCAAGGATTGGCTAAATAAAAAAATAATGTTTAATGTTAAATATTTCATAAATTATGAGCTATGAGTTTCTTTGGATCAATTAAAAATTCAATTTCTAATAACTTAAACTGGGTTAGTGGAGATATTGCTATAGATCTTGGCACTGCTAATACTCTTATTTGGTTGTCTGGAAAAGGAATTATAATCAATGAACCTTCAATTATTGCTAGAAATAGTAAAACTCAAGCATTATTAGCTGTTGGTGACGATGCTAAGCTGATGCAGGGTAAGACGCATGAAGGTATCGAAATTATTAGGCCACTAAGGGACGGAGTGATATCTGACTTTACTGCAGTAGATGAAATGTTGCAGGGCTTTATTAGGAAGGTAAATTTAAATAGAATTACTAGACCTAGAATGGTCATTTGTGTGCCATCAGGCTGCACAGAAGTTGAAAGAAGAGCTGTTAGAGATTCTGGAGAAAAACAAGCAGCAAGAGAAGTATTTCTAGTCGATGAGCCAGTAGCAGCAGCTATTGGAATTGACCTTGATATTAGTAAGCCTATCGGAAATGTGATTGTAGACATTGGTGGTGGAACAACAGAAGTTGCAGTTATTTCTTTAAATGGGGTTGTAACTAAAAAAGCTATCAAAGTTGCTGGCGACGTTATGGATCATGATATTCAGAATTGGTTTAGAAATAATCATAGGCTCGAGATTGGAGATAGAACTGCTGAGCAAATTAAAATTGCTGTTGGTTCTGCAATGAGATCAAGATCAAAAAATATTTTAGTCAAAGGTAGAGACTTAGTTTCTGGGATACCTAAAACAATTGATGTCAGATCAGATGAAATTAGACAGGCATTAAAAGATTCAGTAAAAAGAATTTTAGAGGTAGTTAAAGATGCGCTTGAATCTACTCCTCCTGAACTTTCTTCTGATATAATTGATAGAGGAATTTTAGTTGCTGGGGGAGGTGCTCAATTGAGAGGACTTGATCAAGTCATCAGAGAAAAAACTAATGTACCATGCAATGTCGTTGAAGAACCACACCTAGCCATTGTAAAGGGATGTGGTAAAATTATTGAAGACTTGGAAAAATATAAGCATGTTCTTATTTAAGCATGTCAAGATTTCAATTAATTTTTAAAACTTACCAAGAAAAAATAACCTTAACTTTTTGTATTATTTTCTCTTTATGTCTTATTTTTAATAATGATTCTGATTTTATAAAAAATTCTAAAATAAATTCTCTAGATACTTTTTCATTTCTTTATCAGCCATTTAATTGGTTAGACAATCAACTTTTCTTAAATAAAAAATTAGAAGTTCTTTCTTCTGAAAATTTACGTTTAAGTCTTGAAAATCAAGTTTTAAAAGTTCACGAGACTGAAAATATTAGGTATAGGGAATTTTTGAACTTTAAAAAAAGAGATGATATAAATTTTATAGGTGCAGATGTAATTTCAAAAGGTGTTTCAGCAAATATGTCATCTTTGATCATTAATCGCGGACTTAACGATGGAGTTGCAGAAAATTTCTCAGTGCTTTCTTCAAAAGGGGTTATTGGTAAAATTACTTCAGTATCTGAATCATCATCAGAAGTGCAGTTAATTAGCGATGTGAACTTCAGACTTAGTGTAAAAATTGTTCCAGATGAAGTAGAAGGTATATTAAGATGGATTGGAGATGATATTTGTGAAATTGCTGAACTAAAAAAGATATCTGACATAGAGATTGGTGATATTGTTTTAACATCCAACTTAAGTATTTTTTTTCAACCTAATCTTCCGGTCGGTGAAGTGATTAGTATTTTTGAAAAGTCCGACAGCTCTGATAGAGTCGTTAAGATTAAGCTTTTTTCTGATCTGTCAACTGTAAATCAATTATTTGTACTGCTTGATGAGGTTGAAAATTGAGTTTTTATATTAAATACTTTCCAGTAGCTGTTGTACTTCAATTAATATTTTCTGAGCTATTAACATTCAATGGATATCAAGCAAATATTATGTTGTTATATGTTATACTTTGTTCAATGCCGCTCGGTAATACTTCACAATCTACCTTTTATGGCTTTTTAGTAGGTTTATTTACTGATTTTGTACTGTTTAGTGGAATATATGTTGGTGCATCTAGTTTAGTTTTTTCTGTTTGTGCATTTTGGGCTTCAAAGATAAGTTTTAATTTTGCATTTAGAAACTTTGATATTTATTGGATTTCTTTTGTGCATCTAGGAGTTTTTATATATTCATTATTTAGGTATGACTTCTTCTTTTTCAATGACTTTTTCCTTTTCTTAAGCAATTGGTTTTTTGTTACATATTTCACATGCTTTGTTGGATTTATTTTAATTTCTCTATTTTCTTTGAAGGAAAAAATCCTAAATGCTTAAAATTGAAAACAAAGCAGATATTTTTCACTATAGAACCCTTTTATTCGTTTTAAGTCTTTCAATGATAACCCTTCTATCAAGATATTTTTATTTACAAGTTGTAGATTACGATAGATATTTTTCGAAATCTCAAGTAAATAGTGTTAAGGCTCAAGCAACTTATGCTCCTAGAGGACTTATTTTAGATAGAAATGGAGTTGTCCTTGTTGAAAATTACCCAACTTATATTTTAACAGTAACTCCGTATGAGCTTGAAGATAAAGAATCACAGTTTAAAATTATTGCAGATATAACTGGAATATCAATCGAAGAACTTTCTGCAAGGTATAACAAGTATTATCAAGGAAGATTTCTACCTACAATCATTGCTAAAAATCTTACTTTTGCAGAGATTTCTCAAATCGAAGAAAGACGTTTAGAGCTTGCTGGATTTCAATATAAAAGATTTGATGAAAGGTTGTATAGCGATGTGTTGAAAGATGCCCATTTTCTTGGATATTTAAGAGAGTTGGACCGTCAATCTCTGTCATCATTAGATAAATCACAATTGTATCGCGCTGGTGAGCTTATTGGATGGCAAGGAATAGAGAAGCAGTATGAAAAAGAATTAAGATATTCCAAAGGAATTGAATATATAGAAGTTGATACTTATGGAAGAGAAATTAATAGAATAAATAATAATAATATTCCTGCTTTCCCTGGAAAAGATTTAATCTTGTCTATTGACTCAAGCTTACAACAGTTTTCTAAAAATCTCCTCTCAGGCCAGAAAGGAGTTATTTTAGTTTCCAATGTAAATAATGGGGACATATTATCAATGGTAAGCAATCCTTCATATAGTTTAGATATTTACAGAGGAGAAACCTCAGATTCTGAATGGAATGCTTTGCTTTCAGATGTAAATAAGCCAATAATTAATAGAAATATAGCAGGTCTTTATCCTCCAGGTTCATCTTTCAAAATTATTACTGCTTTTAATCTGATTGAGGATGGGTTATTAGACCCTGAAGACAGTTTAATGTGTACAGGTTCATACACTCCTCCAGGAAGTTCTAACACTTTTAACTGTTGGAAAGAAGATGGGCATGGCCTAGTCAATCTAAATAAGGCTATTGCTCAATCTTGTAACGTATATTTTTATGAGACAGTACAGCTGATCAAATTAGCAGAATGGACTAAAACAGCAAAAATCTTTGGATTTCAAAATAAAACTGAAATTGATCTTCCCAACGAATTAGTAGGACAAATTCCAGACAAAGATTTTTTTATAAATACTTATGGAAGATGGGGATGGTCAGAAAGAGGTGTTTTGCTCAACCTAACACTTGGTCAAGGCGATATCCTAGTTACTCCGTTACAAACTTTAAGATATATAAATCATATTGCATCAAAAGGAAGAACTGCTAAGCTCAGACTAAATGTTAAGAAAGAAATTGAATATTATGAAAATATCTCGCTTTCAGAACAAACCTGGGATAGAGTGATTAAAGGGTTATATGATGTAGTTAACACGGAAGGCGGAAGTGGATGGAGAGCTAAGCAGCCTGAAGTAAAATTATATGGCAAGACAAGTACTGCTGAAAATCCTCATGGAGAACCCCATGCATGGTTTAATGGTTTTTTTGATTTCAAAGGTCAAACATATTCATTAGTTGTTTTAATTGAGAACGGAGGAGGAGGTGGTGCAGTTGCATCTCCTATAGCTGGAGAAATTGTGAAATTTTTTACTAATGAGAATGTTGAAATTGTAAACAAATGAGTTTATTCAATAATTATTTATACGGATCTAATGAATATTTAGGAAGACTGTATTTAATTGTAACATTATTAACTACTTTTGGACTTATAACTCTCTTTAGTATTTCTAATGATCCATTTTCAATAAATAGCTCATTTATAAGACAAATTATTTTTATCATTTTTTCTTTATTTATATTTTTTGTTTTAACCCAAATAAATATTAAAACTATCCATGATAATTCAACTTTAATTTACATCTTCTCATTATTACTTTGTTTCATTCCTTTCTTCCTTCCTACTGTTGAAAATACTTACAGATGGATAGATTTAGGTTTCTTCTATATTCAACCTGGCGAATATTTGAAGTGTGCTACCATTATTTTAATTGCCAAATATCTCTCAAATCATCAGCTAGAAGTGAAAGAGAGCTATATTGTTATTATTCCAATCTTAATTGCTTTTTTATCATCTTTTGTGATTTTGAATCAACCAGACCTTGGCACAGCAGTAATTATTTTTGCTCCTGTGTTACCAATGATGCTTTGGGCTGGTGTAAATGGTTTTACACTTTTTCTACTAATAGCTCCCTTAATAACTATTATTGCTGCTTCAAACAACATCATTTTTAATATTTGGGGCGTTTTAATGTTTATAATTTTTTTATCCTTCCAGGGAAAACTTTTTAATAAAATTATTTTATACTTTTTAAATATTTTTACAGGATTATTATTTCCTTTTTTTTGGAATGATTTTTTGAATGGTTATCAAAGA
>Ga0209036_1000346_pt1 | contig 19740 bp, 20 predicted proteins | sample MarorgKNORR_S2LV_3_FD_188222 | JGI IMG/M metagenome (GOLD analysis project Ga0209036, IMG submission 188222) | Marine microbial communities from the Southern Atlantic Ocean, analyzing organic carbon cycling - DCM_A/KNORR_S2/LV (SPAdes) (version 2) | ecosystem: Environmental > Aquatic > Marine >... | reverse complement strand
TGGATTAGTATTACTGAATGTCCATTTGCAATTATCTTCGAAATCTCACTGCATATGGAGTCAATAACTCCTTTTTTGGCAGTTTTAAATGAGGATTTATCCGTGATAAGCCCCCCTCCCAACTTCATTACTACCTTCGCGGCCATGTAGGTCTGAGGTACTGGTTAGATTTGGGTTCTCCTATCGTATTATTGAAAGGTTCATTTCTTATTGGGGTTTGGAAGATATATGTCCGACGCCGGGGAAATCGAAATCTTTCAGAGGTGGCTTCAGTCTAAGCTAGTTGCTACACAGCATATCGAGGATCCTGTCGAGAGGGATAGGAGAAGATCGCATATCGAATCTGCGATATCCGAAGCAATATACTTTAGAGAGTCTTTAGAGAAATTAGAGTCTCTTGAATCACCCGCCCCATTCATTGAGAGGAGCTCCTCTGTAAGGTCGATAGACAGTAGGGAACATGCTGTCTCTACCAAGGATGGCAAGAAATGCGTCAAATGCTCCGCTGATTTAGTAGAGGATCTCAGTTTCTGTCCTATATGTGGAGAAGAGAATTAATTACTCCTCTTCATCCCACTTAGCCCTAGCCAGCTGGAACTCAGGATCGTCATCTGGCAGTATGCTCAGATATTCTCCCGCTACTGAGTCTACCAAGTAAACGGTGACTCCTGCGTGCCATACTGTCTCCCCTGAGGCGACCATGGATGCAGTATCTACCTCCAATATCGTAGGTCTACTGTGATGCACTTTACCAGCTTCAGCGGCCGATCTGACTGTAGCTGAAAGATGGACATGAGACCTTCCACTAGGGGAAATACCCACTTCGAGAAGATTGCCTGCCTCATCTGGAGAGCAGGGATAGAATAGAGAGGGGGGGATGTTATCTGTTGGAAGATCTAACTCAATTTCCAGACTATGTCCGTAAGTTGCTCTGATTACATTGCCTCTAACTTCGTATCTTCCCTTGGGATCTGTTTCTGCTATTGCCCTAAAGTGATGGGGCCTCAACCAATGATATCTTCTCTCATTAGACTTCTTAAATTGCCTTATGATGTCCTTGATATCAATCCACCCATTGATGTCCATCTCCAAATCAAACTTCTCAGGAGCGTGTCTAAGCGCTAATGCTAACCTTCTAGCCATTGAATCTCTTTCATTCCCCCTCATGATGAATTTTCCCTCTGAATTACACGCGGGGCATAGGTCATCATCTGAGAAATATCCATGTATGCTGCACTCTCTAATCATATTATCAGGCGAGCCAGTTGAAGCCTTCTCATGAACCTCTCGGTCGATAATGTTCCAACGTTTCCACCACCAAGGGTTATTTTCCCCTATACCTCCCGAGACACGTGAGAGCGGTAATCGTTGATTGGATGAGGAGCCCTTTCCATCGGGCACACAAGGGAAAGCTGTCAGAAACTCGCCCCGATGAATTACTAGGGCAAGTCACGAAGTCATTGCTCGGCAGAAATCCCATTAATATAGGCGATATTGATGATATCATAGTAGGTTGTGCATACCCTGAAGGAGAACAGGGGTATAATATTGGTAGACTAGTTACTTTTCTCGGTGGATTGCCTGACAAAGTCCCTGGGATGACCATCAATAGGCTATGCGGGTCATCAATGCAGGCTATACTCGTCGCCGCCTCAAATATTGAGAGTGGTTGGGGAGATTGCTTTCTATGCGGGGGTATAGAGTCAATGAGTAGAATCAAGAGAAGGGGATTCAATTGGAGCCCACATCCTGATCTCGAGAGAGAATTTCCAGACGCTTACATAAATATGGGGATTACTGCGGAGAATGTAGCAGAAAAGTGGAATATTTCTAGATCTTCCCAAGAAGAATTTGCTCTAGATTCGCATATGAAATCAATTTATGCAAGGGATAACGGATACTTCAAATCTGAGATTTGTCCGATTACTTCAGACGATGGTGTGATTGACGAAGATGGTTGTATAAGAGACACGTCCTTGGAATCAATGTCCAAACTAAATCCAGTATTCAGGGATAATGGGTCTGTAACGGCCGCTACATCCTCGCCCTTGACAGATGGAGCAGTCTGTATGCTAGTCTGTAGCTCTGAATTTGCTGAAAAGAATGGATTAGAACCATTAGCAAGAATAGTCACTAGTGCAGTTACTGGATGCCCTCCCAATATGATGGGAATTGGGCCTATATCGTCCACTCAAAAAGCACTCGAACGTTCAGGATGGCATATCGACGATATCGATGTTTTCGAAATTAATGAGGCCTTCTCCTCGCAAAGTATAGCTGTCATTAATGAATTATCGATTGACTATCAGAAGGTAAATATCGACGGAGGCGCCATTTCAATAGGGCATCCTCTTGGAGCATCAGGGGCGAGAATTGTTGGAAAGGCCGCATCCATACTAAACAGAACCAATTCAGAAAGGGCGATAGCGACAATGTGTATAGGCGGAGGAATGGGCATCACGATCGTACTTGAGAGTCCTTAGATAACGAGCCTGCCGTTACATTCTGGACACTTATCCTCTTCACTAAGTAGAGATGGTATTACTGCTAAGATGCTAGAACAATGAGGGCATGTTGCCATGACCTCCTCATCTGCTAAGTCATAATTAACAGAGCTATTTCCTCCCTCAAACCATCTTCTGAATGATACGTTGTTAAGTGGCTTTATCCTTCTAACCGAGGAAATACCGAGAAGGACATACAAACCTCCTACAATAGCAGAGGGTCCCATTAACATTACCAGGAAACCTTCGAACATGAAACAAATTCCCAATGAACCCAAAGAAATTGTGGATAAGAAGATCCCAGGGCTCCTACGGAGACGTAGTAAAACAGCACCAGTAATCGATACAGGCAACAAAACCATTCCAAATATCATTGGAAAGATGAAAAATATTGACCTGTCGTACGGTAAGCTAAGGATTACAAGAAGTTGAACTATGGCGAGCATGACAAGTAGAAAAGAAATATGGCGAGTTACAGAAAACATGCCCCGAGCCATAGTCTCAAACATTCGCGGGAGCGACGCACTCATGAATCACTCGGCAATCGGAAGTCATGGTCGGAGACACCGGCGTCAGTCAACTTAGCAACACTCTGGTTGGCCGCAAGGTCCTGTTGGCAGTAACCGGAGGCATAGCAGCAGTGGAATCTATCAAACTCTGTCGAGAGCTCAGGAGACACGGTGCGCATGTTTCCCCGATGATGACTAAGGAGGCTACGAAGGTAATTACTCCACTGGCGCTATCTTGGGGTTCGAATAGTGAAATCATATCTAATTGGGACTCCTCTATGTCGCAATTAGAAGACTATGACGGAATCATTGTCGCCCCTGCAACTAGGAATACAATTTCTAAGCATCTGAATGGAATTATCGACTCTCCAGTGATGATGGCCCTTTCGGCAGCTAGGGGAAAGGCTACGCCATTAATTTTCGTCCCTTCCATGCATTCAGACCTCTTCGATGACCCGGTTACGAGTGAGATCATTTCTCAATTATCGGCAGAAGGATCACATGTTATTATTGACCAAGAGAAAGAGGGAAAGAGAAAGCAACCAAGTCACACCAGGATAGTTGCAGAATTCAGTAACATCATTAATTCCGACCTCCCCAATAGAAAGAGGGTAGCAATTACTCTGGGTTCGAATCTTGCACCTGTGGATGATGTTCGTAGCATAATCAATCATTCCTCAGGAACAACAGGTTGGTCAATATCAGAATACCTATACAGAATGGGTCATGATGTTTTTTGCTTAGCTGGCCGTACGAGCTATTATCCCAATTTCAATCTACCAAAAGTAAAATATGCTGATCATCCGATAGAAATGCTAGATGAAGCAGTCGATATCTCCTCTTCATTTTCACCAGAAGTTTGGATTTTTTCCGCCGCAGTACTAGATTATCTCCCCGAGTCTTTCCAAGGTAAGATACCAAGCTCCAAAGAAGGAATTCAAATTAACTTGGCCCCTACACAGAAGCACATTCCAGCAATATTGAAGGCAACAGGTCAATGCTACTCAATTGGATTTAAGTTAGAAAGTAATGTAGATTTGGAACAACTATTGGAGAAGGCCTCTTCACAAATCTCCCTATATTCTATGGACGCCGTTGTTGCAAATAGATTAGAGGATCTTGACAATCCTGATTCTCCGAGGGCATGGCTACTAGATTCTGACGGTAAAAGCTCAGAAATACCAAATCTTACATCTCTTTGTGAGATAATCGAGTCCTTAATAGCAAATTAATGGCCACATGATACGAATTATTCAAACCATCTCCGTACACGGCGGTACATGGGCAACCCTAAGAAGGCTAAGAGAGGAATTCCTCCAAAGTCTGAATTCAACTCTTGGTACCCCTCAATTGTTGAGATAGCCGACTTAGTTGACAAGAGATATCCGATTAAGGGAATGGATGTTTGGAAGCCATATGGCTTGAGGGCAATGTCACTTATTGACTCCCTTACAAGAAATCAGATGTCTATGACAGATCATCATGAACATAGATTCCCTCTGTTGGTGCCAGAAAATTTATTGGATAAGGAGAACAAACTAGTATCTAGATTGAAGGCCGCCAGAGAAGCTGGAGTGGACCCTTCGGAACTCAGAATGGATGAAGAAGACTCGGGATTCAAGAAAGAGGTATACTGGGTAACTCATGGGGGGGAAAACGAGTTAGACTCTCCGATGTTTCTTAGGCCAACCTCTGAGACCCCAATGTACACGATGTTCTCCCTATGGGTCAGAAGCCATACGGATCTCCCACTGAAGACCTTCCAGATTGTCAATACCTTCCGCTACGAAACTAAACAGACTAGGTCATTCATCAGAGTAAGGGAAATCCACTTTTTTGAGGCACACACCGTACATGCGGACGAGCAGGGGGCTACAGAACAGATTTCTGAGGATGCCCATATGGTACAGAGTATCTTGCACGATCTCTGCCTCCCGAATCTGGTTTCTAAAAGGCCAATATGGGATACATTCCCCGGTGCTTGGTACACCATGGCCGCTGATGTTGTAATGCCTAATGGTAGGACCTTGCAGGTTGCTACATACCATCATTATCGCGATCAATGGGCCAAGTCGTTCGATTTGAAGTATGAAGATTCAAATGGTGAAACCAAATTTTGCCACCAAACTACATTCGGCATGTCCGAGAGATTATTGGGATCGGTAGTGGGAATGCATGGGGATGATCAGGGACTGATAATGCCTCCTGCAATAGCTCCTTTCCAAGTAGTTCTTCTGCCTATTGCGGCACACATTCGTGATGATGTAATGAGTGAGATTTCCCTGGTCAATGAGCGTCTTAGCAAAATTGGCATTAGGACACACCTCGACGACAGAGATGTCAGGCCTGGCGTGAAACATTTTGACTGGGAGATCAAAGGAATACCGATCAGGTTGGAACTCGGGCCCCGAGATATTGACTCTGGTAGCTTCGTAGTTACCGAGAGAACCGGTAAGAAGTACGAAGCAAACCTTGCAAATCTTGAGGAATCCATTGTCTCCGCCCTAGATTCTGTTTCTAATGAACTTAGGACGAGGGCAAATGAAGTATTCAATAGTCTGGTTGCGGAACTTCCGGATATCATTAAGTCGGATGATGGATATGAGTTTTCATCTCCTCTAACTGATGGCACAGTTTACTCCTTCCCCTTCTGTGGAAATGACTCTGACGCAGAGGTACTCGAGAAGCTTTCCGGACTGACAATGCTGGGCGAATGCGTTGAAAAATACTCAGTGCCAAGAAATTGCATAATATCTGGAAAACCAACAACTAGCAAGCATCACATGGCTAGAATGTACTAGGCTCTTTTTCTGGCCGAAATCAACAACATGCCTACAAACATCATTATCAGAGCGCCGTCGATTATGCCCCCTGTACCTGCCTCGCCCCAAGCTTCTTTACTCTCCAAGTTTGAGTATTCTGCCCATATCAATCTTGTATTATCGTTACAGTAAGTACTCTGCTCTGCAGATTCAGAAAGCACGGTAATGACCTGCTCCCCGGAGCCATTAGACCACGCTACAGGAATGCCATCCTCAAATAATGTAGACAGGTATGAGTAAGGCGGTTCTTCTATCACCCAATTAAAGGAGGTTATTCGTGCAGATTCAGAAAGGTTCCATTGACTAATTCCATCTTCGACCACCTCACTAGATCCATTTTGGGACACACTCCACTCCAGAACATACTCCGAATAGTTGTTCAATCCATACATATTCCAAACGATATACAAAGTCCCATTCTCGTTAAGATGAGAAGAAGTACCCATTTCTAGCTCTTGTACAGGTTCCTCCTCGGAACACAGTGTAATCACTGAACCCAACCCAAAAGACACATTGTAGGAAGAAATAATCAAGCACAAGAACATGATTAGAGGGATAACTATACGTCTTCTCTTGACATTGATTTTTTGATTATTTTCCGACTCAGGGGAACTTTCAGTATTTGGAATTTCAACTCCACCATTACCGTTTAATGTGACGGTTCCAAGTTCCGGAGGCTTTACTGGGGGCTCTACTCCCATGTTCTCCAAAGCGTCTCTTCCATAGATTCTTTCAGCCATGTAGTAGAGCTCTTCGTCACCACTGATCTCAGAAGGTTCTATCGAACCATCTAGGACTCCCTTAATCCTCTCAGAGGCATCCATGCCGAGCGGTCTCATAGATACTTCATGAATGAAACCCCATCGATGATGAAATAAATTACGATTCAGGACATTAGCGATTCACACGAGGCAGCAATATCTCCGTATGTTATTCCCATAGCTTCCATCAGATCTTGAGGAGTTCCACTCTCGCCAAACCTATCTGGAACTCCCACCATCCTCAGAGGAGTGCCACCGTTGTATGAGACATGCTCAGCAACGGCACCCCCCAATCCTCCAATGACTGAATGGTCTTCCGCTGTTACCAGGCCCTTGCATCTGCCTGCTAGTTCGTCGATCAAATCTGTATCGAGAGGTTTGAGTGTGTGCATATCTACAACCGTAGCCTCAATACCTTTGGAGGACAAGTATTCAGCGGCCTTCATCGATTCAGATACCATCACCCCACATGAAATGATTGCTACGTCTCCCCCCTCTCTTAGAACAGAGCCCTTTCCAATTTTCAAACTCTTACAGGTTTCTTGATCGTACATTCGAGGAGTTTTGTTCCTTGCTGTTCTCGTATATGACGGATTATCGTGATTAAGAAGCTGTACTGTCAGTTCTTCAGCCGATAGATCATCGCAAGGATGCATTACTGTCATTCCTGGTATAGTTCGATAGAGAGCCAGATCTTCTATTGATTGCGCACTACTGCCATCTGTGCCCGTGTGCACACCTCCATGGCTTCCACACAAATGCACTACCAATCCCGGCCTCGCTACCCCGTTCCTCACTTGTTCGAAACCTCTCTCTGTAAAAATTGCGAATGTGCTAGCAAACGGAATTTTCCCAGATGATGCCATGCCGGATGCCACCAGAACCATATTTTGCTCTGCAATCCCCAGAGAAATTGTTCTCTCGGGATATAATTCCCTGAAATGACAAGATTTTGTAGACTTTCCAAGATCTGCTTCTAAGACAACAACTCTGGGATCACTGGATAATCTGAGTAGAGCCGAACCATACCCATCTCTGGATGCGCCACCAGTGGAGGGGGCACTCATGACAACTCCTCCAGTGACATTCGCAACTCTTCATCAGTAGGAGCCTTGCCGTGAAATGATGGATTATTTTCCATAAAAGACACTCCCTTTCCCTTGGTGGTATGAGCTACAATTGCGGTTGGAGAACTAATATTACTTGACGACCACTCTATTGCCGAAACTACCTCTTCCATCGAGTGACCGTCAATTTCTTTCACATTCCAACCGAAGGATGAGAGCTTCTTTGCTACATCTCCCACTTCCATTTGAACCTCAACAAAATCATCATTCTGTATTCGGTTCCTGTCGACAATTAGATTCAATCGTCCAACTGAGTGAAAATCTGCAGCCATCGCAGCCTCCCAAAACTGTCCTTCCTGCGTCTCCCCATCTCCGACCATGACCCAAATATCTCTATCACTGGAATCCATCCTTGCCGCCAGGGCGCATCCAAGGCCAAAGGATAGTCCCATTCCTAAACTACCAGCAGAAAAATCAACTCCGTCGGTCCACTTCATATCTACATGCCCCTGACATACAGAGCCTATTTTTCTAAATGACATCATATCTGCCTCAGAAATAAACCCAACTTCATGAAGAATGGAGTAAACAGCAGGGCTAGCATGGCCCTTGCTCATCACAAACCTATCCCTGTCGTCCCAATCGGGATTTTCTACGTCAAATCGTAATTTATTTGCATAAAGTGCAACCAAAATATCAATCGCAGAGAGCGATCCTCCGGGATGGCCGGCACCAGCAGAATGAATCATTCTGACTATGTGTCTTCGGCATTGACGAGCCAACTCCTCTAGCTGAGCGTTGTCCATCAATGAAGTTCGGGTAACGGAATTCACGTGCCTGCTAGAAAATCTAACTAATGATGCTTTCCGGAGTCGCCACCTTATGATGGCAGACGAATTCTTATGATGTCGATACCCGACCAACAATCGTTACTATGCCACTCGACGCCCTCGAAGTTTCTAATTCCGACTGGAGAGATAGGCTCTCAAGTATGGACATTCCTTTGGCAGTATCTACAGATAATGTAACTCTAGATTGTTTAGAGACGCTTATCTCAACAGGTCGACTAACGTTCGATCAGGGTGTGAAACTGATGGGTAATTCAAGCCTCAACTCGGTTACCTCATTGGCCGATATGGTGAAGAAAGCCAGGTTTCAGGATTACGTATTTTTCAATGAGAATCTGCATGTAAACTCCACAAATGTATGTGTTTTGGCTTGTAGATTTTGTGCTTTCAGAAAGGGTCCAAGACATCCAGAAGCCTATTCATTAGACGTCGATCAGTATCTCGAGAGAGTCAGGCCCTACTCGTCCAGAATCGACGAAGTACATACTGTTGGAGGATTACACCCAACATGGACCGTTTCTGAGTATTGTGATCTCTTTTCAAATCTAAAAGATGAATTTCCACATATTCACATCAAGGCACTAACTGCAGTAGAGATTAAGCATCTATCGTCAAGGTCCGCTCTTTCTTTCTCAGAGACTCTATCCCTACTTTCTGAGGCAGGCCTTAACTCACTTCCAGGTGGAGGTGCAGAGATTCTCGTAGACAGTGTCAGGGATCGTATTTGTATGGGCAAGGAATCTTCAGATGAGTATCTGGAAATCCATGGGGTGGCTCATTCGTTAGGAATTCCTACTAACTGTACGATGCTGTTTGGCACTGTTGAATCTGTTGAAGACAGGATCAATCATTTGTTGAGACTTAGAGATCAACAAGATGCATCATCGGGCTTTCAGTGTTTTGTCCCTTATCCATTCTTGCCAGACAAGACAAGACTGCCCGAAGCGCAACTCGCCACTGGGCAGGAGATAATACGCATGATTTCCGTCTCTAGACTAATGCTGGACAATATACCACATATCAAGGCATACAGAATGAATATTGGCGACAAACTCGCCTCCTATGCAATCAATTGTGGTGCGGACGATGTTGACGGAACAGTCAGTCATGAAGAAATAATGCATGAAGCCGGAAGTAAGACAAGCCTCACCACAACCTCCGAACAACTGGCCAGAATGGTGATTTCATCTGGCGCCACACCAGTAAAGCGTAACTCCTCTTACTCACAATTCGAGATAATCAATCTACCAGAAGAAAACGCCTCTCATGTTCTCCCTGTGATCACAGTCGAGGTTCCTTAAATGAGTTGGAAGGACGTAATTGGCAGGGTATCTTTCTCTAATTGTGACCCTATATTCGATGGCATAAGCCCCGAATGGACAATTCTCTCAGCACCACCAGCGTGGTTAACTGGCCATATTATGAGAAGGGACTGTATTGCTGCTCCCATCCCATCCGCAGATTATGCATCTAACAGCCAAAAACTAATGCTACTTCCAGATATTGGTATTGTTAGTAATGGTGAAGTTGGCTCAGTACTATTATTCGGCAATCGTCCGATAGAAAATATGAGGGATATTGCACTACCAACAGACTCATCTACCTCCAAGGTATTACTAAGTTGGATTATCAAGAATCGTGGTCTAGATCCGAAATTCATTGAGACTGGGCCGGACATAAATATCATGCTGGAAAAATGTGATGGGGCTCTTCTTATTGGCGATAGAGCAATTTTAGCTTCTATATCCCATCCAGAACTAGTGAAAATGGATCTAGGAGCTGAATGGACTAGAATCACAGGGCTACCAATGGTCTTTGGTGTGTTCGTAGCTAGAAGAGACTCCCCCGAGGACATTTTGAGAGATGCTCATTCTGAGATGATCAAACAAGTTGAGCTCTTTGAAAGCGATCAAAAATGGAGAGCTTCTGTAATATCCCGTACATCTAAAAAACTTGGATTCCCCGAAGAAAGGGTTGAAGATTATTTTAGGAAGGAGGTCAGGAATAGAATGTCCCAAGATGATATTGATGGTCTCCTATTATTTCTAAAAGAGGCATGTGGGATGCTCGAGCCACCTGTCTGGCTTGTGCCTCATTCTGAATAATTCAGCTTTCTGCTGGAAACCCATTCTAGTAGATCTAGTGCTACTTCGCATGACTCTGCAACAACGACGTCTTTGTCATCTTTGAATCTCTCTAAGACGCCTAGAGCTGTCCTATCGCCTATGGCTCCCAGGGCCTCCGCTGCCTCGTGTCTGACCATTACATCCTCTTCATAATCCTCCAGTCTATCAATCAAGTGAGGTACTGCCGCTGAATCCTGCATTTGACCCATCACGTATGCTATTTCATGCTTCAAAAGTGCTGATGATGATGAAAAGGCGGCGGCCAGAGCTTCCACCGAATCATTTCCGCCAATATTTCTGAGTGCGAATAAGGCCCTCATTCTCTGAAACATCTTCTCTTCCTCATCGCATAAAGTTGCTCTGAGTCTAGTGACGTCATCGTCAGTACTTGGTGGAGCAGGATCCACAGAATCAAATTCGCTGATCTCGGGCCTCTTCTCATTCATGTTTATTCACCCGAACCAACGAAAATAATTGAATCTACGTCCAAATCAGATCTGACCATGCCTATTTCTTGACCCTTTCTGAGGAATAATCGTATAGCGTCTCTCCCGTCGTCTCCATAGTCAAGAGTTCTTTTATTCACATACATGCCGACGAATTCCTCGTTTGTGTCGTCATCAATTCCTCTTCCCCATTCCTTAGCAAATTTTAGCGCGTCTTCAGGATTTGAGAGTGAATGCTCTATGCTATTTTTTACATCATCGGTAATTTTGCCACACATTTCCAATCCTAGATCTTTCCTTACTACATTTCCCCCTAATGGTAGGGGAAGCCCTGTCTCTTCATTCCACCATATTCCCAAGTCGAGAACGAGATTGACACCCTCGTCCTTCCAGGTTAGCTGTCCTTCATGGATAATGACCCCTACATCGTACTCGCCACTCTTAACCGATGGCATAATCTCATCAAATGGTACTACCCTGTAGTCAACATCTCCCAGGGCCAGCCTTAGTGATAGATATGCGCTAGTTCCAACTCCTGGAATAGCGAAAACCTTACTTTTTGCCTCTTCTATGGTCATTTCTTCTCTGGAAATTATCATTGGCCCATATCCCTCTCCCATCGAAGCGCCACAGTTCATCAAATGATACTTGTCAGAAATTTCGGGGAATGAGTGTATGCTAACTGCAGAAACCTCATAATCGCCATTCATTGCATGCTGATTCAAAGTCTCAATATCTAATAGGACATGTTCGTATTTTCTCTCTTCAGTGTCTATTGCTCCTGTGGTCATTGCATGGAACATGAATGCATCATCTGGGTCAGGCGAGTGTCCAACTCTGTACACAATCTCATCGCTCATGTACGTTCGCGTGCAAGGCGATTCAAAATTCCTCCGTGTCATAACTCTCTGTAGTAAGAGTGAAAAATCGCTACTCTGACGAGTAGTCATGCCCGACCCCGACAAGCTATCCACGGCCACAGGCCAGCTCGGTCCTATTTGCTCCGTCACAGGTAAGCCGATTACATTCTCAGAAGCCATAGTTGTTGATGACAAATATGTGTGCTACGAGGCATACGTGGAACTGATAGGCCAGGGTTCCGCTACTGATTCTCGCGAAGTCCCATCCAAGCTACCATTGGAATGATGGGCACCTTCATGAATGACTGTCCCCCCTAGGTAACGTGGCCATCGGTTGGAGCAGGTATGCACTTAGATTTGGGGACTACTACCGTTCCTTGTCTACTAGTGATTTGTGGACGCCTCCACGGCTCCGTTCCAGAGAGTGGATGTTCATTCCTTGGGGCTCTAAACCCCCTGATAGACATCGAGCATTACCTACTAAAGAAGATTTACTGAAGTATTTACAGACAAGATCGCCACATTCATGTTTTCATAGTACTGCATATTATAAGGATCCCAGTCAAAGAAAAATGGTAGAGAAGGGATGGTTAGGTGCAGATTTAATATTCGATCTCGACGGAGACCATCTTCCGGGTGTTTCAGATAATGACTTCCCAGGGATGATGGAAAAAATTCAGGAACAGGCATGGAGTCTTTGGTCGGACTTCCTTCATCCAGAGTTCGGATTCGACGAGAAATACGTACAGACAACTTTCTCAGGCCATAGAGGATTCCATATTCATGTTAGAGACCCCTCTCTGATGCATCTTGACTCAAACGCTAGGAGAGAGCTAGTGAACTACATCACTGGCGTCGGCATTGATGTTCAATCTGTTATGTCAGGGCCCAATATTGGGTGGTCTGAGAGGATTGATCTGGGATTCGACGATGTAGTTGGAACACTGGCCGATATATCATCAGGAGAAAACCAGGTAGAATCCATAAATCAGCTACATTCAAGTCTCAAATCAAGGAACTTCTCATGTTCCAAGGAACAAATCAAGAAATTGGCCTCCGAATCAATCACCGGTGGAAGAATAGATAGATTGAGGGAAGATAATAGTAGGCCAGTCTTTACAACCAAGAAACTCAATGAGGCATTTTGGGAATTGGTAAAGGGGGCTCCATTAGCCGTTGGAGAGACTGATGAAAATGTGACAGTAGATGTGAAGAGAGTTATCAGATGGGTAGGTAGCCTACATGGTAAATCAGGACTTAGAGTTACTGAGTTCCCACTTTCTAGATTGGAGCCGGGAAGGAGTGACTCATTCGATGCAATGTCAGAGTCGTCTGTTTTCAGTATCCAGAATAGTTGTAAAGTAGAATTAATTGTTGATGATGTAACAACTAGGATATCAGGTCAGGAAGTTTCAGGATCTTCTGGCGACGTGTTCGAAGTTCATGAGTCCATGGCAACATTCTTGGGGCTCAAAGGTTGGGCAATCATGCACTAATGCGGGCACTTAGGCATACTTAATCACAGAATGTTGAATAGTGTAGAGTCCCGGAAATCAACTGAGACGAGTATGCCGGACGATGATGAATCTTTGGTGGGGCCCAATGGAATGCCCCTGCCACCACCCCCTCCGGGGCTTAATTTGCCTCCCCCTCCGCCTATCCCAGTCCCCCCTCCGCCACCAGTGGAGGACAACGAACAACCTCAATCTGAAAATGAGCTTGAGGATATCGAAAATCCTCCTGATGAAGGGCCTAAGAATGATTTTCAAAGCCATTGGGAGAAGAGGAAATCTGACAGTGACTCTCCAGCAATAGAGAGTAGGGATAGCATGTATGGTCACATAGACAGAATTTCATCTGGCCAGGTGGGCTCTCTGATGGATAGGTTCTCCGATCGATTTGGCTCAGAGCTGGACAGGGAGATTATCGTACTCAGAAAAAAGCAACAGCAGGACCTCCTCGCGATTAAGCCAACTGTAGAGCTAATTTCCTCGCCCGATGATGATTACGAAGAAGAATCAGAAAATCAGAGTACCGATATTAATGATGACTCGGGAGATTTGTTTCCCCAGTTTTTTGAAATCGTGAACAATCTGCTCGGTGATATGGATGAGGATTTCATTAATTCTTTTGTCTCCTCGGATGACTTTCCCCTATTCCAGGAAGTGGGAGAGGGCCCAAGTGATTGCGATGATGAAACTAAGGCAGATTTTTTCTCTATGATAAATAGAGTACTGGGGGAGCTTCCAGAGGAAAAAATTGGAGACTTTGTTGCTTCACCAGGTTTTGCAATTTATCAAGAGATGGGCGAGATCTATTCATAAAATTAAATTATTGAGGTGCGAATATGGGGCTATTGGAGAAGGCAGGAAAGATTTCAGAAGAAGACAAGAAAGAAGAAGTAGAAACAAAACCTACCCCAGTTAAGGCCGAACCTGCGCCTGTAGCCACCAAATCAAGACGCGCCAAGAAGAAGGAAGCCAAAGCTGCGGCTAAGAAGAAGAAGGAGCCTCGGAAGCCCAGGGCGCCAAGAGAGAAGAGGCCCAAATCTCAGCCCAAAGTCATACCTGATGGATACGAGGAAGTGGGAAGTGCAAGAGCATCACTAAGGCTATTCGTTGATTTCGCCGTTAATTTCGGTTTTATAATTGCAATATTTGTTGCGTTCGCAATCCTTGAAACTCCTACTACCTTAGCTCTGATAGTATCTATTTTACTCTCGATATTCAATATGGTTGTAATGCCGATAAGGTTCAACCGTTCTATGGGTAATGTAATTTCACGTACTCAATTCATTAATTCCAGGGGAGATAATGCTACTTTCATCTACCACTCCTTGAAAAATACAACTATAGCGTCTTACTTCATATTCCTCCTTGGCGTATTTTTTGGTATTTCCATGCTCGGAGACAGCTCTGGCATAGAGGGCGGAGATTTCATGAACGCATTTATTGCCATCTGTCTTTCGACCATATTGATTCCTCTGTTAGACTACATTTTCAGAAGGACCAGAACAGACTCTCTAGGCTTGTGGGAAGTTGCCTTCGGAGGTATCTGGCTGGTCAAGGCTACTTCGTCTTCGGATACAGATTCTAAATCAAGATTCATGCAGAGGCTAGAATCAATGGCGGAATATGCAGAGTCTCGTGTTGATCTTGATGACGACTCGGAAAATAGTTGATCGGTTACCTAACCCTTGAACCAGAGCCAATATCGCTCTTAGTCGTGAGGATACTGACATTACCATCTCCGTCATCAGCGGCTAGTAACATTCCTTCGGACAACACCCCTCTAAGTTTCCTAGGCTCTAAATTAGCTACGAATACAACATTCAATCCTTCTAAATCCGTTGGATCATAGTATTCTTTTAGACCCGCACAGACCGTCCTAGTTGAATCAGGTCCGTCCTGAATTGTTACCACGTACAGCTTATCCGCATTGGGATGTTCTTCAACAGATATGACTTTCCCAGTCTTCATCTCGACCTTCATGAAATCTTCAAAATCTATGTAATCAGCTCCTTTCTCATCATTCTCGATGGGGTCATCATTAATATCATTGGCCAATGAAATTTCATGAGTTAGTATTTCATCAAGGTCTAGCCTGGTAAAAAGAGGCTCTGGCGATACCCCGCTCCACTGAAGGTCCAACGAGTAATCTGTAGAACTATCCCATAATTGACCGTCCAGGTCCGTTTTCTCGCCTAGCATTTCCCACAGTCTCTCCGATTGAAACGGCATGAATGGCCTTGTGCAGATTGCTAATGTTCTGCAGAGCCTCCATGAGAGTGCCAGTCCTGAAAGAGAATCATTTTTCTCCGGTGATTCTTCGGATTTTAGAAATTTCCATGGCGCACATCTCTGTAGCAATTGATTACCAATTTGTGCTATTGACATAATTGATCTCAATGCTTCCTTGAACCTCTGCCTTTCCATAGAATCTATTGCTGAAAGTACGAGATCATCGCACTGTGAGATAATTTCTGAATGCTTTTCAATATCGTCATATTTCAGTAACGGGTTCCCCTCGTCTGTTGCTAACCTGTTTGTCAGTGTCATCACCCTATGAACAAAGTTTCCATATGTTCCGATTAGCTCATTATTCACCCTGTCAACGAATTCTTCCCATCTGAAATCAGTATCATGGGTTTCTGGCATATTTATGGATAAGTAATATCTTAGACAGTCGGCATCATATCTCTCCAAGAAGGACGGCAACCATACTGCGTGTTTCCTGCTCTTGCTGAATTGCCCTCCCTGCAGCATTAGGTATTCATTAGATGAAACATTTGTCCCCATTACTAAATCGCCTTCAAAGGACTCACTGGTTATCTTTCCATTGTTAGATGATGCATTAATTCCCATAATGAGTGCCGGCCAAATAATTGTATGGAAGGGAATGTTATCCTTGCCCATGAAGTAAATGTGCTTTGGCGACTCTCCACTAGGGCTCTTCTTCCACCAATTTTCCCATGCCGAGTCTCCATCGGGGTGATTATTTGCAGTAGCATATCTTTCAGACCATATTCTTGCACAGGAATAGTACCCCTGAACCGCCTCAAACCATACATAGATACTCTTCGAAGACCATTCATTTCCCGATAGTGGAATGTCTATTCCCCATTCTATGTCTCTTGTTACTGCTCTTGGCCTAAGGCCCATATTTAGCCAGTTCTTCGTCATTGACCTAACATTAGGCTTCCAAATAGACTGCCTAGTAGATGCATATACTTCGAGGCTCTCTTGAAACATATCTAATCTGAAGAAGAAATGGTCGGTATCTCTGACCTCTATATCCGCTTTCGGATCCAATTTGGATAATGGATTGAGTAACTCATGTGCCTCATATGTTGAGCCACATTCATCACATTGGTCGCCACGTGCTTCACCTTCCCCGCAAACGGGACAGGTCCCTTCTACGTATCTATCAGGGAGGAATCTAACTTTGCCTTCTGAAATTGAGCAATATTGTTTCATTGTCTGCTTCTGCAATAATCCCGAATCCAATAATTGAGTAAAAACATCACGAACCAACTCTTTATGTCTCGAATCTGAAGTTCTATTGTACAATGCCCCTCCATATTCGATACCTCTTGAATCAATGTTCTCAGGCCATGCACAGCCAAGCTTGGTTAGAGAGTCCAGCGCGAGATCATGATATTTGTCTACAATCTCTTGTGGTGAAACGCCCAGCTCCTCAGCAGTAATCGTTATGGGAGTTCCGTGTTCATCGGATCCACTGCACATCAGAACCCTTCTCCCCCTGGCTCTTTCATACCTGTATTGAATATCCGCCGGAAGGCAATTTCCAGCTACATGCCCTAGGTGTAATGGGGCATTTACATATGGCCAAGCCATGAAAATTGTGACATATTCCGGCTCCGGCACATGGTTAGCGGTCAGTCACCTATTTATGTCGCAATCGGTCGTAAGGCAATTGGGAGCAGCCATTCGTGTCACGCACATGTTTAATTTTCGCTCAAAAGTGAGGAAAGATAGTTGGTAGACTACACGCTAATCATAGCTTATTCGGGACTAGCTCTTGGAGCATCCTTCTTGTGCAGTATTCTGGAAGCAGTACTGCTTTCTACAAGTCACGGACATATAGCCGCCCTCAAAGATACACACCCCAAAGTAAGCGATCTCTGGTCACAATGGAAAGATGACCCTGAAAGGCCTCTCACTGCAATATTGACCTTGAATACCATAGCCCATACCGTAGGAGCTTTGGGAGTCGGAGCTGAAGTGCAGACCCAGTTCGGAGGGGGTATGATTGTGCATGTAGCCGCCGCAGTCTTAACCTTGGCAATACTGTTACTTAGTGAGATTCTGCCCAAGACTATCGGAGCGCTCTATTGGAGGAAACTTACTATTCCATCAGCTAGGATAATGAAAGCTATGATGTTCGCCCTATGGATCATAGTCAAGCCGATAGAGATAACAAGATCTCTTTTGCCTGCAGTAGAGACTGAGACTGTTACAAGGGACGAGCTTTCTGTATTGGCCGATATAGCCGAAGAGACTGATGTAATTGAAGAAGATGAAGAGGCGGTAATTCAGAATCTGTTGAAACTCAGAGAAATCAAGGTCAGTGATATCATGACTCCAAGAGTAGTAGTAACTTCAGTATCTGTGGATGATACTGTTTCTGATGTTTTGGAGAGGATACCAATAATGGTCCATGGAAGAATGCCAGTAACAGGCGGGAACATAGACGATGTACGAGGAGTCGTACTAAGAAGTGAGATACTTCGTAGAGCGGCCGTCGATGAGTACAGTAGGAAGATGTCAGAGATTTCTAGGCCTGTTGATATCTGTAGCGATAACGACTCGGTAGACAGGGCATTGGATATTCTCCTTGAGACAAAATCTCAGATTCTAATTGTCAAAGATGAGTTCGGAGGCACTGAAGGATTAGTTACAATGGAAGATGTAATTGAAACTCTCCTTGGTGTCGAGATTGTAGACGAGTCAGATCAGGTAGCAATAGACGAGGGCTCACATCATGAGGATATGAGAGAACTAGCAAAACAGAGAGTTGAGGAGAGCGAGTAGTGGCCTATTCCGGCCTATCAAAAAATTCCCACTGAACTTCAGCTAATTCTTGATTGGTCTCTGCATCCGAATATGCTTCCAGTGGCATCCTATTTAATTCGAGAAAAGCATCTCCGTATGGGAGGCATGATAATATCCTCTTTGCCTGCTCTTTTCTACCAAGAATGTACAGTGATGATGCGAATGCCTCCGCAGTAGAAAGCCTTCCCGGTTTGCCCCAGGATATTGGGTTAGCAGCCAGTAGTACTGGAAGGGTTCTACCTTCTAGTCTGGTGTGCTTAGAAATAGAATCTAAAGACTCTTCCAGCCTCTTCCAAGAACAGTCCAGTGCTACGATGGACCCTCCGCGTGATACTGACTGCATGTCATCTGGCCCCATCAAGATTCCACTAGAAGGATCTAGAAGAAATCCTCTCTTCGGAGCTGCTCGAGTGGATTTATGCAGAATCGCATGTCCGTGTTTAGATAGTCTCCTTGCACTACATTTCTTTGGGTCATCTTGATCTAGGTGGATGACATGCAGAGGGACGTCCTCGAACTCATTCTTTCGCAAGGAACTCATCTAGAGCATCTCCTATTGTCATACTTCTGCTACTGGGGGCCTTAATGTTCCTCTCAGGTTCTGATATGCTCTCTTCGAAGAGTGAGATATCCAGTGCTTTAGCTATTTTATCGAGAATATTATCAGCAGGACGAACTCCCGCTTCAGTTTTCTGAATATCATTGAGTCGTAGATTTAGCCTCTTGGCCATTTCTCGCGCAGTCCATCCCTTCCCCTCTCTTGCATTCTTGATTCTAATATGGAAATCTCTAGCTACTTCTTTCTCCATCTTAGTGATATTTTTCGTATATGTTCTTGTCTTAGATGAAACAGGTCTTGTTACTGTTTGTGTTGCAACTCTTCTTTCCAAGACTGTCAAGTTATTTGATTCGATACATCTTGAACAACATCTTAGCCTAGCTCCTGAGATTTCCGAAAGAAATGTTGTAACTCTATCCGTCCCACACATTTCACAGGTTGCCATGTATGCTCCAACGAGAACTCGAACATATGGGTTGGGGTTATTTGAAATCAAATACCCCTTACGAGACTCATGGCAACTGGCTCGGACGCACAACGTCAGGAAGACCCCTCCAACATATCCTCAGTTTCAAATCTTCAATCTGAAATCAAGGTACTATCAGAAACTGCACAGCAACTCCTGACTGATAAGTTACTATTGGAGAGCGAAATATCCCAAGT